>Ga0315545_1001249_pt1 | contig 25292 bp, 28 predicted proteins | sample SalMarSW160210MG_FD_203096 | JGI IMG/M metagenome (GOLD analysis project Ga0315545, IMG submission 203096) | Salt marsh sediment microbial communities from the Plum Island Ecosystem LTER, Massachusetts, United States - Salt Marsh Sediment SW1602-10 ...
CTTATCATTGGCGTAGGTGTTGGGATAGGGTTTGATCTTATGCCAGCAGCAGTTATCATTAGTTTTGGTATAGGTTTAATCGCTATGGGGATAGCACGCTATAAAACTGGTAAATGGTAAATGATCTGCTTTAAATATACTCCTTACAATAATAATCTATTCCTCTGTGTAATAATCTTGCATTTTGTCTTATTAGTGTAAAACCCTTCAAACAGACGGGGAGATGGGGGGTTCGTCCAATTTGCATAATCCCTCAAAAAAGAAATGCTAGCGGTAGAAGGCTAGCGTTGTTACTACTACCTGGTGGAGACGGGGGAGGCCCCATCTCTGTCAGCCCCAAAGATACTGCCCATTCTCAGACTGCGAGGTGCCTTGGGGGTGGTGTTTAACTAGGTTAGGTGAATTTTCTACGAAAATTCAATGTTATTGCAGAAGGACTATTTGTTAAACATATTTACATGCCCATGTTTACATCACCATGTTTGTTATCTGGGATAACAAACATGTATATTGGTACATCTGAAGAAGTGGAAAGGCGCTAGTTTGACTAATCAGACCTTTTCATGTGACTGGGGCCTATTTATGGATAGAGGGTAAAAAGAGGGTTTGACCAAAGCTCCTCGCCGGCTGCTATCCCTTCCCTGGTGAGACGGCAGTACACCCGCTCCGGAGCCGGGGGATAGTTATCCTGTATTGCTGAAGGCTCAGTCTTCCCAGTTTCCTCAACCCATCCCAAGCGTTTCAAGTGACTAAAATACCGGGTGAAGCTGGAATATCTCATCTTTAGCAGCTCATATGGAATACGGCTGAGGTAGTATTCCAACCATGCACGATATTGCTCCTCGGTATAAGCGGGTTTGTCTTGCCTTACTCGCCTTTCCTCTTCCCGCTCTACTGCATCCCTATTTTCCATCAGTTACTACCCTCCACTCGTTGGTGTAGACATTCATCCTCTTTCCCCTAACAAATCCTATAAGAGTTACTCCCAAATCATTGGCTAGATTCACTCCCAGGTCAGTAGGGGCAGATTTGGAAATAAGTATAGGTATACCTTTTCTAGTCACCTTCAGTAATATCTCCGACGAGATTCTCCCGCTGGTAACTATTATGCAGTCATTTGTAGGTATATCTGTCAGGATACACTCACCAAAGACTTTATCAATGGCGTTATGTCTGCCTATGTCCTCGCAGAAAACCAAGATGTCCTTCGTATCGCATAAGGCGGCGCTGTGAACACCACCGGTTGTCTGATAGTTCAGAGAGGCGTGCTGGAATTCCTTTACTAGGGCAAAGACTTCAAGGGGTGTTACCAAAGTCTGAGATTCTGTTCTTGACTGTCCCTGAACATCAGCCGCACTAATATAGGAAGCCCCTCTTCCGCACCCCGAAGTTATGAGTCGTTTGAATAAGAGTTCGCTAGCGTGCTGATTATCTTTCTCAATTTCCACGCGTACCACGCCTCTCCGGTCATCAACCACTATCTCCCTGATTTCGTCTTTACTTCTAAGTAACCCTTCGGAGGAAAGGAAACCGATAGCCAAGTAGTCCAAATTCTTTGGGGAACAAAGCAGAGTAACTAGTTCTTGGTCATTTAGGATGATGGTAAGGGGGAATTCTCTGGCAACCATATCCTCAATGTTACGTCCGCATCCCTCAGTAAGCCGCAATATAGGAATCTTCTCCACTTCATTCTTCGTCATCTTGCCCTCTCCTCACATAGTGCTTCCTAATTCTTCTATGGCTTGCATTTCTCAAGGGCACCGTAGAAAGCCTTCCAGAAGGGGTCAACGATTGGATGTTCAAGCTTTTCTTCCTCTCTACCTTCTATCAGAATCATCCCCTTGCCTGGCTCAGCCAACTCGTCCCCAATGGAAGGCTTGATTCCCTTTTGAGACAGAGCTTCCACTACTCCTTGGGCTCTATGCTCCCGGCAAGCGATGATTAGTGTCCCTTCGCTAATGGAGGCATAAGGGTCAATGCCAAAATAGCTGTATATCTCTTCCACACAGCCCTCAACTGCAATTTGCTCTTTTTCCACCCTTACTCCCAAGCCAGCGGCCTGACCCTGTTCCTCTTACTCTACAGTAACCACTCCTTTCGGTTCATTGATAGCCTCTCCAATGATAGTTGCATCCTCCACACCCACTTGTCGCAGATTATTGAGTAGCAGTTCAGCTTTCCCAGGACTTAAACAGATTAGCAAACCGCCAGAGGTTTGAGGGTCAAAGAGGATATCTTGCATATAAATAGGCAATTCCTCATCGATTTTCACCGCACCGGAGTAAAATTCCCGGTTCCGGTGTAAACCAGCCGGACATAGTCCCTGCTTAGCGAACTCGATTGCTTCTGGTAAGAACGGGATAGAAGTGAGTTGGATGATAATGCTTACATGACTGTTTTGAGCTAGCTGGACAGTGTGACCAAGGAGTCCGAATCCAGTGATATCAGTACAAGCATGGACGCCTACCTTCTGCATGAGCTCCGACGCTTTGTCGTTTAAAGTTACCATACACTTCGTAAGCTTCGTTATCGTCTCTTCGTCAACCATTCCAGCTTTCAAAGCAGTGCTTATGATTCCAGTTCCCAGTGGTTTAGTAAATATGAGCTTGTCTCCTGCCTTAGCCCCCGCATTGGTCACCAGCCGTTTAGGGGACACAACACCTGTAACAGAAAGACCATACTTTAATTCGGTATCCTCTACACTATGTCCCCCAACCAGAGCCACTCCTGCCTCACCCATCTTATCCACCCCACCCCTGAGGATATCCTTCAATACTGAGATATCCAGGGACTTCGTGGGAAAGCAGACCACATTCATTGCTGTCAGCGGCTTGCCACCCATAGCATAGACATCGCTCAATGCGTTGGCAGCGGCAATCTGACCAAACATGTACGGGTCATCAACTATGGGCGTGATGAAATCGATGGTCTGAATAATAGCCAACTCATCAGTTAGCTTATAGACGCCGGCATTATCTAGGCTCTTCACGCCTCGAATCACCTTTGGGTTAGATATTAGCGGTAAACCGCATAAAGCCTCATTTAGGTCTCCCGGACCTAACTTTGAAGCTCAACCGGACCCACGAACACTTTCGGTTAGGCGAGGGTCTTTCCTCATATCCGTTTAGTTCCTCCGTTACTGAAGTCAGAGATTAGCACCTGCTTCACCTGGCATTGTAGCATTCTCAGCATATGTAGTAAAATGTTTGGGGGTATAATTATGGAAAGGATGTTCCGCCATCTTCCCAGTGTCGACCGGGTACTTTCTGACGAACGGGTCAGGCGACTTGAGCCAACCTATCCCCGCAGCTTGCTTCTAAACTTAATTCGGCAGCACCTGGAACACAACCGCCTATACATTACGGCGAGTAATCCATGCTCCACCTTTGATGAAATAGTGGATGCCGTTTGTGCTCAAGTTCGTGCCTTAGGAAACCCGAGCTTGCGTCCTGTAATAAATGCCACTGGCGTTATCATCCATACTAATCTCGGTCGTGCCCCGCTTAGTAAAGAGGCAATAGCAGCTATAGATGCAACGGCCAACAGTTACTGCAATCTGGAGTTCGACCTTGACAGTGGCACGCGGGGCTCTCGTAGCACTCATATTGAGCCGTTGCTGTGCCAACTAACTGGAGCGGAGGCGGCACTCGTAGTTAACAATAATGCTTCAGCGGTGCTGCTAGCCCTGACTACATTAACTAAGAAGAAGGAGGTAATCATTTCCCGAGGTCAAGCGGTAGAGATTGGCGGTGGCTTCCGAATCCCTGATGTAATGCGCCAGAGCGGGGCGAAGTTAGTTGAAGTGGGAACTACCAACTGTACCTATATTGCTGATTATGAACTGGCGATTAACCCACGGACAGCAGTGTTAATGCGGGTTCATTCCAGCAACTTCAGGCTAATGGGCTTTACTCACTTTGTTACCCTCGATAAGTTGGTAGCGCTAGGTAACCGCTATGACCTCCCAGTATTTGATGACCTGGGTAGTGGCTGTTTCTTGGACACAACCAAGTTCGGACTTGACCCGGAGCCAATGGTGCAACAAAGCGTTGCCATTGGTGCCGGGCTGGTCTTCTTTTCTGGAGATAAGCTTATGGGTGGTCCTCAAGCCGGGATTATCGTCGGTAAGAAGCAGTTTATTGATAAGTTGAAGAAACACCCGCTGACTCGGGCGGTGCGAATTGACAAGATAAGACTAGCTGGTCTGGTAGCTACATTAATTCACTACCTCAAGGGTGAAGCAATAGAGAAGCTACCGGTATGGCGTATGATTTCGGCACCACTGGAGGAGATCCACCAGCGCGCTAGAACTTGGTCTCAAGGCCTTGATGACCTGGCTCAGGTGGTAGATGGGGAGACTATGGTTGGGGGCGGCAGCCTACCTGAGGGCACCCTACCGACGAAACTCGTCGCCATTGGCAGAGAGGGTAACAGAAAAGACAAAAAAACGGCTCAGGCCTTAAGCCAAAGGCTGCAGAATCAGGAAATGCCCATCGTTGGGCGGATTAGTGGCAGTGTACTACTCCTTGACCCGCGCTCTGTCCTTCCTGAAGAGGACCAAATTGTGCTTCAAGCGCTCCGCAAGTTAGCTGTCATCTGCAGGCACACCTGATGGTAGTAAAAGCGGCAAAAGGGTGTATGATGTTTGTACTGGGCACTGCTGGGCATATAGACCATGGCAAATCAGTGTTAGTGCATGCCTTAACTGGGATAGACCCTGACCGGTTGCGTGAAGAAAAGGAGCGGGGCATGACTATAGACCTTGGCTTCGCGTGGCTAAAGCTGCCCAGTGGACGAGACGTAGGAATTGTTGATGTTCCCGGACATGAGCGGTTCGTTAAGAACATGCTGGCGGGAGTAGGTGGCATTGACCTTACCTTACTTGTTGTCGCTGCCAATGAAGGGGTGATGCCCCAAACCAGAGAGCACCTAGCCATTATAGACTTGCTTAGCATAAAAAGAGGAATCGTGGTTATTGCCAAAAAGGATTTAGTGGATGATGAGTGGCTGAGCTTGGTCAAGATGGAGATAGAGGAGCTAATTGCTCCAACTAACTTATCCCAAGCCCCGATTATTGCCGTCTCGGCAGTAACTGGTGAGGGCTTATCCGAGTTGGTTTCGGCTATCGATTCTCTCATAAGCTCTATTGAACCGAGAAAGGATTTGGGGCGACCAAGGCTTATCATAGACCGAGTTTTCACCATCGCCGGTGCTGGCACAATAGTCACTGGAACATTAATTGACGGTTTGCTCACTGTGGGACAGGAAGTAGAGATTGTTCCCGCCGGTTTGAGGTCACGCCTACGAGGATTGCAGACGCACAAAGCCCCTATCGATGTTGCTATTCCCGGGAGTAGGGTTGCCGCCAATTTGGTTGGTGTTGCCACTTCACAACTACAACGTGGCGATGTGCTTACCCAGCCCGGCTGGTTAGTACCTACCACGATGCTCAGTGCCAAGCTCCGTCTACTTCCATATCTTCGTCGTCCCCTACGACATAATGCTACCGTGAGTCTTCACACCGGAGCCACCGAGGCAATGGCTAAAGTCCGTCTGTTAGAGAAGGAGGAGCTTCAACCGGGAGAGGTCACTTGGGCTCAGCTGTCACTGAATAAGCCCATCGCCGTAATCAACGGCGACTGCTTCATCATCCGTTCTCCTATGGAGACTCTCGGTGGTGGTGATATTGTTGATTCTCATGCTAAGCGGCTTCGCCGCTTTCGCCCGGCAATTATCCAAAGCCTGAGAGTGAGAGAGGAGGGCACTACTGAGGAGATTATCACTGCGTTATTAGAGATAAAGCAACCTATGGAGCTACCCAACCTCCTCGCTCAATGCAATTTCCCCACCAGTGATTTTCGCTCAGCCCTACAAACCCTTATCCAGCAAGGGAAAATATTGGGAATAGGTCAGGAAGAACGCAGCCTTCTTTGGACTAGATTGGGATGGAAGCGGCTGACTAAGAACGCTGCCACCATAGTCCAAGACTATCACCGAAGATTCCCGGCTCGCCCCGGCATGCCCAAAGTGGAACTAACTAGCCGTCTAAAGCTGGGAGTATACTCTGCGGTAGCTCTGCAAAGGCTTTCTGGAGAAGGTGCCTTAATTGAAAACAGCACAAGCGTTCGCCTTCCTGCATACCAGATAAAGCTAACTCCGGCTCAACAGGCAAAGATAGATGGCTTCCTGCGCGCCCTGGCTCAAAACCCTTATTCTCCACCTGGGAGCCTTATCCCTGAAACCGATTTGCTAAATCTGCTCGTTGAGCAGCATAAGGTGGTTAAGGTGAGTAGCAGCGTGGTCTTTTCTACCTCAACCTATGATGAGATGGTAGAAAAAGTGATTAATCACATTAAGGAGCGGGGTAAGGTGACCCTTGCTGAAGTCCGGGATTTGTTTGATACCAGCCGAAAGTATGCCCAGGCTTTCTTGGAACATCTTGACGAAAGAAAGATAACCCGCCGTATTGGTGATGAGCGAGTTCTTTGGTAAGAGACTTAATTATCGGCGGGAGCGCATGGGAGTCGAACCCACCGAAGACACTTCTGATGCCCCCCAACGGATTTGAAGTCCGCGAAGCTCACCGGGGCTTACCCGCTCCCTGACCTTGAATATATCAAGTATATATTAACCAACATAAAGAGTACAATAATTGACTATCGTGACTCGGTATTCACCAACCTGATTGTTCATTATTTCCGAGGTGGGGTGAGCACAAGGCGATACCCGTCTGATGCCACTTCTACCTTAATGTGATACCCCTTGCTCTGAGCCAGCCGGGACACGTTCTCCTTTGAGACCATGCTCTCAACAAGTACAGTGACTGGTTCATTTGGATTTTCCTCAATAGCCTTCTTAGTTCTTACTACCGGTATGGGGCAGGAAAACCCCTGGACATCGACCTCAACCATTGTAGTCCTCTCCTTCTCCATAGCAGACTCCGCTCCATTGACAAAGGTGCTCCTTGAACACAGCCCGAAATTGATTAATGATTTGACTGACTCTAGTAGCCGGGGTAGCTTGGGCAAACTTTCCTGCCGTGCGGTTGGCTCGGGCAGCAATTATTGCCGCTTCGTGCAGTTCAAGACCAGCATAGGCAAAGGCAGAAATCAGGCCGGTAATAGTATCACCTGTCCCGCCGATAGCTTCCAGCTCGGGCACATCAGGTTGTGTGATGGTAGCCAGAATATTCCCGTCGCGTACAACGTAGTCAACTGCACCCTTGACCAGTAACAGCCTGGCTGTGTTTCGCTGCTGGCAAGCAGTTGTTACCAGCCTTGGCGTCTGGGTAATATCGGTATCAAAGAGGTGTTGGTTGATATAAGCAGGGTGGGTGGCATCCGGGTCAGCGAGGAAGGCCATCTCAGTAGCATCCGGCGTGAAGATGTCAAATTGTGCCGCTAATCCGGCTGCCTTGGCGACATACATTGAGGCAGCATCGGCAATCATGATTGGCTTTCTGGGACACCTATTAACGGATTGGCAGACCTTTCTCATTAGAGTTATATCAGGAAGGATATAGTGTAGTGCCAGTACTTCCGGAGAAAGCTCGGGCAAGTGGCGGGCAAGATAATCGTAGATTAATCGGCTCCCCTCACCCCTCCCCAAGTCCCCAGCAACTACTGTCTGGGGTGGTTCAAGGTTCAGATAACTGGTAGTTGCCAGTGCTGCACCAATCATGGCTCCAGTGCCCTGAGCACAGGGCAAATGGTATCCGTCAACGACTAGCAATCCATCCTCGCCTCTAGTCTCCCCTGTGATCAGGGGCAACCCTTTGATCGGAACCGTTCCCGCAATGAGCATCACTATTGATTTCCTCCATTCCAGAGGATAAGACACTCCTCTAGAGCCCGGTCCAGCATCAGAGCGCACAGAGTAAAGCCGATATCCCTTGGTCGCGGCGCTTGGGCGAGCGGTTTACCGATTAGCTCAGCGTGAAGGCGGGGAATATCAGGGCAGCCGCCGCCGGAGGTATTCACAATGATGCCGCTCTCCCTGTCAAACGTGAGTTTCATATTGCCTGCCCTGACCATCATCCAATCACCGAAATCAGTTACCTTGACAATTTGTAGAAGTTCCGAGGTACCTATCTTGAGTGGGGCAATACCGACATAGGTGGCATCCCTCTCGTTAAGTAGCCGCTCGATGCCTAGCTTCTCTACCAGGTTTATCTCCACCGCCAAATCACAGCCCTTTCGTAATTCTGGTGGTGGTGCAACCAGCCTTACAGCATACCCACCACCCTTGAGTACCAACTCCGCCTTCATAGCGTCTGGCACTTCCACAAACAGTATCAGCCCCCCACTGGCAAAGGATTGTTCTTTCTTGAATATTGGCATAAATAACCTCTCACGCTTTTTCTCTACTGAATAGAAATCCAATCGCCAGACAAAAAGCCAGGCCTACGATTACCCCCCAAATGGTATAGTCACCAATGCCCTTCGGGCTTGAGGCAAGCCCGAAGTTGTGCGCAATGGCAGCCCCAACGATAAAGCCAATAACAGTTATCCCGGCATCAGCATTTCCCTCCCCGGAGAGAATTGTCTGGCGCAGGGGACATCCGCCAAGCAAGGTAGCAGTGAGACCAGCCAGGAGCATACCCAGGAAGTTCCACAGAAGGTTGTCATGTGCCACTGGCTGCCCCGCGAAACCCCAATGATAGAAACCAGAGGCAAAGTTGCCCAAGGCATAGTTACTGATTATGGCTCCAATGAAAAAGGCAGCAATGCCACTAAAGAGATAGGTATCCCTGACCAGAATGAGGTCTCGCCACCCACCAACAAAGCACATCCTGGTCCTCTGCGCCAGAAAACCGAAACAGAGACCGATGAGGAGTGAAATCCACAGGGCAGCATGCATTGAGCCTGGTCCCTTGTCGCTGAAAAAGAGAAAGCCTGGTTTGAAGATAGCCAGAAGGAGCAGTCCAAACATAATCAGCGGCACCATCCAGCCGACAGCAGTTGGTATCTTCAGCGAAGGGCCAAGGTTGAAACCCCGTCTGAGAAAGAAGATGCCAATTGCTGCTCCAGCCACCACCCCCGCCAGAGCCGTAATACCATTAAGGTCGCCACCGGCAAGGCGAAGAACTACCCGAATCGGGCAGCCGAGAAAGACCAGCGCCCCAATCATAAAAAAGACGCTTAATATAAAGCGGATTATTGGTGACGAACCACCTCTGGACTTAAATTCACCGAAGGAATAGGCAGAGATAAAGGCACCCAGCAAAAGCCCCATAATTTCAGGGCGCAGGTATTGCACTACCGCAGCCTGGTGCAGTCCCAGACTGCCAGCAATATCACGATAAAAACAGGCAACGCAGATGCCCATATTGGGTGGGTTGCCCCACTTGGTTGCCAGGGTAGCCAGAGCCCCAAAGACTAACCCAGCGACAATAATCCTCACTCGGGGTGCCCAGAACCGCTGCAAGGTTGTCTCCTCCCTTTACTTATTGAGCCTCTTTTTAGCCATAAGTCTGTTTCATAACTTGACGCTCTCTTGATAAACCATGTATTTTAGCCTAGAATAGCTAGAGCGGGATTATACCATAAGTATTTTCTTAACACAAGACAAATTTCACTTATAGTATGGTGAGGATATTATGAACCTGGACAATCTGAGAACCTACCTTGATGTGGTTAAGCTGGGGAGCTTCTCAGAGGTGGCTAAGAAACTGTCCATCAGCCAGCCTGCGGTTTCCTTTCAAATCCAAAAGCTGGAGCGTGACTTGGGTGTTCGCCTGCTTGACCGGAGTCAAAAGGTAATCACCGTGACCGAGGCTGGCAAAAAGCTAGTCCGCTTCGCTGAAGTTGTAGAGAAAGAGCGAGACCGTCTCCAGTACGACCTTGACCAGTTGCGTGAAGAGGTGGCTGGAGACCTGATTGTTGCTGCCAGTACTATCCCGGGTGAGTTCCTGCTGCCAGCGATTTTAGGTGAATTCAAAGCACTACATCCTGTTGTGAGAGTCCAGATGGTGGTCTCTGATTCTCTTACTGTCATCGCAGGAGTGCGAGATGGAACCTACGATATGGGGTTCTGCGGCATCGCCCCAGAAGGTCAAGAGTTGGAGTCATTCAAGATAGCCGAAGATGAGATTGTTCTCATTGTGTTTCCGGAGCATCCCTTTGCTCGACGGGGAGAAATTTCTCTGGCGGAGCTGGACGGAGAGCCACTTCTCTTCCGTGAGGAGACTTCAGGCACACAGCAAAGCCTCCAAGCCCTCTTATCCAAAGCTGGACTTGACCTCAGCATGTGGGCACCGAATCTGGTTCTGGGCACAACCCAGGCTGTGGTCTCGGCGGTAGAGGTAGAGGCAGGGATTGCCTTTGTGTCGAATCTGGCTATTAAAAAGGGGTTAGCCCTTGGTCTGGTCAAACAAGTCACTGTTGATGGTTTAAGGTTGAATCGGGACTTCTACTGCATCTATCGGAAGGAAAGGATAGTTTCCCGACTGCTTGGTGAGTTCATCGCCTTCGTTCAGGCAAGGGCGTAACCAAGTAAGGCACCCCAGAATTTAGCAAAACTTGAAAGACCCTCTTGAGAACATTGTTCTCGCCTAAGAGACCATCCTTTTACACGACCACTAGAGCGTAATCGAGAAAACGTCAGAGTCATGCTGTCTGAGTTTCCATTTCACGCAGGCATATAGATGACTGTTCATTCCAGCCACGCCTCCATATCCAGAATCATTGTCTTCAGCTGCTCCAATTCCTGTGGCGTAGCCTGCCATTATCCCCTGTCATGTGCCTCAAGCATCTTCTCTACCAACTCCAGAATCGCGTACATGTTGTTTTCGGCAAGTCTACGCCACATCTCCTCATCAAACAACAGTGTCTCGGCAGCTTGGTCAAAGAGCCACTCCTTGACTTTTCCTGTCGTCACCTGTAAGCCGAGGAGGTACTCTATCCTCTGGGTGAGCTTTTGTGCCACGTGGAAATCGTGGCTCAGCATCCCGTCTATCCACTTCGGGTTAAGATCCCTGGTCCTTGTCACCCGGTCGATGACCTTTTCCACATCCTCTATCCCCAGGCTTTCTTCAGTGGTGTCAACGACCCATTGGTCAGGATACTCGCCCCGCTTCTCCTTCACACTTCGAGCTAGGCCGCCAAAGAACTCATAATGATGGTCAAGGTTGGTAAACTCGTACTCTGTATTGCCACGCTCCTATGATACTACATCAATTTGGCTAGTCAAGTTCTGGAATAGTTCCGGAACCCTGATGATTTGTCTACCCCAATAAGCGTGACTCATGCTGTCATCCTAGCTCGCTGCTAGTTCTTTCCCTTCTCGCTAATTGCTGCTCTACACTAAGGTCCGCATGGAGGTGGCATATTCGCTCTCCGAGAGGCCAAATATCCCAGCCTCGTCCAGTTCACCAAACTATCCTTCGCTTCCAGGTGGTTTTTACGGACGTAGTTGTGCTCGGGCGGTTCCTCGTCGCCCCAGCAGCCAGTTCGATAGCCTTGCTAAGAAGGTCAATATGAGTTCCGAAGAGGTCACGGAAGATGCCGCAAATGGTGATAACCGCATCAACCCTGGGTTTGCCCAGTTCTTCCGGGGGGATGAGTTCCAAGTCTTTGAACCAGGGGCTGGCTATGCTTACCAGCCTCACTTCCAGATAAGAGAGTATCTAGGCTATGGTATCTCCCCCTGTCTTTACCGTTTCAAAACCCCAGAGCACCAGTCCCAGGCTTTCGGGATATCTTCTGTACTTCTCGTAAAATTTCTTGAACACCTTGGACGCAGTCTCTTCACCCACCCGCAAAGCAGTATGGGTTGGGATAAGCCTGGGGTCAAACTCATACATATTGTGGCCAACTGGGAAAATTCTAGGGGGTACTGATGGGGTCGCCATCCAGCTTCGTCAGCAGGTATTCTCCAGAGAGGTCTTTAAGCAAAGCACCAATCTCATCTGACTGGTCGATGCAGCTCTTAAGTTCGAGGATATAGAGCTTAGTCTCATTCGGGATATCAACCTTGTTGCCCTTGAGCCATTTTGCCACCAAGTGCTGTTCTTCCTCGTCTATCTCTTGGGCAAATTTCGGGTTGTTGACAAACTCTCCTCGACTCTTTCCTCGGCGCTCGGCCAGAATCTCATGGAGGGAGGGAACCTCACGGCCAAGTCTGAGTGCCGAGGTTAGATATGATATCAAGGTCTCGTCCTCTAGTTTGTGGTCTATTACGTGCAGCCCTTTGTGTATGAGGCGCCTCTTCATACTGTAGAACAGCAATTTCAGTGCATCAACATCGCTTGCATCCAGGTTTAATTCACTGGCCTTTTCATCGTGCCACAGGTTAAAGGTATCTGATTCTTCGTGCTCTATAGGCTCTTACCAGCATCTTTTTACCCCCCTTTCTTTGCCTATTTTTGGGCATATTTACCCTCTCAAACTCCGGTAGTTTTACGCTTTATAGCTTCACTTTACCCCTTTTATGTTGACACCGCCCCTTTTGCCTATCGCAAGCTTCCATTGGTAGCTGGGAAGCTCGCAATAGCCCAAAGCAAACGGAGCGTAGTAATCGGTGGCACTATCAGCAGTTATAGCATCTAAAAGCGCCTTTAATAAGTAGTGGGGCTTTTCGCCTAAGGCGGGCTTTACCTTACTTTTTATCCCAGCTACATATTCCCTGACGCAATCACGGATAGTCTGCTTATCCCAGCCGTCACTCCTGACACTAAATTTAAGGTGGTCCTCAATATATTTGGAGACTAATTCAAGGCTTACACATTCTCCCTAATCCGTGGATTTTCCAAGGGAAATTTCACCTGTATTTGCGAGAAGCCGTAGGCGACGTGGCAATCTCTGGAATGGAAGTGAGATTGCTTCGTCCTTCTACCGAAGGACTCGCAATGACACCTACGTGATGGGCTTTTTGAATATGTACTCACGGATTAGGAATTCTTATGTCATGAAAACGCTAACATCTCAGAGCACAATACAGCACAGGAGGTGCAGCGATGCTTTATACGGGTTTTGTCTCTATATATAAGTTTTTCTTACATTACGACTATGAATGAGAGGGGAGATATTATCGGTCAGAAGAAGTTGCCGAGTAACGGTGATATAGCGGAGTTTCTAAAGGAGTTCGGAGAGGGGATGGAAGTGGCGATTGAAGCCACACCCATCTGGTACTTGCTTTGTGACAGACTGGAAGATGAGGATGAAGTCAGCGTTTTAAGTGATGACGATATGTTTAATCATCCCCGTGGCTAATCATACTACCGTCAACGTAAAGCGGTCCCCGCAGAGGAAAGGGAAAGCCCCTTGACATATCACCTTTATGCTAGCTATAATGTACTCAATCTAAAATTTAAGGAGGTTGTTATGGGACTTCTGCAAGTTAGCGGTATCATCGGCGGTGTTCTTGCTATTATAGCAGGAATCATTGTAATAATTTGGCCTCGGATAATAGCTTGGGTACTTGGTATATACTTAATCATAATGGGGATTTTTGCCATTTTAGCAGCTATTGGGCTTACCTAACTTTTACTCAGTCAAGAGCAGGTATGCGTTGGTGCTATATCGACTTTAAATAAGCTAGGTTCTAACTGGAATCTAGTCCAATATTGGCTGCTCTTTACCCAAGTACCACATAAATATGGCAGGGAGTGCCTCTTGTCTGCTATTATCAGGAAATTATGGCAGGAATAATATATCTACGGGAAATGGCAAACATAGGCAATAAAAACAAAGGATTTATTTATATCTGTGCTATTTGTAATATCGGGCGGGGTAGGATGTGCCCAATCGGTATCTGGCAAGGTAATAAAACCTAGAAGCCTTGGGTGACTTCAGCCAATTTCAACGAAGCTTATTTGACAACTCTGCTCACTGGAAACAGCATTTTCGCTTTTGTAGACAACATACAGCGAGGGTATTCATGCCCCCTCGAGATGATTGGATCCGAGGAAATACCTGCCCGGATAAACCAGCAAAGCGTTGGAATATCCCCAGGAGGTTCCAGCCCGTGGATAACCAGTCTTTTCTAACCCGAAAATGAGCCTGAATAGATAATAACGGCTTTCTTTCTATCTCGCTACTTTTTTCACAGCAAATCATTTAACAAACCTCGTGAATTTTGGAAGAGACTGAAGATTGACAGTCGGTTGACAAGATGATACGATTTGGCTCAGGGAGATAAGGACTAATAAGATTGGAGTGGGGATGATGAATGAGGAAGAAAAGGCAAAGCTAAAGAAAGAGCTGGAAAAGACCAAGGTCGAACCCGAAGAACTTCGTAAGCTTTCGTCAATTACAGTTTATAAGCTGGTGAAACGAAAGCAAGAAATCCAAGAAATACTTGCCGAAGTTGAAAAGGATTTAACGTAGGGGTGCACAATGTCATCGCCTCGCTACGATAGAGTTAGGCGAGCGATAGCCCTTTATTCACAAGTTATTAAAGAAACCCTTAAAGAGCTACGCAACGCGTACATCATGGATATTATATTCATAGTCGTTGTTCCCGTTGGCATAAGTATCATAGCCTATTTATTCGCCAGCATTTCAGGTTTATTAGTGGTTCTTGGATTGGGTAGCATCAACGCCGCTGAGAAATTTGGTCGAGGACAGACTATTCTAAAAAGCTATTTGGGCGACCGTTCTAGACTCAAGAAGAGTGCGAGAACATTGGAACTTGAAATTGAATTGTGTGACCCCTCGGATGACGTGTCTTTGCAGAACATTGAAAACAAATTGAAGGAATACCTCTCCTCTCTACCCTAGGTATGCCATATCTGTTTACCGCTTTTATTCTTCGTCTAACCTGAAGATTCAGCAGGCTTTTTGAAGTACTTATTATTTTTACTTTAATGCCTCGGGGTTTTGAATTTTCCTCGCTTTTGTTGGACCGTGGGGTGCCCATCCGCACATCTCTACGCTGACACAGACATTGAAGGCTATCCAGTGTTGCAGCAAGAATAATTCAAGGTTGTAGCCAATCGTGGGACTGGTGCCATGGTCGGCGGACACTTAGTAACCCTGGCTAGCTGGCTCACTCTTATCTTTATGATTGTCAGATCAATGCTGGTGTGGTAGCACAGGTCTGTTTTAACAATAACTCAAAGGGCACAGGCTGCCCACCACCTGCCATTGAGGCTCTATTGCTGACAACCCTAATCTATTAGTTGGTACAATTACCTGTGGCTGTCACCACATGACAACCTCCCTACTCCAAATTCCAAGCCTATAAAGCAATATCTATCGTTTATGGCGCACCCAGGGGGGTAATCCTCTAAGGATATTATATGATAAATAATCTTGAGAATTAGGGCGGTAAATTACCTTGAGAATTTTGCGCTAAAAGTGGTTATTTACCGTGAAAATTGTCACCTAGTAAACCAGGTGAACAGACTAGTTCCCGCGAGTACCACAACGGCTGCGAAATAGAATACCGAGTTAACATTCAACAAATCGGCTATTACCCCACCTAAAAGTGGTCCTACAGCCATACCTATACTCATTGCCAAGGTAAACATGGCAAAAGTCGAGCCCATGCCGAATTTTTTGCCTTCATTTACTATCAGGGCTGAGGCGGCTGGTATGGAAATGGCACCACTAAGACCACCGACGGCACACAGCCCTAATAGCTGCCAGAAGTTATGCGCTAGAGGAATCAAAGCCAAGAAGGTGAAGTTGATAAGGTTGCCCGTAATAACCAGCACCCTCCTGTTGAATCTATCAGCGATCTTGCCTGAGAGAGGCTGAAATAGTGCCATCAGCAGGATATTAACTGCCAGCAGGACTCCTATAAGAGCCGGGCTCAAGCCAATACATATAGCTGCCAAAATAGGTAGGAAGGTAGCAAAGGCTCCCCTTCCCAGGGAAAAGGATAATCGGTAGCTAAGAATACCCTTGATTATGCCGCTGGTACTCATCTTCTTAAAGGACAGACGATGGCTTATTGCTGTTTTCCTCTGTTTAACTTCAGGGAGAGAAAAAGCAACTATCAGAAAAGCCAGTAAATTAAGAGCGCCCATGGTGGAGAAGGCAACAGTCATCCCAAATTGCTTAGTTAGTGCCCCACCCATTAAAGGACCAAAGCCAAAACCAGCGAAAAAGGCAGCATGGAAGTAGCCCATCCAGGTTCCCTCTTCACCCTCTGGGGAGATATCGCCTACGTAAGCCTGAGCAATAGGTATAATCATACCGGCAGCAGCACCATGCAGTAGACGGACTAGTGTTAGCTGAGATACACTACCTGCCCATATATAGCCAAGCGAAAGGATAGAATAGAAAAGAAGCCCAATGCATATGAACAGCTTCCGACCACTGCGATCGGAGAGCCTGCCGACAATAGGTAAAAATATAGCTCGGGAGATAGAGAAGCTAGCAAAGATTACACCTAGCCAAATTCCATTAGCTCCCAGGCTATCGGCATAAAGTGGTAAAAGTGGAGATATTATTCCAACCCCTAGCATAGAGGAAAAAATGGAAAGAGCCAGAATGGGGAAAACCCTTTTTATCATGTGGACATCTAAAGCATTATAGCGCCTTACCAATGAACCTAGCAACTTAAAGTAATTGCACTTATAGCTTGTGGCTGGTATAATCAAGAGGTTTCTATTTAGTAAGCCGGAAGGGATTCCAATAGTGGTTTCTAGCAAAGGACAAGCCGAACCTAACGGTGAAAAGTTAAAAATAATGCGGCATTCAACTGCTCATGTCATGGCAGAGGCAGTTCAGTCCATCTTTCCTCAGGCTAAGTTTGGCATTGGTCCGACTATCGAAAATGGCTTTTATTATGATTTTGATTTGCCTCGCTCATTGACTCCCGATGATTTACCACTTATTGAGACGAAAATGAAGGAGATAATCGCCTCGGATGTGCCTTTTATTAGACAGGAAGTAACGAAGGAAGAGGCTCGCCGACTGTTTGCCGCTCAGCCCTACAAACTGGAATTGATTGATGATATTGCGGATGAGAAGGTAAGCTTGTATCAACAAGGCTCTTTTATTGATTTATGCCGAGGTCCTCATGTAAATTCTACCGGTGAAATCAAGACTTTTAAACTGGTTAGCATTGCTGGAGCCTACTGGCGGGGTGATGAGCACCGCCCTATGTTACAGCGGATATATGGTGTTGCTTTTGACAACAAAGAGACTTTAGACGAACACCTAAAAAGACTGGATGAGGCGTCAAAGCGTGACCACAGGAAATTAGGTAGGGAACTAGACCTATTTAGTATCCGTGATGAAGCTGGACCAGGGCTGGTTCATTGGCACCCTAAGGGAGCAATAATACGCCATGTTATTGAGAACTTCTTAACAGATGAACTTTTTAAGCGGGGCTATGATATTGTATATACCCCTCATATTGCCAAATTGGATTTATGGAAAACCAGCGGTCATTGGGAATTTTATCATGATTATTTATATAGCCCTATGGAGGTTGAGGGGCAGGAGTACATTATTAAACCAATGAATTGCTTGGGTCACATCCTAATTTATAAAACAAGGCTGCATAGCTACCGGGAGCTGCCACTGCGTTACGCTGAATTTGGCACTGTTTATCGCTATGAGCGCTCTGGAGTATTGCATGGTCTATCAAGAGTCAGAGGCTTCACCCAGGATGATGCCCATATTTTTTGCCGCTTTGCCCAGTTAGAAGATGAAGTAGTAGGGGTATTAGATTTGGCTCGCTTTATGATAGACACCTTTGGTTTTAATAATTACCAAGTATTTCTTTCTACCCGACCCGATAAATATGCCGGCACCATCCAGGTCTGGGAAGAGGCGACACAGACTTTAAGCCAGGCTCTGGCTAGGATAGGGCTTGACTATCAAATAGATCCGGGAGAGGGTGTATTTTACGGACCTAAAATAGATATTAAGTTCGAGGACGCTCAGGGAAGAGCATGGCAGGGTCCAACGATTCAGGTTGATTTTAATCTTCCCCAACGCTTCAATGTTACCTATATTGGTGAAGATAACCAAGAACACTTGGTGGCGATGATACATCGTACCCTTCTCGGTAGTATGGAACGGTTTGTGGCTTCGCTTACTGAACACTATGGAGGCGCCTTCCCAGTATGGCTAGCGCCTATTCAGGTTAAGGTGATTCCAGTGGCTGACCGTCACCTAGACTATGCTCGTAAGCTAGAGGCTGAACTTAAGAGTGAGTGGGTACGCGCCGAGGTTGATACTCGGTCAGAGAGAGTGAACCTTAAAATTCGGCAGGCGCAACTTGATAAAATACCGTATATGCTTATAGTGGGTAATAAAGAGGTAGCTACTTCCACCGTTTCCGTCCGTTTGCGTAGCGGGGAGCAACTGGCTTCTCAAGCACTTGATAGCTTTAAAGAAATTGTCAAACAAGCCATAGCAAATAAGGCAAGAGACTAAAGGTTATAGCCTCTATAGGTTGATTAGCCTAAGAAAATATGCTATAGTCAATTTTCGTAAGGTAATCGTGTTTGGAGGAGGTAAATAGGGACATAATTAAGAAGCTGCGTGTCAACGAAAGGATTAAAGCCAGAGAGGTTCGCCTCGTAGGGGAGAAGGGGGAGCAGTTAGGGGTTATGCCCTTATACCAAGCACTGGAGATAGCCAGAAAGCAAAACTTCGACCTGGTTGAGGTTGCCCCTAATGCAGTGCCTTCGGTGTGCCGTCTCCTTGACTATGGGAAATATAAATATGAGCAAGCGAAGAAGGAGCGTGAAGCGAGAAAAGGCCAAAAGATTGCTCTGCTGCGGGAGGTTAGGTTGCGACCTAAAATTGGTGACCATGATTTTGAGGCTAAGGCTAGGTTAGTCAGTAAACTGCTGACCGGTGGGGACAAGGTTAAAGTATCAATATTATTTAGAGGGCGTGAAGTCACCCACCCCGAGATCGGCTGGAAGTTGCTACAAAGGATGGCAGAGTCAGTAAAAGAATCAGCTTCTGCTGATGGGCAACCATTGATGGAGAGAAATAGGATGTTTATAATCCTGTCTACAGTAGCTCAAAAAAATAAAGTAAAGGAAGAAGTAAGGGAATCTTAGATGCCAAAAATTAAAACTCATAAAGGGGCACAGAGACGCTTCCATATTACAGGCAGCGGTAAAATTATGCGAACAAAGGGTGGGAAAAGCCATTTGCGCCGCCGAAAAGCAAAGCGAGCTAAACGCCTTTATGATGAGACAATACCGGTAAGTTCCAGTGACAAGGCTCGGATAAAAAGACTCTTACCCTACGGGGTGTAGTAGGAGGGATATTTTGCCACGAGTAAAGAGGGGTGTAACCGCACACAAGCGACATAAGAAAGTGCTAGCCCTGACCAAGGGGCATAGGGCGACCAGACACTCGCTTTATCGCCGGGCCCATGAATCTATGCTTAAGTCGCTAAGCTATGCTTATGCACACCGCCGAGAGCGAAAGGGTGATATGAGGCGACTGTGGATTTTACGGGTTAATGCGGCTAGTAGAGCTCTGGGTCTAACCTATAGTCAGTTCATAGATGGCTTAAAAAAGTCAGGGGTTGAAATCAACCGCAAGATGCTGGCTGATATGGCAGTCAGGGAGCCCGAATCTTTTGCCAATCTGGTAACCATAGCTAAAGGCAAGCTCCAAGACTAGAAGATTACATTAAGGGTGGAAATCCAATGAAAAAATACCCTATTCTTATTATTGCTATTATCATAACATCACTTTTACTGGCTATGCCGCTCGCTGGCTGTGAGGGAGAGGTGAGCTTCACTACAGCCTCTCTAAGTGAGGCGACTATGTGCCAAAGTGTGGACAAGGACATGCGACCAGTTAATGCTATCAGTGTTTTTAACGCTGATACTCCTAAAATCTTCTGCTCGGTTAAACTATCCAACGCTCCTCCTGATACTGAAATAAAGGCAGAGTGGATATATATAGAGGGGGAAGTGGAAGACTTGAATAATTTTATGATTGATGATTGGAGTGCGACCACTGAAGGAACTCATTATATTTCTACATCAATGACCCGTCCTTATGATGGATGGCCGAGGGGAGAATATAACATAGTCCTATATGTAGATGGCGAAGAAAAGTTGAGTGTGCCCTTTACAGTAAAATAGTCAAGTTATATATGCAGGTTAATTTTATAAGCTATAGTTATTTATTTTGGTGATCTTTTGTTGTTTGTAACCTACAATAAGAACAGCTATGAAGTGAGTGCGGCGTTACAGTTACCAGTAGCCGCACTTTATTTTAGCAGTAAGAGCGTGAATCTGCCTTTAAACTAGAGTTCAAGGTTAGAAATGTTAAAACAGCTAGAAGAAATGGAATCAAGTGCGCTACGAGAGTTAGAAGACATCAACCGTATTAAGGGGTTGGAATCATGGCAGGTTCGTTATTTAGGTAAGAAGAGCGAGCTAACAAATATTCTGCGTAGCTTAACCACAATACCACTTGACGAGAGGAAGACCGTTGGCGCTTATGCCAATAAGGTTAAGGTCAATCTAGAGAATAGCTTAGGGGAAAAAAGGCAAACTCTTCGTGAGGCAGAACTAGCAGTATCGGCCAAAGGTGAGGTTATTGATATCACCCTACCTAGTCGTCCCTTTCCAGTAGGTCATTTACATCCTATCACTCAAACGCTATATGAAATATGCGATATATTTGTCTCTATGGGCTTTCAAGTAGTTGAAGGACCGGAGGCAGAGTGGGACTATTATAATTTTGAGGCACTCAATATTCCCGAGGAACACCCGGCTCGTGATACAATGTCAACATCCTGGATTGATTTTGAGACCGAGAGCGGTGAAAGACCTATGCTTCTGCGTACCCACACTACTTCAGTAACGGCTAGGATTATCGAGACTATGCAGCCCCCAATAAGAGTAGTTGAGCCAGGCAAGGTTTATCGCTATGAGGCTAGTGATGCTACCCACACCCCTATGTTCTATCAAATTGATGGTTTTGCTGTAGATAGGGGCATTACTATGGCTGATCTGAAGGGGACGCTTTATGAATTTGCTCGTCGTTTCTTTGGCGAGGACAGGAAGGTGCGCTTCCGCTGCGACTACTTCCCATTTGTTGAGCCTGGCGTTGAGATGGCTATAGAGTGTTCAGTCTGTAGAGGTGCCGGCTGCCGTTTATGTGGGAATTCAGGCTGGATTGAAATATTAGGTGCGGGGATGACACATCCGCAGGTGCTGGAGCGCGGCGGTCTTGACCCTGAGATTTATACCAGCTTTGCCTTCGGTATGGGTATTGACCGTCTGCCTATGCTTCGCTATGGGATTGATGATATCAGACTACTCTACAACAGTGACCTCAGGTTTTTAAGGCAGTTCTGATAAGATGAAGGTTCCACTTAAATGGCTTCAGGAACATATAGATATTACTATTCCTGTGCCTGATTTAGCTAATAGACTGACCATGGCTGGCATTGAGGTCGGGGGAAGGCAGGTTGTTGGTGGGAATTGGCAGAATATCGTTGTCGGTCAAATAATAGCTATCAGTCCTCATCCTAATGCCGACCGCCTTACTTTACCTACTATAGATTTAGGCACAGAACGGCACACAGTTGTTACTGGAGCACCCAATATCAAAGTTGGTGATAAGGTAGCCTTTGCCTATGTTGGAGCTGAGCTCGTAGACGGGCATAGTGGGCAAGTATTCCGCTTGAAGTCAGCTAAGATTCGTGGTGTTGTATCTAATGGTATGGTTTGCTCGGAGAAGGAGTTGGGCATCTCTGATAGCCATGAAGGAATTATGGTTTTGCCAACGGAGGCACCAGTAAGTGCCCTGCTGGCTGATTACTTAGGTGATGTTATTTTTGACTTAGAAATAACCCCTAACCGCCCCGATTGCCTGTCCATCATTGGAATAACTAGAGAGATTAGCGCTCTGACCGGGCAAGATTTACATCTGCCTCAGGTCAGCTATGAGGAATCGACATCCCCTATATACCAGCAAATATCAATAGAAATTGTGGCTCCTGACCTGTGTCCCAGGTATTGCGCCAGTTTAATTACCGGGGTAAAGATAGCTGAATCTCCAAAGTGGATACAGCAACGGCTTTTAGCTTGTGGCATGCGCCCCATAAATAATATTGTCGATGTCACCAACTATGTCATGCTGGAATATGGACAGCCCCTCCACGCTTTTGACTATCACCTAATTAGAGATAAGAAAATAATTGTTCGCCGGGCTACTGATAGCGAAGCTATCGTTACTCTGGATGGAGTAGAGCGGGTTCTTTCTAAGAATATGCTGGTTATTGCTGATAAAGAAAGAGCGGTGGCTATCGCTGGCGTCATGGGTGGTGCTAATAGCGAGGTGAGTGAGCAGACTACCTCAATACTGCTAGAATCAGCTAATTTCAATCCAGCCAGTATTCATTATACCGGTAGAACCCTACGCTTACCCAGTGAAGCCTGTATGCGATTTGAGAGAGGAATTCGCCCTGAGCTTACTTTGCCAGCCATTAAACGGGCTACTCAGTTGATAATCCAGCTAGCCGGCGGTGAAGCAGCTAAGGGCTTGGCTGACATTTATCCCGGCAAGTTAGAGCAGAAGCCCATCTTGCTGTCAACCAGCCATGTAAGCAGGGTATTAGGTGTTAAGTTTAGTCTTGACCAGATAGTGAGCGCGCTGACTTCCCTGGGCTTTGACTGCAAGACAAAAGAATCAGAAGTTTGGGTTACCGCTCCTTATTGGCGAAGCGATATACATCAGGCGGTTGACCTTATTGAAGAGGTAGCTCGTATTACTGGCTATGATAAGATCCCAGCTACTATGCTCAGTCAACCACTGCCCAGACAAAATCCAAAGCCTATTCTTAGCCTTAAGCAGAAGGTGAGGCGTAGCCTCATCGGTTATGGTTTCCAGGAGATTATTACCTATTCATTAACCAGCCTTGAAATACTAAATAAGCTATTACCTGAATCTCATACCCTTGAACCTATGCCCCTTCGTGTGGCTAATCCGATGACTGCTGACCAAGAGTATCTTCGCCCCAACCTACGAGCTAACCTTCTAGCTGTCCTCTGTGCCAATCGGAGACATGAGGACGGTGGTATTAGGCTTTTTGAGCTGGGCAGAGTATATCTACCTGGACAGAATAACTTGCCTGAGGAACCTGAGGTGCTGTGCGGCATATTAAGCGGACCCAGACTTGAAAAATCGTGGCACAGTGGGAGCGAATTACTTGATTTCTTTGATGCTAAGGGGGTGATGGAAGGCTTACTTAACCAGTTAGGCGTGGAGTCTAGCTTTGAAGAAAGCTCGGATGAAAGTCTGCACCAAAGCAAACAGGCAGCTATAGTTATAAACGGTAACAAAATGGGCGTTGTCGGTGAGCTAAACCCTAAAGTTACACAGGCTTTTGAGATTGGTGATACTGTCTGTCTATTTGAAATTAACCTGACAGCCCTTTTACCTTTTACAACTAGTTATAAGATATTCCAGCCGATACCCCGCTTTCCTGCTATACTTAGGGATTTGGCTCTGGTGGTTGATACCAGAATAACCCATCAGAAAGTGCAAAATATTGTTAAAAGCTTCCCATTAGTGAGCGAGGTTAGTATATTTGATGTCTATTCTGGCGAACAGGTGCCACCGGGTAAAAAATCGCTCGCCTATAGAATTACCTTTCAATTACCATCTCATACCCTGACCGATGAAGAGGTCAATAGGGTTCAAGAACAAATCCTGGATAAGCTATCCAGCGAGCTTGGGGCTACTCTACGTAGCTAATGTTAGCCTGCTGCTACATGCTAAAGAGGAAGTGAAGGAAAAATAGGATTTATGATTGAGGTAAAGAAAAAAGGGAAAGATGAAGAATTCAGTTTTGATGATTTAGAGCTATATCATCAGGAATGTTCTGGTGGAAAGGTTAAAGATAACACTGAGTCAACTTTATCATTTCTACGTGGCTATAATTTGACTTGCCAAAGATGTAAATGCGAGAGAGAAATAGACATTGGAATTGAGTCAATTGTGATTATTAAAACAGCAATTGATGCAGAGGAAAGGGAAATCGAGCTAAATAAAGCTCCCTATGTCAATCAACCAAATAATGTTATTAGAATAGTTCAGAAGAGCTGAATCTGAGATGGGAGGTAAAATGGTGCTAGGTCTGTTTTTCTAGCAACGATAAAAATACTGAAAGAGAGCTAAAATGGGGGCAAAGCCTCTCGTACATAACCAATTTTCTCTGGTCTGTATAGGGAAGATTGAAGGGGCTTCGCCACTTCAAAAACTATCCTTCCCCCTCCCTTGCAAGGGAGGGCGCAGACTCGACTCTTAGAGAGGATAAAGGGAGTAGGTTGCTAACAAATATCTAAGGGGGTGAGGTAGGTAGCTAATCCCTAATAAGCTCCTTGAGCCTTTCGGCTATCCCCTCTAAAGGCAGAAGCTGAGATTCTTTTTCGGAGCGTCTTTTTATCTCTACGCTATTAGTCTTCAGGGTTCGTGGGCTGATGGTAACCCGGATAGGTATCCCCAACAAGTCGGCATCATTGAATTTTACCCCCGGTGATTCCTTACGGTCGTCAAGAAGCACCTCTAAACCCTGTGCCTCAAGGTCAGCATACAGGTTTTCAGCCGTAGCCGCCACCTGAGGATTTTCCAGATATAAGGGGCAAAGATAGATATGATACGGGGCAATAGCTAATGTCCAGATAATGCCTTTATCATCATGGTTCTGTTCTATAGCTGATGCCAGCAACCTACCTAGACCAATACCATAACACCCCATAACGATGGGGTGAGATACGCCATTTGGGTCAACAAAAAATGCCCCCAGTCTCTCACTAAGGAAGGTGCCAAGCTTGAAGATATGCCCTACCTCAATGCCGTGGGTAGACGATAATTTGCCACCACACTTAGGGCATCCTTCCCCAGCCTGAGCCCGGGCTATGTCAGCCACAATATCAGACTTAAAATCCCGAGGGTAGTTAACATTCCTAAGATGAGTATCCGGTTTGTTGCCGCCAGCAACAAGGTTTGTTCCTGAGGTTATTGAATTATCGCCAGCAACCTTTATGCCACTTATACCTATCGGAGACGCTGAGCCAGCTACTATACCTGCTTCTATAACCTCTGCTTCGCTAGCCAGGCGAAGTTCAATACAGTGCAGAACATTTTTTAACTTCACCTCATTTACCTCAATGTCACCTCTAATGACCACAAAGACTAGCTTGCCATCAGCAACATAGAATACAGCTTTAAGGGTATGGCTTTGGGGCACCTTCAGGAAATTTGATACCTCCTCAATAGTATAAAACCCTGGTGTGGCCACCTCTTCCAGAGGTAGTGGCTCCTTATCTTCTATTTTGCTTTTAATACTTTGAGCCTTCTCCTCATTAGCCGCATATTTACAGTTGTCACAATAGATAA
>Ga0315545_1001250_pt1 | contig 25287 bp, 25 predicted proteins | sample SalMarSW160210MG_FD_203096 | JGI IMG/M metagenome (GOLD analysis project Ga0315545, IMG submission 203096) | Salt marsh sediment microbial communities from the Plum Island Ecosystem LTER, Massachusetts, United States - Salt Marsh Sediment SW1602-10 ...
GTCGTCGGGTCGAGCGCGATCTTCTTCTTCTTGGCGACGGCGTAGACCTCGTCGACGATCGCCTTCATCAGCTCTTTCGTCTCGGGCGTGAGCAGCAGCTTGCCGTAGGGGATGTCCAGCAGCGTCGCGAGGCCGTTGAGCGCGCAGTTGTAGGCGAGCTTCGCCCACAGGGAGGGCTGGATGTCGGGCACGGCCTTCGTTTTGATCCCGCACTCGGTGAAGGCGTCGGCGATCGCCTCGGCGCGGTCGAGCTTCTTGGACTTGCCTGCCTCGCCGACGAGCACGTCGTCGGCGCTCACGGTGACCGTGGCGGTGCCGGGCGTGAGCTCGGCGCCGAAGATCACGCGGCCGGCCAGGACCTGGCCGATCGGGACCTCGGCCGCAAGCGCCTCGATGTTGCCGTAGCCGTTCTGGAGCGTGATGACCGTCGATTGGTCCTTGGCGATCCGCTTGATCTCCTTGGCCGCCGCGGCCGTGTCGGTTGCGGTCACCGTGCACAGGATCAGGTCGTAGCGCGGCTTGCGGCTGCGGAGCAGCTTCGCCTCGGTGGCGAGCTCGAGCTTGGTGAAGGTGTGCGAGCCCCAGATGCCGTTGACCTGGAGGCCGAGGCGCCGGACCTCGTGCAGGTGGTACGGCCGGCCGAGCAGGGTGACGTTGTGCTTGCGCGAGAGGAAGCCGCCGAAGACGCTGCCGATCGCACCGGCGCCGTAGACCAAGATCTCCATCGGCCCTTCCCTCTCCCTCGGCGGCGAACGTTTGACACCCTCGGATGGGGCGAGTATAGTCCACGCAACTTCCGGGCGAAAAGGAAAATCGCGGTGCGCGACCAGGTTAGAAAGCTGATCCGCAGCCGAGACCTCTACGCCTTCCTGGCCACCTTCGACGTGCTCGTGCGTCGCGAGGTCCCGCCCGAGGCGATCGTCCGCGAGGCGGCTTGCTACCTGGGCGAGGTGCTGATCCAAGACGACTACCCCAAGGCGGTGCCGCATGGGCTGATGGGCCTGGTCGGCGCGTGGCAGGCGGCGCAGTTCGTGCCGACGGCCGACCGGCTCCGGGTGCTCGCGCAGGCGCTGTGGTACGCGTCGACCGAGAAAAAGCACGACGCCGTCCGGCTCAGCCGGGTCAAGGCATCGAGCTACGGGAGCCCGTCGCATCGGCTGCGCGCTTTCGAGCACGCGCTCGTCAAGCGGCATCCGCGCAAGGCGTTCGCGCTGTTCCAGGCCTTCGTGCGCAACTCGAGGCAGCGCTACATGATCCGCGACCGCGTGCTCTTGAGCGCGCTCGACGACACGAGCCACCTCGGCCACAAGCTCATCTACTGGGCGAAGGTCTGGCAGCTCGGGATCGCACTCGGCTTCGAGCGCATCGCGCCGGCGTTCTACCCCGTGCTGCACTTCACCATGCTCGGCCAACCCGAGCACGACATCAGCCAGCACGCGCTCGAGCACCAGATCCTGTGGGACACCGACGACGCGAAGCTCGTCGAGACGATCGCCGCGCTGTTCGCCGCCGGCTACGGTGTGCGCAGCATCCTCGACGCGGTGCTCGTCGCGGCGGGGCGGTCGGTCATCAACGCCGAAGCGGAGCGCTGGGTGCTCGCCGTGCACGGGTTCAACTACACGAGCGAGTGCCGGTTCGTCACCCGGTCGTCGCGTAACCCGAAGCGGCTGCTCGCGGCGTTCATGGCGCCACTGTTCGTCCGCCGCATGGCGCGCCAGAGCACGACGCTCGGCGAGAACCGCGACCCGCTCGGCGGCACGCCGCTGCCGAAGACGACCGACCCGATCGAGACGCTGAACCACGCCATCCTGATCTCGAACGCGCCCGAGGCGGCGCGGTGCGCGCTCGCGGCCATCGAGCGCGGCCGGGCCGACGAGCTCTACCCGCAGCTCGTGCTCACGGGCGCGATGAACGACGGGACCGAGGCGTTTGGCCACGACGTGAAGATGGCCGCGAATGCCATCGACGCCTACACCTTCTCGCTCTCGCCGAACAAGGAAGTGCTGCTCGAAGCCCTCGCCTGGTTCCTCGCCACGCTCCCCAAAGGCCACACCGTCCACCGCGAGCTGTGGTCATAGACGGGTGAACGCCTTTCGGAGCAGGTCGACCGGATTCCGTTGATCGTCGTCGAGCTCGGCGGCTCAATCGCCCCTGGCGGGGCTCTCGCTGGTTTGTGGATTGCTCGACACCACGGGCTTGCGCCCGAGGCTACTGCCAGTCGCCGCTCCGCGGCTCAGAAGCGGGCGGGCACCGCCTCTCGTCACGAGGTTGTGGACCGCGGCGTCGGAAACGGATGTTGAACCGACTTCTGACGGGATCCGATATCCGGAGCCCGCGAGGGCGATTGGGAGTAGCCTCGGGCGCCAGCCCGTGGACCGCGGGGAGGGAAGAGAAAGAACAGAGCCCCTTCAGGGGCGAATGAGGTGGTGCGGGTGATGGCGCGTCGGCAGTCGCCTACTCGAGCGCTTCGTAGAGCGCGGTGGCGCGTTCCTCGTCTTTGACGACGAGGATCTGGCACTTCGCGCGGCGGAGCATCTGCTCCTTGGCGTCGAGGAAGCTCTCGCGCCGGCTGGTGAACTCCTCGATCTCGTTCAGCACGAGCAGGTCGATCTTGTGTTCGTCGAGCTGCTTGACGACCTCGCGGGCCGGCTCGCCCTTCAGCAGGATGGGGGTGACCTCGATCCCCTTGGCCCTGCCGAGCTGACGGACGTGGTTCAGGTAACGCTTGCCGTCCTCTTCGAGGTCGTACTCGTAGTCGGCCGCTTCTTCCTTGATGAAGATGCGCACACGCATCAGGTCGTCGAGCACCTTCGTGTCGACCACGTACGCGGCGTAGAGCGGCGCGGCGTGCAGCTTGGCGAGCACGATGGCGTACTCCGCGGTCGAGATCGAGGTTTCGGTGCCGTCGATATAGACGAGGATCCTGTTGACCGTCCTGGGCTGCTCAGGCATTCGCCGCGTGCCTCCTGGCTTCGAGCCGGTTCTTGATCAGCTTGAGCACGTAGAACGCCTCGCGCTCGCCCTCCTCGAGCACGTCGCCGATGTACTTGATCGTCTCGCGGAAGTCGGGCAGCGCGATCTTGTCGAGCGCGTTGACGCGCCGGATCGTTTTCTTGACCTCCTCGGTGAGCCGCGCCACGGCGACGTTCGTCTCGGCGTACTTGCCGAGAAGATGGAGCACGTCGCGGAAGTTCGCGAGCGACTCGTCGAGCCAGAAGCTCGTGTCGCCGAGGCTGTAGTGCGGCGGCTGCTCGACGATCTCGGTGTCCACCACCGGCACGGTCACCCCCATGATGCGGCGCGAGCCGATGCGCACGGTCGTCTTGGTGTCCACCGCGTGCGCCGCCGCGGCCACGCTGCGCCGGCCCATCCGCACGACGGCCCGCTGCAGCGAAGCGTACGCGAGGCCGAGCGCCTCGTCAACCCGGCGCTGAAACTCCTTGGCGCGCTCCATAATGCCCATGAGCTCGGCCACCAGGATCTCGCGCTTCTGCTCGAGCAGCTCGTGGCCCTCGTGCGCGAACTGGTAGTCGCGCCGCAGCCGCAGCAGATTCGTCTTTGTCGGAGCAACGTCGTACCGCGCCATGTGGTGCTGGTGTTCTCCGTTTCAGTCGTCTTCAGGAGCCCGCGCAGCGGGCAGCATCTTGTAGCCTCGGGCGTTAGCCCGTGGGACAGGATACGCTGGTGTGGTCGAACCCCCGCAGGGGGTGACATCAGCTCTCTACCACTGCGCTTGTCCTGATTCCCTCTGTCGCCCCCTGCGGGGGCTTGGCTCGCCTACCGTTCTTCTTCCACGGGCTCACGCCCGTGGCTACATCATGTCGTCCCCTGCGGGGACTTGTTGCCCGGCGTTATCAGTGCCGACCCTGCGTCGTGGTGGGTCAGGCCTGTTCCCCCTTTCCGTAGTATTTCTGGATTTCCTCGTCGGTGATGCGTGTCAGCTCGTCCTTGGGCAGCATCGAGATGACGTCCCAGCCCAGGTCGAGCGTCTGCCCGATCGTGCGGTTCTCATCGTACCCCTGGCTCAGGAAGCGGCGCTCGAACGCCTCGCCGAACTTGAGGTACTCGTTGTCGAGCGGCGTGAGCTCCTCCTCGCCGATGACGCTCGCGAGCGCGCGCACGTCTTTTACACGCGCGTACGCAGCGAAGAGCTGCGAGGCGATATGGGCGTGGTCGTCGCGCGTCATGCCGGGCCCGATGCCGTCCTTCATGAGGCGCGACAGCGACGGGAGCCCCGCGATCGGCGGGTAGACGCCCCTCTGGTGGAGCTCGCGCTCGAGCACGATCTGCCCCTCGGTGATGTAGCCCGACAGGTCGGGAACCGGGTGCGAGATGTCGTCGTTCGGCATCGTCAGGATCGGCATCTGCGTGATCGAGCCCTCGATGCCGAGGATCTTTCCCGCACGCTCGTAAATGGACGCCAGATCGCTGTACAGGTAGCCGGGATAGCCCTTTCTCGACGGGATCTCGCTGCGGGCCGTCGCGATCTCGCGCAGCGACTCGCAGTAGTTGGTCATGTCGGTCAGGATCACGAGCACGTGCATGTTCGCCTTGAACGCGAGGAACTCAGCGATCGTGAGCGCCGTGCGCGGCGTGATGAGCCGCTCGATCGACGGGTCGTCGGCGAGGTTGAGGAACAGCACGACGTTCTCGAGCGCGCCGGTCTCCTCGAAGCTGCGGACGAAGAAGTTCGCCACGTCGTACTTGATGCCCATCGCGGCGAAAACCACGGCAAACTGGGTCTGCTCGCCCAGGATCGTGGCCTGCCGGGCGATCTGCGCCGCGATCATGTTGTGCGGCAGCCCGTTGCCCGAGAAGATCGGCAGCTTCTGGCCGCGCACGAGGCTGTTCATCCCGTCGATGGCGCTCAGGCCGGTCTGGATGAACTCCCTGGGGTAATCGCGCGCCGTCGGGTTGATCGGCAGGCCGTTGACGTCCTGCTTGTCCTCGGCGATCGGCCTCGGCAGCCCGTCACGCGGCCGGCCGATGCCGTCGAAGACGCGGCCGAGCGCGTCGCGGGAGACCGGCATCTCGAGCGGCTTGCCTTTGAAACGCACGCGGGTTCCGGGCAGCGTCAGGCCGCTCGTGCCCTCGAAGACCTGCACGACGGCGCGGCCCGTGCTCGACTCGAGGATCAACCCCGTGCGCGTGACGCCCTGCGGGTCGATCACCTCGACCATCTCGTTGTAGCCGACGTTGTGGATGTTCTCGGCGATCAGGAGCGGGCCGACCACCTCGGCGACGCCCACGTATTCACGATCGGTGAACTTAGAGCTCAGCGGGCTGCTCATAGACCGCCTCCAGGTTGTCGAACGCGCGTTCGAGGCGCCGCTGCAGGTCGTCGAGCCGCTCGATCTGATCGTTCGGCACCGTGAACTTCATTCGGATGATCTCGGGGTAGATCTTCATGCGCTTGAGCTTCACGAGCGTGGCGCCCTTGCGGATGAGCGCGTTGCCGCGCTCGTGGTACATCAGGATGATACGCAGCATCTTTGTCTGCTTCTCGACGACGGCGTACATGTCGACCGGGTCGAACGCGCTCTGCTGGAGGAACGCGTTCTTGAAGATCTGGCACGTATCGAGCACGAGCCGCTGCGTGTCGGGCAGCACATCAGGCCCGACGAGCTTGACGACCTGCTGGAGGCGGGCCTCGCGCTGGAGCAGGTCCATCATCTTGCTGCGGTTCGCGCGCCAGTCGTGGTCGACGTGCTCCTCGAACCACGGCGCGATCTCGTCGACGTACTCGCTATAGCTTTCGAGCCAGCCGATCGCCGGGTAGTGGCGCGCGTTGGCGAGCTGGCGGTCGAGCGCCCAGAAGCACCGCACGAAGCGCCGTGTGTGCTGCGTGACGGGTTCGGAAAAATCGCCGCCCATCGGTGAGATGCTGCCGATCGTGCTCACCGAGCCGACTGTGCCGGTGACGTTCTCGACCATGCCGGCGCGCTCGTAGAACTCGGCGAGGCGCGTCGGCAAGTACGCGGGGTACCCCTCGTCGGCCGGCATCTCCTCCATCCGGCCCGACAGCTCACGCAGCGCCTCGGCCCAGCGCGAGGTCGAGTCGGCCATGATCGCCACGTGGTAGCCCATGTCGCGGTAATACTCGCCGAGCGAGATGCCGGTGTAGATCGACGCCTCGCGCGCCGCGACCGGCATGTTCGAGGTGTTCGCGATGATGATCGAGCGCTCCATCATCGACTTGTGGCTGCGCGGGTCGATGAGCTTCGGGAACTCGATGAGCAGGTCGGTGATCTCGTTGCCGCGCTCGCCGCACCCGACAAAGATGATGATGTCGGCCTCGCACCACTTGGCCAGCGACTGCTGGATCATCGTCTTGCCCGTGCCGAACCCGCCCGGCACCGCGACCGAGCCGCCCTTGGCTAGCGGAAACAACATGTCGATCACGCGTAGCCCGGTGATGAGCGGCATCGAGACGGGCAGCTTCTCCTTGTACGGCCGCCGACGCCGCACGGGCCAGCGGTGGTAGAGCTTCAGCTCGTGCGTCTCGCCGTCGCCCGTGACGCGGGCGATGGTTTTCTCGACGGTGTAGAGACCCTCCGGGGCGACCCACTCGACCGTACCCGCCACGTCGGGCGGCACGAGGATGCGGTGCTCGATCATGCTCGTTTCGGGCACGGTGCCGAGCACCATGCCGCCGCGCACCTCGTCGCCGGCCTTCGCCGTCGGCGTGAACACCCATTCCTTCGCGCGATCGAGCACGGGCACCTGGATGCCGCGCCGGATGTACTGATCGCTCGTCTCGCGGATGACGGTGAGCGGGCGCTGCACGCCGTCGAAGATGCCGCCCATGATGCCGGGACCCAGCTCGACGCTGAGCGGCAGGCCCGAGCCGTACACCTGCTCGCCCGGCGTCAAGCCCGTGGTGTCCTCGTAGACCTGCGCGGTCGCGACGTCGCCCTGGATGCGCATGATCTCGCCGAGGAGGTGGTCGGTGCCGACCTCGACGAGCTCGAGCATTTGGGCCTCGCGCGCGCCGGCGACCTCGACCACCGGCCCGACGATCCGTTGAACCGTGCCTATGACCTTCTCTGCCACGATGTCTCTGCCTTGTTGTGGCCGGCCCGCATCGCCGACCAAGCGGCGAACGGGCGCCGGCCCGTTCGTCTACACCTCCGGACCAGCCTGAGGCGCGAAAACCTCGCGTGAGACGATGAGCTGGAGCTCGTCGGCGAGCCGCTCCATCCGCGCGTCGATCGTGTTATCGAACAGCATGGAGCCGTCGGCCGTGCGGACGATGGCGCCCATCGCCTTCTCGTCGAGATCGGCCGCCGGCGTGATCGACACCTGCCGGCCGCACTCGCCGGCCGTTTCCTTGAAGAACGCCTCGTTGGCCATCGCCGCGTCGGCCGCGCTGACCGACACGGTCACCTCGGGCCGGTCGAGTGCGACGATCCCCTCGACGATGAGCGCCTTGAGCGTCTCGCGGTACTCGGGCGTGCCGCGGGCCTTCTCGAGTCTGGCGCGCACTTGCGCGAGCGCTTCCTCGACGAGCTCGCCGCGGGCCTTGAGCGTCACCTTCTTTGTCTCGAGACTCAGGTCGCTGATGATGCGCCGGCGCTCGAGCTCGGCGCGCGCTGTCCCCGCGGCGAGAATCTCATCGGTCTCGGCCTTCGCCGTCTTGCGTGCCTCATCGAGGCGCGACTCGGCCGTGCGTTTCGCGCGCGAGAGGATCTTGTCGATCTCCTCGGCCGCGCTCTTGTCGATCTCGTGGACGAAGGTTGTGGCGTCCCCGATCGAAGCGGTTGGTTGGTCCGCGCGTCTTCTCTTTGCCATGGTTGCCTACACCTGGAAGCCGATCGCTTGGCGAATAAGGTCGGCGATCTCGCGCCGTCCTGGCATCGGGCCCTGCGCGTCGGGGATCTCGACCACGACGGGAAACGTGCCGCGCATCCGGTACGTATCCACCAGCGGCCGGATCGCCGCGGCGAGCCGTTCGGTCACGAACACCACGTTAGCCTGCTCCTCGCCGATGAGCCGGCGGAACTGCTCCGCGAGGCCCTCACCGCCCTCAGCCACAGTCCCGCGGATGCCCGCGAGCCGGAAGCCGAGGACAGTCTCCTCGTCGCCCAGCACGTGCATGCGCCCGCCCCGCGCTCAGAGCGCGAGCATCTGGTTGACCGTGCCCAGGATCATGATCGCGATGACCAGTCCGAGCACGGCGATGCCTTCGCCGAGCGCCACGAAGATGATCGTGCGGCCGAACACCTCGGGCTTCTCGCTCACCGCGCCGACGGCGGCCGCGCCCACGTAGGCGACCGCGACGCCGGCGGCCAGCGCGCTGACACCCGCCGCGATCCCGGCGGCGATCAAGCCGCTGCCGACGTTGGTGACGACCACCTTCTTCACCTCCACGTCGACCGACTTCTTGGCGGTGTCGTCCGCCGGTGTCGCGGCGAAGAGCGTTGCAGCCGTCACGCCGAGGAGCACGATAGCCAGCGTGGCGAAGAGCGATACCTGAATGAAGGTGCGCAGCCGTCGGGCTGCCTGCGTGCCAGTCATCATTGCCCGTTCCTTCCTCGTCTCATTGTATGGTCCAGTCCGTGTTTACTCAATGCCGCGTGCCGCGGCCGAATCGCCCGGCGCTCCCAGCGGTGAGAACGCCTTGCCGCCGCCGCGGAAGAATTTGCTGAAGAACTCATAGTATTCGAGACGGAGCGCCTGGATGCCGGCCACCAACCCCTCGAGCGCGATCACCACCGCGTTGCCGACGATGATCACGATCGCCTGGAACACCGGCGCCAGCGCGCCGGGCAAGGTGGCAAGCATATCGCTGATCATGAAGATGGCAAGGAGAATGCCGGCGTGGCTCAGACCGTAGGCGGCGATACGAACGAATGAGACCGTGTTGGCCAAGAAGCCGGTGAAGATCTCGAAGCTCTCCATGAAGGTCTCGATCACGTACATCATGCACCCCTCGCGCAGGACCTTCTCGCGCCGGTCGATCAGCTTCCAGATCGGCCCGCGCAAGGCGAACAGGACCAGGGGCGCTACGATGAAGCCGAGGATCCACCATTGCATCTGCGCGATGCTGTGCTTGTAGACCATCGCCTTGATGACGATCGCTACGGCGCCCCAATAGACCACGCCGCCGATCAGACCCGTGCGCGAGAAGATGGCGTGGAACAGGTCGCGCCGCCGCACCTGCAGGATGATGTTGAGCACGATGCCGAGCGAGAGGATCGCGATCCCGAGGTAGACGGTGAGCTCGAGGAACTTGTTCGTGTTCTCGAACGGGGTGAAGGCCCAGGGGAACGTGCCCTCGCCGAGAAGCTTGTTGACCTCCTTGCCGAAAAACTCGCCGTAGATAACGCCGAAGAGCATGGCCGTCAGCCCGCAGAACACCATGAGCGAGCCGACGCGCCGCATGCCCGACGACATCGTCGGCCGCCGCGCGATCAGCCAGCCGATGAGCGCAAGCACTGCGCCCTGGCCGATGTCGCCGAACATCAGGCCGAAGATGAGCAGGAACGTGAAGCCGACGATGGGCGTCGGGTCAATGCCGTCGTACGCGGGCGTGTCGTAGCCTTTGACCAGCATCTCGAACGGCTTGAGAAAGCCCGGGTTCGATAGCTCGACCGGCACCTGCACCAGGCCGTCGGCGACGCCGTCGATCTCGTCGGGCGTGCGGATCTCGATGTAGCACCGGCCGCCGAGCGCGTGCTTGAGCCGCTCGGCGATTCCATGCGCCCTGTTCCTCGACACCCAGGCCGAAATGAGCGCCGTATTCGTCGTGCCGCGGAGCGCCTCCTGCGCGGCGAGCACCGTGCGCTCGATCTCGAGCGCGGCCCGGGCGTCGCGCAGGCGGCTGCCGTAGCGCGTCCTGAGCGTCTCGAGCTCGCGTCCCGCGGCCTCCTCCTGACGCCTCAGCTCGTTCATGCGTGCCGAGAAGCGGGCGCGCATCTCGGCGCTCGGCGGGCCCTCGGCCTTCTCGAGCGGGGTCGCGCGCACCTTCGAGAGCGCCTCGGCCAGCAGCGTGCGGTCGCGCTTGAGCACCATGATGAGCACCGCGTCGCTCCCGTCGGCGGTCTTGAACGGGATGATGACGTTCGGCACCGCCGAGAGCTCGGACCGCACCACCTCGATGTGCGGCCGGCTCATCCGGCCCATGAACGTCTCCATGAACGCGAAGCGCGTCGCGGGATCGATCGCCGGCACGGCCGCCTCGCCCACCGGCAGCTCGAGCACGGCGCCGATGCGCCGGATCTCGTCGGCCACGCTGCGGCGCTTGGCGAGCGTCTCGTCCACCTGCTCGGCAATCGACTGAAGCGTCCGGCCGAGCTCGTCGAGGTCGGTCCTCGGCGGCTCGGTCGGCAGGCTCGCCAGCGTCGGCCGGAGCGCGAGCTTCACGAGCAGCGTGTCCACCTCGTTCAGCCGTTCCTCGACCGCCGCAAGCCGCTCGCCCACCTCGACCGCGTCGAGCGAGGCGGTCCAGGGGTCGATCTCCTCGATGCGGTGCAGGTGCACGGCGCCGAGCGAGACCATCTCGAGCGTGACGCGATCGAGGTCGCGCCGCAGCACGAGCATGCTGATCTGGCTCATCGGCACCGGCCGGAACATCAGCGGCGTGTCCTATCGCTCCATTTCGACGATGAGGTTGCGTTCAATCTCCGACGGCGCCAGGCCGTAGCGCTTCCCGTTGAGCAGGCACGCCAGGTTGCGCCGTTCCACCTCGGCGAGCTTCAGATAGCCCATCACGGTCGTGATCGTAAAGGGGTAGCCGTGCAGGCCCCGCTTGATCGCGCCGAGGTAGTAGTGCCACAAGAGGCTCTCCATCATCTCGAGCGTGGCCACCTCGGTCTCCACGGGGAGCACGTCGGGAAACTCGCCGACGAGCCCGCCGACGGCTGTGGTGATGATGCCCTTGAAGTCGGCGCCGCTCGCCGCCCGGCGCACGAACGTCTCGTCGACGCGCGGCCCGTTCGGGATGAGCAGCGCGAGCATCTCGCCGAGCGGCATCTTGTAGTAGTGCTGGAGGCGCAGCATCCAGCGGATGTTCTCGATGTCGATCTCGATCCCCACGAGCGAGCGCGCCCGCTCGCGGTCGCCGAGCCCGAGCGTGCCGATCACCTGCCAGAGCCGGTCGTAGTAGTCGACGTCGAGCGCCGACTCCAGGTAGAAGACGTTCTGCTTGGCCGCATAGGCGGCCGCGGCGAGCGCGAGCGGCCTGGCGTACGGCGTGCCGGCGAGCAGATCGATGAGCTCGTCGAGGCTGCGCGCGTTCCGGATCGACTCGGTCGGCAGCGGCTGGCAGATGACGCCGGGGAAGGCGAGGTGCTCGGCGCGCGGGTCCTTCGTGTGCCAGAGCCGCAGGAGCACCTTGAGCTTGTCGACCTCGTGCCGGGTCATCATCGTCTCAACGACGCGGCGCGGGACGCCCCGGACGTGTCCGAGCACCATGTGGTAGGTGGCCAGCTCGTCGCTGAGCAGGCGGAACTCAACGCTGACCATGTCCTCGGTGTGGCTCAGCTCGCGGGCGAGCGCGCCATACCGCGTCTGCGCGAGCATGCCGTAGACGGTCTCCAGGTCCTTGGCCGCGGCGAGCTGGCGGAACTGCTCGTCGGTCAGGAACAAGCTCAGGCGGGCGCGCAGCTTTGCGTTGATGTACGCGTATCGCGCCAGCCCCCGCATTACGCGCGCTCCACCCGGACGATGCGTTCGTACGCCTTCTCGACCGCGTGGCGCATGGCGTCGCCTTTGGCGTCCTTGAGGTCGCCGACCTTGGCGAGTGTCGCGTCGAGCTTCGTGGCCCGCTCGGCCTTTGTCTCGACGATCGCCTGCTCGACGAGCTCCCGGGCGCGCGTGTGCGCGGCGTCGCGCTCGGTCTCGATGAGCCGGCGCGCCCCGACCTCGGCGTCGGCGGTGATCTTCTTTGCGTCCTCGCGCGCCTCGGCGATCTTCTTTTTCGCCTCTTCTTCGGCCTTCAGGATGGTGTCGACGACTTCTTTCATGGTCGCGCGGACCCTCCCTCTGCCGGGTCGGCCGTTTCGATGGCGGGATGATGCACGGTTGGCGGGATAATATGAAGCCGGCTCGCCCCTGGCAAGCAGTTTCCAGACCGGCGACCACGTGACGCTGGGCCGCTGGCCCCGCCGCGAACGTGTGCTATACTGCCGGCATCGTGTTCGGAGGAGGCATGGACGTTCTCGCCGAGTTTCGTGGTCGCGACGCCGCGCAGGCGCTCGCGCGCCGGATCGCCGAGGTATCGGCCGAGCGGTCGCTTGCGTTTATGGAAGTCTGCGGCACGCACACGATGGCCGTGCATCGCTATGGGCTGCACACGCTGCTGCCCGGCGGCGTCCGGCTGCTCAGCGGCCCGGGCTGCCCGGTGTGCGTGACGCCGAATTCGCTGATCGATGCAGCGATCGCGTACGCACGCCGTGCCGACGTGACGCTCATGACGTTCGGCGACATGCTCAAGGTGCCCGGCTCCTCGTCGAGTCTCGCCGCCGAGAAGGCCGCGGGCGCCGACGTGCGACTCGTCTACTCGGCCACCGACGCGGTCGAGTTCGCCCGCCGCCATCCGGACCGCACGGTGGTCTTCTTCGCCATCGGCTTCGAGACGACCGCCCCGACGTGCGCGGCCGCCGTGCTCGACGCGGCCGAGGCCGGGCTCGACAACTTCCTCGTCGTGTCGGCGTGCAAGGTGCTGCCGCCGGCGCTCGAGGCGCTTGCGAGCGGCGAGCTTCGCCTCGACGGGTTCGTCTGCCCCGGCCACGTGAGCGTCGTCACCGGCTTCGACATCTACCGCAGCGTCGTCGAGGACCATCACATCCCGTGCGTGATCACCGGCTTCGAGCCCGTCGACATCCTCAAGGCGATCCTCATGCTCGCCGAGCAGGCTGTCGCCGGCGAGGCGCGCATCGAGAATGAGTACAGCCGCGTCGTGCGGCCCGAGGGGAACCGGATCGCGCAGCAGGTCATCGCCGAGGTTTTTGAAGCGGTCGACAGCGAGTGGCGCGGCATCGGCTCGATCCCTGAGAGCGGTCTCGCCATTCGCGGCCAGTTCAACCGCTACGACGCGCTCAGCCGGTTGCCCGTCGAGGTCGAGCCGACGCGCGACGCGCCAGGCTGCATCTGTGGCGACGTGCTCCGCGGCGTCAGCACGCCGCTTGACTGCGCCCTGTTCGCCGACGCGTGCACGCCGGCGCACCCCGTCGGCGCCTGCATGGTGTCGAGCGAGGGCACCTGCGCCGCTTACTACAAGTATGGGCGGGACCGACCCGATGGCGGCTAGGACGATACAGCTCGGCCACGGCAGCGGCGGGGTGCTCACGCGTGAGCTGATCCGCGACGTGTTCCTGGCCCGGTTCGACAACCCCGCGCTTGCGCCGCTGCTCGACTCGGCCCTCGTGCGAACCGACAGCGCCGAGATCGCCTTCACCACGGACGCGTACGTGGTCAAGCCGCTCTTCTTCCCCGGCGGCGACATCGGGAAGTTGGCCGTCTGCGGCACGATCAACGACCTGGCCGTGATGGGCGCCCGGCCGCTCGCGCTCTCGTGCGCGCTGATCATCCGCGAGGGGCTCGAGATCGAGCTCGTCGAGCGAGTCGCCCAGTCGATGCAGCACGCGGCCGCCGGCGCGGGCGTCTCCATCGTCACCGGCGACACCAAGGTCGTCGAGCGCGCGAGTTGCGACGGGCTGTTCGTTACGACGGCCGGCATCGGCACGGTCGATCCGGACAATCAACCCGGCGGCGCGATCCGCGACGGCGACGCCGTCGTCGTGAGCGGCACCCTCGGCGACCACGGCACGGCCATCCTCGTCGCGCGCGAGGAGCTCAAGATCGCCTCGCCGGTGGTGAGCGACTGCGCCGCGCTCAACGGGCTCGTCGAAACGCTGCGGCCCCACTTTGGGCAGATCCGCATCATGCGCGATCCCACGCGCGGCGGGCTTGCCACCGCGCTCAACGAGTTCGTCGAGCAGAGCGACGTGGGGCTGGTCCTGCGCGAGCCCGATCTGCCCGTGAGCCCGGGCGTGAGCGCCACGTGCGAGCTGCTTGGCCTCGACCCGCTCTACATCGCCAACGAGGGGAAGCTGGTGCTCGTCTGCGCCGCGAGCGCCGCGGACGACGTTGTCGCCGCGCTGCGGTCGCATCCGCTCGGGAGGCAGGCCGTGGCCATCGGCACGGCCGGCTCGGACTACCCCGGCCGGGTGTGCCTCGAGACGAGCGTCGGCGGGCTCCGGCTGGTCGACATGCTCGTGACCGACCAGCTGCCCCGGATCTGCTGAGGCGTGCACGCGGCCTTGCGCGCTGGCGCCCGGCGTTGTATAAAAGAGACTGGGTCTCATTTAAGCCGAGAGCGCCGATGAAGGTCAAAGAGCAACAGCTCAAGCCGGCCGAGGTGATCCGGCGCAGGCTCCACGCGGCCGGCCTCAAGTGCACGCCGCAGCGGCGCGAGATCTTCGACGAGATCGTGCGGATAGGCGGCCACTTCAGCGCCGAGGACCTGGTGGCGCGCTTTCGCTCGCGGCGCGGCAGGAAGGCGACTCACCCCGTCATCTCGCGCGCCACCGTGTACCGTACGCTCGCCATCCTCGTCGAGTGCGGCCTCGTGCGCGAGGTGCTGTTCACCGAGAACCATACGCACTATGAAGCCGCCTACAGTCGCACCCACCACGAGCACATGATCTGCACCAAGTGCGGCCGGGCGATTGAGTTCGACGATTCCGACCTCGAACGCGCCCTACACAAGGCGGCTCGCGCCGCCGGCTTTTCGCCGGTGTCGCACACGATCGAGGTGCACGGCCTCTGCGATCGGTGCCGCTGATCCGGGCGCTCGCGCCGCAGAAAAGCGCCCAGAATCCCGTAAAGAGCGTTTCCCGGCTTGCCGATACCAGCAACGGTACAGCCGAACTGGTGTCTCGTGCCGCGACGCGCACCGACGTCGCCAGGCTGGAGTGGCCGAATGTCGCAGATACTCATCGTTGATGACGATCCAAGCACCCGCCTCCTCATCAGGAGAATCCTCGGCGCCTCGAATGTCGACGTGATCGAAGCCGAGGACGGCGCCGAGGGCCTCCGGCTGGCCGCCGAGCACGAGCCGGACCTGATCCTGTGCGACGTGATGATGCCCGTGATGGACGGCATCGGGTTTCTTCAGGAGTGGTCCTCGAGGAAGGAGATCGCCCACATTCCCGTTGTCATGATTACCTCAGTCACGGAGAAGTCGCGCATTATCGACGCGGTCAAGTTCGGCGCCTGTGACTACGTCGTGAAGCCGTTCGACCCTCTGGGCGTTCGGACCAAGATCACCAAGCTACTCAACGAGACCTCGGCCTGACCGCGGCCGAGTCGCGTTTCCCCTCAAGGCTTGTTGTTGCCCCCGGCTCCAGGCGCGCCCCACCCCCGCCGATTTGCGTAAAGGCGCCCCACGGTTTGCCGATACGTACAATGGTTCAGGATGCCTGCTGTTCGACGAGTCGCGAAGGATTCGGAGAAGCTGTATGGCAAAGATACTCGTTGTAGAAGATGACGAACGCACGCGTCAGCTCCTGAAGAAGACGCTCGGGAGCGCGCCCGGGACGAGTGTCATCGAAGCCGAGAACGGTTCTGAGGGGTTGGATCGAGCCCAGGAGACCAAGCCGGACGTCATTCTCCTCGACATTATGATGCCGGTTATGGACGGGATCGATTTCCTCGAAGTCCGTCTGGGAAGCGATGAGCTGTCACGCATCCCGGTCGTCATCATCAGCGCGCTCAGCGACCGGGCACACGTGGTCGCTGCCGTCTCGCGCGGCGCGTGCAGCTACGTCACGAAGCCGTTCAATCCCACCAAGCTGCGGGTGAAGGTCGACAAGGTGCTCAGGGATTACGCCGGGCGTTGAGACGCGCGGGAGCGCTCGACGCTGCGTTGACGGCGGCCCCTTTGCCTTGCACCGGAGCACGCACCTGGCCGGACACACCGAGACGGCCGCACCGGGTCCAGTGGTCCGTCAGCACTTCATGTGGGCGGCACCGGACTGTGTCGGTTCTCCTAAAGCGCGCGACCCCGTCCGCCGATACAACCTCTGGTAGCAGATGCCCCATTACCAGATGCCCGTCTGTTGCTGCTTGCTGGAGGTGCCCGATGATCAGGATCCTTGTCGTAGACGACGATAAGTTCTGTCGCTCGCTCCTGAGGAAGACCCTCAACCGGCTGCCTGAGACGAATGTCGTCGAGGCCGAGAACGGCGCCCAGGCGATCGCCATCGCCCATGAAGGGAAGCTCGACCTCATTCTGCTCGACATCATGATGCCGGTCATGGATGGCCTTGAGTTCCTCAGGCAGTCGGCTGCCGATGAGCAGATCTCGGGAGTCCCCGTCGTGATGATCACGGCGATGACCGACCGCGAATCGATCGTCGCCTCGGTCTCGCACGGAGCCCGAGACTACATCACCAAGCCGTTCGATCCGCCCGGCGTGCGTGCGAGAGTCAAGAGACTGCTCGACGAGTGCAGCAGCCGCTGAGCGCGGCGCCACGCCGCGCCGACGCACGGCACGCGCTACGCTCGCGCCTTCCTCTGACGCGATCGGGCGCTCCGGGCGCCCCACACCCGTTCCCTTTTCTTCGGCAAATAAGCGTTTGACACGTCTGCCCGGCTCTGTTAGTAGCTCATGTGCTGGACTTGGCACGGGTGTTGCACTCAGCCCCAAGCCGACGGCGCCCTTACGGCGCTCTGAACTCCTGCAGGGGAGGCGGACCATGGCGAAGAAGGCCGGGAAGAAGAAGAAGGTGCGCCGCAAGGTCGCGCCGGCAACCTCGAAGCTCGCCGCGGAGCAGGGCCCGAAGCAGGCCGCACCGGCCACTCCGCCGGCGCCCATCGAGGTCGCCGCCCCGCCCCTGCCCGAAGATCTCGACCCGCTCCAGTTCATCAAGGAGTTCGACAGCCAGCTCGACGTCTTGCTCGATGTCAAGCACTCGCTCGAGACCGACCTGGCTCAAGCGCGCAGCGAGATCGCCGAACAGCGCCGCACGAACGAGGACTTGATGCGCCGGCTCCAGGAGCTCGAAGCCGAGGTCCAGCGCCAGGCCGGCGTGCGCAACGAGCTCGACTTCCTGCATGGCGAGTCGGCCAAGGCCGGCGAGCAGATCAAGGAACACCGCGAAGTGCTCGCCGAGAAGAAAACCACCGCTGCCCGCAAGGACGAGCGCACCGAGAAGCTCCAAGCCGCCGAGCAGGAGATGCGCAGCGAGATCACCGCGCTCAAAGAGGCCCAGTCGCACGCCCGAAACGAGCGCGCCGAGACTGACAGCCACCTCCAGGTGGCCAAGCTCGAGCGCAATGAGATCATGCTCGAGGTTCGCAAGCTCGACGAGGTCCTCGCCAAGGAGGAGGAACGCGCCCAAGCCGCCGAGTCCGAACTCGAACAGGCGCGGACGGCCCTGTCGAAGCTGCACGGCTCGTTCGAGGTCTCCAAACGCAAGGCCGAGCGGATCCTCAAGAAGTAGACTCGCGCGCCGGCCGTCGAGCAACGCGACCATGCCGACCGGCGAGTTGAGCTCGGAGCGACCAGGGCCGACAACCCAGGCACGGACTCTGCGCTCGGGGGGCTCATGTCCGAGTATCTCCGTCACACCGCCGACCACATCTCGTGGCTCATGCGCCAGAAGCGCCGCGAGGTGGCAGAAACCGCCCACCTCGCCGCCCGGCTGAGCCGCGTCCTGCAGCGTCGCGGACAGCGCGGCGGCCTCGCCGCCATTCTTGGCCCCGACGAGGTCCGGCGCGCGGCCGGCATCGTGGCGCTGACGTCTGCTGAGGCGCCGGCGCCCCAGGAGGCCCACCCTGAGCCTGAACCGGCCAGCGTCCCCGAGCCGCCCGAGGCGCTGCCGCCGGAGCCCGCCACGGAGCACGAGCCGCAGCGCCCCGAGCCCATCGAGGCCGAACCGGCACCCGTACCGGAGCCAGAGCTCCCCCCCGAGCCTGCGGACGAGGCCGAACTGCCTCCGGACGCCGGGCCCGAGGAGGCCGAAGCGCCTGCAGAGGAGCCCGAGGCCGAGGAGGCCGAGATGACGCGTGAGGGGGCCGTCGAGGAAATGGAGCAGGATATCAAGGCAGCCGCCGCCGAAGCCGCTGCGGTCGAGGGGATTTCGACCGGTCCTGCCGAGGCCACAACCACTACGGGCGCGCCGCCGGGTCAGTACGCGGCCGAGGCGCCCGCGGTCGAGGCGCTCGCGGCCCCGGACGAGGAGACGGCCGGCCTTGCCGAGCTCGTGGCCGAGATACAGGACGCGGCCGAGCGGCCGGCAGCAAGCGCCCCAGGCCTCGGACCGGCCGCCGACGAGGTGCCGTTCGAGGCCGCGCTCGAGCCGCAGGCACTCATCCCGGGCCAGGCCGTGTTCGCCCGCGCGGCCGACCGCGTGCTGTTCGACCGGGCGATCGAGAACCTCGGCACGGGCGAGGTGTCCGCGCTGCGCGACGGGATCGAGATGCTCGGCCATGTGCCGAGCGACGCGGCGGCCCAGGTGTTGATGAACTTGTACGGGATCGCGCCGAGGCGTTGGCGGCCGGCCGTGGCGCACCAGTTGACCCTGCACGCTGGCTCGGGCATCGAGGCGTTTTTCTGCCGCGTGCTTGAGCGCGGCGACGAGCCGGCCATGGTCCGGGCCGCGGCGCTCCGGGGCCTGTATGCGCGCGACAAGGCGCTCGCGGCCGACTACCTGCTCAAGGCGCTCGGCGACCCGAGCGAGGAGGTTCGCGAGGCAGCCGCCGTGTACCTCGGCTGGCTGCGCGACAAGCGCGCCATCCCGCTGCTCGAGCAGCTTGCCGCCACCTCCTCGGAACGGGTGGCGAAGGCGGCGTTCCACGCCGCGGCGGCCATCCAGCGGTAGCCCGGCGCGGCACCGGGTGGATATCGGCCCCGCGTCGCCAAGCGGGCACGCCGCTTGCTATGTCGGCTCTACGAGTGGGAAAACGCCCTTGCGCCCCGGAGGTGGGCCGCTATAATCGCTTTCGGGCCGCAGGTGGCCCGTGTTGAGGTCGTGAACGCACACCGGGAGAGGTGCCAATGGATGCCGAGGCCGAAGTCGTTGGCTCGCCAAGGCCCGTGGCCGACGCGCCGAATGAGGCGCCCCAGCACGTCGAGCCGGGCTCATCGTCGATCGCCATGCGCGACCGCGAGCTCACCGTCGACGTCGACTCGCTGCTGGCAGGCGAGTTCGAGCCGCTCGAGTTTGCCAAGGAGCTCGACACCCAGTTCGAGCTGATCCTGGACATCAACAAGGCGCTCGAGACCGACCTGCGCCAGGCCCGGGAGGATCTTCGGGATATCAAGCGGCGAAACACGCAGGTCGAGCGCCTCGTGCGCCAGGCGACCAAGGACATCAAGCAGGGCGAGGACCTCGACAACCAGCTCACCGGCGTCCGCGCCGAGTACGAGCACCTGCTCGAGCAGACCGATGAGCTCAAGCAGGACATCGAGCGGCAGGAGCTCGTCATCAAGAAGAAGGATGACAAGATCAGCCGGCTCACCGAAGTCCAGGATCGCCTCAAGTACGAGATCGGCGTGCTCAAGAACAAGGTCGAGGGCGTGCGCTCCGAGAAAGCCGAGATCGAGAACAGGCTCCAGACCGTCTACTTCGACCTGCGCGACCTCGAGGAGCAGAAGAAGGGCGTCGAGGACGCGATCGCCGCCGTTCGGCAGCGCGCCAAGGCAACCAAGGACAACACCCTCAAGATCAAACGGACGCTCTCGAACGTGCTGACCGCGTTCGCCAACACGCAGAACAAGGCCCGGCTCCAGTTCGGCCAGATCAGAGCCATCGAGCAGTAGCCGCCGACGCTTCGCGTCGGATAGAAAATTAGGGACAGGCACTCATTTCGCGGCGAAATGAGTGCCTGTCCCTAATTTCCTCCGTCTTGCGGGGCGTAGCGCTCGGCCTTGCGGAGCATCCGGTCGGCCTCGCGGTCGCGGCCGAGCCGTTCGAGCGTGGCCGCCAGGTTGCGGTACGCGTCGTAGTAGTCGCGCTTGTACTTAATCGCGTGGCGGAAGCACGTCTCGGCGCGCTCGTAGTGGCCGAGCGCGAAGCGCACGTTGCCCATCTCGTTCCAGACCTGCGCGTCCTTGGGCACGCGGCACAGGTACTCGGCGTATTGGGTGAGCGAGCGCTGGGCCTCTCCGATCTGGGCCAGCAGGCGGGCCTTCTCCCGATACGCCTCGGCGAACTCGGGCTGCATCGTGTTCAGGCGCTCAAGCTCGATGATTGCCTCCTGCGGCCGGCCGTCCTTGGCGAGCGCGAGCGCCCGCTCGAAGCGCACGGCGAGGTGGCCGGGCCGCGCGTCGAGCGCCTGACCGAAGGCATCGACCGCGTCGGCGTACCGGCCCAGCTCGACGAGCACGAGCCCCTTGTTCGACGCCACGTCGAACTTCTGCGCGCCGAACCGCTCGGCGTTCTCAAGCGACACGAGCGCGAGCTCGTAGTTGCCCAGCTTACTGTAGGCGATCGCAATGTTGATGTGCCCCGGCGCGTAGTCAACTTCGCGCTTGAGCGCCTGCTCGAGCGCGGCGATCGCCTCGTCGACGCGATCGAGCCTGAGCAGCGCCACGCCCCGGCTGTTGTAGGCGGGGACGAAGTCGGGCGCGACCGCGATCGCCTCGTCGTAGGCGGCGAGTTCGCGTGTGTCGTCGCCGAGCCGGGCGTAGCAGGCGCCGATCTCCAGATACGGTCGCGGGTCGTCGGGGTTGGACTTGACAGAGGCGCGGAAGCTTCTGATCGCTTTCTTGTATCGGCCGGCGTCGTAGAGGTCGATGCCCTGCTGGTAGTGGGAGGTGGCGGCGCCCGTCGCTGTGACGTCGTTGGGCCCCGTGCCCGGCGTGCCGTGTTGGGCGCTTCTCGGCTCACCGCACCCGGCGGCCAGCACAAGGAGGCCGGCGAGGACCAACAGGTTGGGGACGCCGCGACGGCGCGGGCAGACCTGGGACATAACAGCCTCTCCGGAGTGCGTTTCGATCCGATCTCGCCAGCTAGGCGTCCGAGGACGAGGCGGCGGGCTCGTCCGGGGCCTGCGCCTCGGCGGTTTCCTGCTCGGGAGCAGGCTCTTCCTTGAGCTTGATGACCTTGTCGCTGAAGACGCCCAGATCGCGGAACCGCTGGTAGCGCCGCTCGAGCAGGTCGTCTGGCCTGACGAGGGAAAGCCGGTCCAGATGCATGATCAGGCGCTGCTTGAGCGTGGCGGCCACCTGCTCGGGCGCGTAGTGCGCGCCGCCGAGCGGCTCGGGCATCACCTCGTCGACGATGCCGAGCTTGAGCAGGTCCTCGCTGGTGAGCCGGAGCGCCTGGGCCGCTTTGGCCATCTGCCCGGCGTCGCGCCACAGGATGGCCGCGCACCCTTCCGGCGAGATGACCGAGTAGTAGGCGTGCTGGAAGATGAGCACGACGTCGCCGACGCCGATGCCGATTGCGCCGCCCGAGCACCCCTCACCCGTGATCACCACCACGACGGGGGTCTTGAGCCGCATCATCTCCCGCATGTTGAAGGCGATCGCCTGGGCCTGCCCGCGTTCTTCGGCCCCGATGCCCGGGTAGGCGCCCGGCGTGTCGATGAAGCAGATGACCGGCAGGTGGAACTTCTCGGCCATCTGCATCAGGCGCAGCGCCTTGCGATACCCCTCCGGGTGCGGCATCCCGAAGTTGCGCATGCTCCGTTCCCGCGTGTTCTTGCCCTTCTGGGTCGCCACGAGCATCACGCGATGGTGGCCGAGTCGGGCAAAACCGCCCAGCAGCGCCCGGTCGTCGGCGAACAGCCGGTCGCCGTGCAGCTCGGTCCAGTCCGTGACGATCATCTCGGCGAAGTCGAGGAAGTACGGGCGCTGCGGGTGCCGCGCAATGAGCACACGCTCCCAGGCGGTCAAGTTGCCGTAGACGGTTTCCTTCTCCTGGGCGAGCTTGTTCTCGAGATGCTCGACCTGCTCGCGCAGGTCGACCGGTTGCTCTCGCATCCAGCCCTTGAGCTCCTCGATCTTGCTTTCGAGCTGGCGCAGCGGCCGCTCGAATTCGAGCGGGGTCAGTTCCCGTGGTGTAGGCATGGCGATCTCTCCGGTCTTTGCTGCCTGCCGGCTATTCGACGATCATCACCGGCGTGCCGATCGTGACGATCTTGAACAGCTCCTCGACGTCCTTGTTGAGCATCCGGATGCAGCCCTGGCTGCTGTGCTTGCCGATCGTGTCGGGCTGCCAGGTGCCGTGAATGCCGTAGCCGCTCAGGGCGCCGTCCTTATCGGTGATCCTCATCCAGCGCGTGCCGAGGATGTTGCGCTCATCGCCGAACGGGATGCCGCGCCACATCGGGTCGATGTCCTTGCTGGCGATCGTGAACTCGCCCAGCGGCGTCTTGCCGTACTCGCCTGTGCCGACCAAGTACTTCTTGATCAGCTTCTCGTGACAGAACAGGCTCAGGGTGTTGTCCGATCGGTCGACCACGATCCGGAACGAGTCCGTGACGACCTTGAGCCGATCCCCAACCTGAAGCAACTGCGGATTGACGATGTTATTGCCCTCGGCCAGCAAGTCAACGGTCGTGCGGAACCGCTTGGCGATCCCGGCCAACGTGTCGCCTTTGCTGACGCTGTACCAGATGGTCTTGGGCACCTCGGTCTCGAGCGGCGACAGCAGGATGGCGATGTTCACGTCGCCAAGCTTGCCCTGGATCGCCTCGGGCTCCTTGGCTCTGACCGCGTAGTCGCTCAGGACCGCCTCGGCGCGCTCGGGGTGCTTGTTGGCGATGTGGGCGTCGGCGAGCGCGATGGCCGCCCAGTCGGCCCAGCGCGTGCCGGGGAAGCGCTCGATCGCCTGGCTGTAGGCGGCGATCGCACCGGCCAGGTCGGGCGGCTCGGCCTCGGCGCATAGCTCGCCGAGCCGGGCGGCGGCTTCGGCGCGCTGGTTGGGCTGGAACGTCGCGTCGGCCAGGATCGCCGACCACGCCTCGTGCGCCTTCGGGTCGCCGAGCTCGCCGAGCGCGCGGGCCTCGATCAGCCGCGCCGAGCGCTGGGTCGCGGCGTCGCCCGACTGGGCCGCCTTGCGTGCCTCGTCCCGCGCGGCCTTGAAGCGCCCCTCCTCGTAGGCGGCGGTAGCCTTCTCGAACGCCGGGTTCGGTGCCGTGTCTTTCCCGCCGGGCCCCTTGCTTTTCCAGAGCCCGCGCGCCGTGTAGAGGCCGAAGGCCACAACGGCAACGGTGAGCACCGCGGCGAGGATCGCCAGTTCTGTGTGTCGTTTTGCGGGGCTGCGTCTCATCGGGCCGGTTTGTCCTTTATCAGCGGGCGCTCAGCTTGAGGTCGCGCAGAAACAGCCGGACGTCAGGGTAGCGCTTCTGCACGTTTTTTTCAAGGGAGTGGTATACGGCCTGCTCGACAGCCCGACTGATGCTCGGATTGAAGCGGTGGATCGGCTCGGGCTTGGTCCGAAAGTCGGTGTGGGCGCGCATCATCTCGAGCTGGGTCTGGCCCGAGTAGGGGAGCCGCAGCGCGAGCAGCTCGTAGGCGAGAATGCCGAACGAGTAGATGTCGACCCGCTCGTCGTAGCGCTGCAGCAGCAGCCGCTCCGGCGCGATGTAGCTCGGGCTGCCGCTGATGCGGCGCGACACGAGGAAGTCGCGGTGCTTCTCGACCGCGAGGCTGAAGTCGCTCAACCGCACCTCGGACGCGTCGTTGGAGATCAGCACGTTCTCAGGCTTCACGTCGCGGTGAACGATGCGCTGCTCGTGGTGCAGGTAGGCGAGCGCCTCGGCGATGGCGCGCAGGACGGGCACCGGCCGCGTTTGGACCACCTCGCGCTTCTCGAGAATGAAGCGCTTGAGGTTGTCGCCTTCGATCAGCTCGGTGACCACGAACGGCGTCGGCGTGCCCTCGCCGACGTGGAACACGCGGAGGATGTTCGGGTGGTTGCAGCGCGCTTCGAGCCGGGCGCCGCGCAAGAACCGCCGCACGGCGGTCGCGTTGCCCTGGAGCTCGGGCAGCAGAATGCGCACGGCCGCCGGGTGGCCCGTGCTCGCCGAGCGCGCTCGGTACACCTCGGCCGTGCTGCCGCGGTTGATGCGCTCGATGATCTCGTATCCGGCAAGCGTTGTCCCGAACATGCGGCTCGGCTCGTATCTCTGCGTGACGTGTTAGAGCGCCCTCGGCTCGCTGGATTGGGCCTGCTTGGCCCGGCGACGCCCGCGGCGCCGTGGGCGTCGGGCGCGTCGGGGCCGGCTCCGCCCCCCGGCCTTGAACTCGGCGGGCATGCCGAACGGCGGCTCGACGGCCACGTGCTTGACGTAGCGGTAGTACAAGTGCCGCGCCGGCCCGAACAGCGCGTAGACGGCGAACACCGCGCAGAAGGCCACCTCGAGGAACGCTACGAGCCCGACGACAACGACCGCGAAGCCGACGAGCACGACGAACGGCTTCTTGCGAAACAACCCGAGCTCGGCGCTCGATGGGTAGCGGATCCGGCTCACCATGAGGATCGACAGCCCGAGCATCACCGCCGTCAGCACCGGCAGCGGGAGCGACCGCGCCCACGGATGCATCTCGGCCATCACCACGTAGCTCGCCACCAACCCGCCCGCGCCCGGGCTCGGCAGGCCGGAGAACCAACGCCGCTCCTCGCCCGAGGCCTGCACGTTGTAGCGCGCCAGCCGAAGCGCGCACGCCACGATGTAGAGAAACACCACACCGAGCCCGAACTGGACGTTGAACGGCCCGAGCTCGGCGTGCTGGAACCGGACCAGGTACATGAGCACCGCCGGCGCGACGCCGAAGCTCACGACGTCGGCGAGCGAGTCGAACTCCTTGCCGAACTGCGTGCCGGCCCGCTGGAGCCTGGCAAACACACCGTCGAGGAAATCGAAGAAGCACGCCGCCAGGATGGCCACCGCCGCGTACAGCGGCCGCCCGTCGATGGCGAAGATGATCGCGAACGTGCCCGCGAACACGTTGAGGGCCGTACAGAGGTTGGGAAGGATGTAGACGCGTCTCATGGCACCCTACGCGCGTGGCGCCCTCGCAATCGGGGTCGTCACCGCGCGCACGCGCTGGCCCTTGCGCACGAGGACCTCGTGGCCGGGCGGCAGAAACACGTCGACGCGCGAGCCGAACTTGATGAGCCCGATCCGCTCGCCGCGCGCGATCGTGTCGCCGGGGCCGACGCGGCAGACGACCCGGCGGGCGATCATCCCGGCGATCTGCCGGAACATGAGCCGGCCGCTGTGATTATGCACCACGATGCTGTTCGCCTCGTTGCGTTCCGACGCCTTGGCGAAGCCGGCGTTGCCGAACCGGCCCGGGCGGTGCTCGACCTGGTCGACGGTGCC
>Ga0315545_1001252_pt1 | contig 25267 bp, 19 predicted proteins | sample SalMarSW160210MG_FD_203096 | JGI IMG/M metagenome (GOLD analysis project Ga0315545, IMG submission 203096) | Salt marsh sediment microbial communities from the Plum Island Ecosystem LTER, Massachusetts, United States - Salt Marsh Sediment SW1602-10 ...
CTCAAAGCTGCTGTCACTGGTGGTTATAGGAAAACGGCTGGTTGGATTGCCAATTTGATCTTTCAAACGAATAACTCGGCGAGCAAACCATCGGTACAGACGTACATTCTGCTGAAAGATTCGTACGCTGCTCTGGGTGAGTATGACAAGGCTGTTGCTGCTTGTCAGCGTGCATTGCGACTCAAGCCTAATGACAAGGAGTTAGCTGATGAGTATAAGAACCTTTCAGCCGAGCTGACTATGGCTAGCGGCAAGTACGACGTTGAGGGTGATTTCAGGCAGTCGATCAAGGATCGCGAGGCCCAGGCAAAGCTCTACGCACAGGACAGAGTAGTAAAGACCAAAGACTATCGCGTAAGAGCGGTTGAAGATGCCAGAAAAGCACTTGCACGTAACCCGGACCTGCCGAAGAATATATTTCACCTGGCTGATGCTTTAGCGGACTTGGGGACCGATGAGAGCGAGAACGAAGCAATAAAACTTTTAGAAGAAGCTTACAAGGCCAAGGAAGATTTTAGCTACATGCAGCGGGCCGGCCTTGTAAGAATAAGGCAGGTTAAGCGTAGGTTGAAGCGTGCGAAGGCTGCGCTTGAGGCTGAACCGGGTAATGTGCAAGCAAAAGCTAAGGTCGAAGAGTTATCGAATCAACTGAGTAAAACAGAGCTGGAGCACTATCGTCTCTGTATGGAAAACTATCCGACCAGCTTGCAGGCCAAATACGATTTGGGCGTTCGCTTGGTCAGGAGTAAAAAGTACGACGAAGCGATACCTTTGCTACAGGAGGCACAGAAGGACCCGCGACGGCATATTGAAGCAATGAATCAAATAGGCTATAGCTTCTTTATGAAGGGCTGGTATGCTGATGCGATCGATATCTTCAAGCGGGCGATAGATTCTTATGAGATAAAAGAGGATGCTGTTGCCAAGGAATTGCGGTATAATCTGGCTCGTGCGTATGAAGAGCAGAGCGATACTGAGAAGGCGCTGGAGATTTATCGCAAAATAGCTCAGTATGATTTCGCATACAAAGATGTGAGTAAACGAGTCAACAAACTAAGAGAAATGCCAGGTTCGGATTAACGTTGCTTCTATACAGATGAGTCAGCTTAAAATACTGCTATGAAATTTGTGAATTCTTGTAATAAAGTTCGTGTTGGAATTTAGGAGAATATAGTGGCACATTCGTTGTCAGCAAAAAAGAGGGCAAGGCAAAATACCAAAAGGCGAGTGGTTAATCGTGCCCGTAAGAGCCAGGTAAAGACGCAAATCAAACATTTTGAGGCGGCTTTGAGCAGAGGCGACGTGGAAACTGCTCAAGAGCAGATTCGTCTTGTTACTACGAAGCTGGATAAGACCGCTGCCACGAGCACGATGCACAAAAAGACCGCTGCGCGCAAGAAATCACGTCTTGCGAATAAACTAAATGCGCTAAAGGCGAAAAAAGGGTGAGTGCAAATCGCTTGGATAATAATACTCGATCTTGACCCAAGCTGTCTATCGCTTCTTTCATTTTATGATGGTAAACTAACATTGCACCCGGCCAACACTAAGTCGGTTGGGTGCTTTTTCATAGGTCTGCGATATGGCGGAGATTTTTAGGCAGCGCATAATCAAATTGCTAAAACGGGACGACTACGAGCCGGTTAAGCTTTCACAACTGGCACGAGCGTTAGACGTAAGTTCGGAGAATTATCCGGAGTTCAAATTGGCTTTCGACCAATTGCGACAGGCCGGGCACGTTGTAATAGGCGCCAAGAATATGGTCAGCCTTCCTTCCTTAGCCGGTCAAATTGTAGGAACATTCAGAGCCAATCCCAAAGGATTCGGCTTCGTGACACCTCTTGAACCTAATTCGCATGGGGATCTATTCATACCGCCTGATGCGACAGCGGATGCAATGACTGGTGATGTTGTTGTTGCAAAGGTTAAAAGAAAAGGTAAACGCGGCAGGCAGATGCGGTACAGCGGCGAAGTAATTGAAGTTCTCGAACGAGCACAAAATAGATTCGTTGGTACCCTGATGAAACATCCGGAAGCCTGGCTTGTTCAGCCGGATGGCTCAAGCTTTTTCGAGCAGATCGTTGTTGATGACATCGGTGCCAAAGGAGCTAAAGAAAAGGATAAAGTTGTAGTTGAGATACTGTCTTATCCGACAGAGAAGTATTTGGCCAGAGGAGTGATAATAGAGGTTCTTGGAAAAGCTGGGCGGTACGAGAGCGAGATTCAGTCAATAATTCGTCAGCACCATCTGTCGAGTGAATTCGATAATGAATGTCTTGAGCAGGCGAAACAGGCAGTTGACGTGTTCAATCCAGACGAAGCTAAAAATCGTAAAAATATTACGGATAAGATAATTATCACGATTGACCCAGAGGACGCGAAAGACTTCGACGATGCGATAAGCCTTGAGAGGGACTCGAAAGGAAACTGGATATTGGGGGTTCATATTGCCGATGTGAGTTTTTTTGTTTCGGCTGATTCTGCTCTGGATAGTGAGGCGCGAACTCGCGGCAATAGCGTCTATCTACCAGGGAAGACCTTGCCGATGCTGCCGGAGATTTTGAGCAACGGAATTTGCAGCTTACAGCCTGACCAGGCGCGTTTTGTTAAGAGTGTTTATCTGACTTATGACCAGAAAGGCAAAGTAGTGTCTCGCAGGTTCGCAAATAGCGTTATGAAGTCGAGACAGCGCTTGACATACGAGCAGGCCGATAGAACCTTAAAGGGCCATACGAAAGAGGTCAAGCCCGAGGTTATTGAGCTGCTAAAGAATATGGAGTCTCTTAGCCGAGTGATTGAGAAACGCCGGGCAAAAAACGGGATGTTGCACCTGGATTTGCCAGAGACGGAACTTGTGATGGATGAATCCGGACAGGTTGTTGATGCTCATCCTGCTGATGACAGTTACCCGCACACAATAATTGAGATGTTCATGGTCGAGGCCAACGAGGCTGTCGCGTCGCTTTTGGATAGACTTGATGTTGCGTTTATGCGGCGGATTCATCCGGAGCCGGATGCATTCAGTATGAGGGATCTTGCGAAGATTATCAGGGCTTTCGGTTTTTCTCTTCCGCGGAATCCGGATCGGTTCGCAATTCAGGACCTATTAGCTGCTGTAAAGGGTGCTGATTTTTCTATGGCAGTTAATTTGGCCGTGCTTAAGAGTTTTGAAAAAGCGCAGTACGCCCCTTTGCACATTGGTCATTATGCATTGGCTTCGACTTGTTATTGTCACTTCACAAGCCCGATACGGCGCTATGCGGACCTGCTCGTTCATCGTGTTTTAGAGTATTACCTGCGGGGTCGTATAGACCAGGCTAAGCAGCTTGCTGCTGCACAGGATTTGGTCGAGATTGGAAAACACATAACGTTCACCGAGCAGCGAACAGAGGATGCTGAAAAAGAACTTAAAACGGTGCTGATACTGCAAATGCTCAGCAAAAGAATCGGCGATGAGCTTGATTGTGTTGTCACAGGGCTGGCTGGATTTGGTGTGTTCGTGCAATCGCGAAAGTATGGTATCGAGGGTCTTATCCAAATGGACGATCTTGGGCCGGATCACTGGAAATACGATAAGCGGGCCCAGCGAATGATCGGTCAGCGTTCTGGGTGCAGCATTCGTCTTGGTCAGTTAATGAAGGTGCATATTATTTCTGTAAATATTTCTGCTCGCCAGCTCAATTTAGCTCCTATTGAGCCTTTACTCGGTTCTGCCGACCATGCACGATCTTGCTCGAAGACGAAAAAATCCCCAAAGACCGGAACGATAAAGCGACTCAGAGGTAAACGTCGGTAACAGATGGCCTGATGGTGGAAGCGGAGACATTCACGCGATTACCCTTTTTTCAACGATGAGATTACCTCCGTTTTCACTCGTTTTTTCGCCTAATAATTGATCTGGATGATGTAAGACGTTGACAAAACATATGCTTATGACCGCTGGGGACGAAGCCGATGTGTCCAACATTTTTTTGCTCTCATTTTTGGACCCTGTTGTGTTGCTTATTCTGATGTTCCAAAATCCACGTTTTGGAGGCTCTGAGAGGCGTTTGTACTAACCCATTCTAAAACGAATAATCGCGTTAGACATTTTCTTGACATTTGGTGCTGTTTTTGCAATAATTGGATAGTGGACGGTAGCTAGTGGATAGTACTTAACACTGTGTACAAGTCTTTAAAATCTATCAAAGGCATTAGCTGTTTTGGGTGTTACTAAAACATGTTTTTCACGACTTTCGTGAAGGAGGAATATTTTATTAATCTTTTTGAAGGAGATTAATTATGTGGGTGAAAAAGACAATTCTAATTGTATTATTCCTATGTTTGACAGGACTCGTTCAGGCGCAGGTCATTCCCACGACTACCACTGCGCTCGAGTCCTACGATATGCCAGGTTACTTCATGGTGTGTACGACTTCCCAGGGAGCCGTTCAAATGATTGAAGGTGGGGATCAGACCCCCGAGGGCCAATGGAACGTCGTTACGGGGCTCACCGGAACGGGAACAGTCTCATTTATGCCGGTAGCATTGGATAATCACTACATGCGGCACAGGAGTTACGTGTTCTATTGCGACCCGGCTGCAACTGAAACCTTGTACCTGAACGACGCCAGCTTCACGCCGGTACCGGGTCTGGCAGACCCGACCTGCATATCCTTTGAGTCGGTCAATTACCAAGGCCAGTATCTGCAACACAACGCGGCATTGGGATTCGCACTGGCCACGCCCCCTGCGGATTTGGGAGCAGCGACGTTCAAATTCCCGGCTGCCCACCTGGAGCTTGCCACCGAACCGGTCCCGGATGATGAGGAAACCGACGTGCTTCGCGAGACATCCCTGAATTGGACGCCAGGAAAATTTGCTGATACTCATAATGTTTATTTCGGTACGGATTTCGATGATGTAAATGAAGCCAATACAAGTAGCCCTCTGCTGGTCAGTCCGGCGCAGGATGCCAACAATTATAATATTGACTATAGGCTTGAGTTTAGCCAAACATACTTCTGGCGTGTTGATGAAGTAAATGCCCCGCCGGATAATACGGTCTTCAAAGGAAAGACCTGGAGCTTTACGGCTGAGCCTTTTGTTTATCAAATCGAAAACATAACAGCCACAGCCTCCAGCTCTCAAAACGCCACTACAGGGCCTGAAAACACCATAAATGGCTCAGGACTGAACGATAACGACCAGCACTCGACAGACCTTGCAGCTATGTGGCTGAGCAGTGGCGATGGGCCGCAACCAAGCTGGATACAATATGAGTTCGACCGCGCTTACAAACTGTACGAGATGTGGGTGTGGAACTCAAATATGGCAATCGAGCTTATCGCCGGTTTGGGAATGAAAGAAGTTACGATTGAGTACTCGACCGACGCTAATGACTGGATGGTGCTAACTGGCGTACCTGAGTTCAACCAGGCTACCGGCCTGGATGATTATGAACACAATACCACAGTTCCATTTGAAGGTGCGACAGCAAAGTATGTCAAGATCACGGCTAATAGCAACTGGGGCAGTATGCCTCAATACGGTCTGAGCGAGGTTCGATTCTACTACAAACCTGTATATGCAAGACACCCAAGTCCGCAAGATGAAGCAACAGATGTGCCTTTGGATGTGGAACTTACCTGGCGAGCAGGAAGAGAAGCAGCCACGCACGATGTTTACATCGATGCCAATGAGCAAGCTGTAACAGAGGGCACTGTTACTGCCGAAAACATTCCTGCCGGCGCTTGCGAGGGCAGCTATGCCCCACCGGGTCTTGAATTAGACACGACCTACTATTGGAAGATTGCTGAGGTCAATAATGCCCAGAGTCCTGCATCCTGGGAAAGTGATGTATGGAGCTTTTCCACAATAGAGTACTCTCTTGTGGAAGGCTTTGAAGACTACAACGATACTGAGCCATACAGGATATTTGATGCGTGGCCGGATGGCTGGGGCATTTCTGAAAATGGTTCGCAGGTAGGCTATAGCACGGGGCCTTTTGCCGAGCAGACTATCGTTCACAGTGGCAGCCAGTCTATGCCGTTCACCTACCAAAACACCGGCAGCGCAACATATTCAGAGGCCTCACGTACTTTTGACAGTACTCAGGATTGGACCATAGCTGGTATTAAGACATTGACGCTATGGCTCTACGGCGACTCAGACAACTCTGCTGCGACATTGCATGTGATGGTACAAGACAGCTCCGGCACAAACAAAACAGTCAGTCACGACAATGCCGGTGTAGTCCAGCAGGAAAAGTGGCAGCAGTGGTATATGGACCTGACAGAGTTCGCTGGCGTGGATCTATCGAGCGTCAAGAAGATGTACATTGGTGTAGGTAGCGCAAGTGCTCCACAGCCTGGTTTTTCAGGTTTGATTTACATTGATGATATCAGGCTATATCCTGTTTCTCGCCAGCCGGTTGATCCTGGCACCGACAGCGTGGAGGCTTGCTATGCATTTGAGAACAATACTCAGGATGGTTCCGGCAATGGCCGTGATGGCACTGCCTTTGGCGAGCCGAGCTACGTACAGGGCCAGCCTGATTACGGCATGGCGTTGGAATTCGACGGCACTGATGACTACGTAGATTTGCCTATAGGTTCTCTCATTAGTTCGTTGACCGACTGTACTATCGCGACGTGGGTGAACTTTTATGGCGATGAAGGTTCTTGGCAGCGTATCTTTGATTTCGGCACCGGCACGACTGTTTACATGTTCCTGTCACCGCGTATGGGCGATACTGGGGCAATGCGTTTTGCAATCCTAAACGAGAGTGTGGAAGGTGAGTCGCAAATAGATTCACCTGCTACACTTCCGACAGGCTGGCACCATGTGGCAGTGGTGATAGATGGTTCAAGCATGACCATGCAGCTTTACCTTGATGGCACGGTCGTTGCGAGTGGCCCGACAGAGATTCTACCAGCGGACCTCGGCGAGACCACACAGAACTGGCTTGGCAGGTCGCAATGGTCTGCTGATGATTACTATAGCGGTTCTTTGGATGATTTTTGTATTTACAACCGTGCCTTGTCGGAGCTTGAGATTCTTTACCTTGCAGATAACAGGTAGAATCCGGCTAAATAGACAGAGGGATAGATAGAGTTATCGTTTTGACTATTTCGGGGCCTATGCTGATTGACAGCATAGGCCCCGATTGTTTTCTTGTAAGGTGCACGTTATAATAATTTAAACTCGTACTTGGAAAATCACAGGAGATTGATTATTTAGGTACGATTGGCTCTCTAATAGTTAATTCTGGAATTTTAAATACCTTGGTATTTGGAGTGCTTTTTCAGAGGCACGTTAAAAACTTATACACTGTGTTAATGACTAACTGGAGAAAAAAATGCGAGCATCAGAGATGAAAAAGGGTCAGACGGTAAAGATCGACGATAAATTGTACGCGATCGTGGATTATCAGCATGTTAAGCTTGGCAAAGGCGGTGCGGTATATCAGACTAAGCTCAAGAGTCTGACCGATGGCTCGATCCAGAATGTTCGTTTGCGTGCTGAAGAGACAATTGAAGAAGCATTTCTTGACAAGCGGACGTTCGAGTACATTTACTCTTCAGGAAGTGAACATGTTCTTATGGATACTACGACCTTTGAGCAAATCACTCTTGATGACGACGCATTTGGCGACGGGCAGAAATACCTAAAGCCCAATACGCAATTGCAGGTTAGTATGTACGAAGGCAAGCCGGTTGTGGTAACGTTGCCTAACACAGTTGATTTGGAGGTTACCGAGACGGCGCCCGAGATTAGGGGCGCAACAGCTACGAATCAGCCCAAACCGGCGACGGTCGAGACCGGCTTTGTCGTTCAAGTGCCGCCTTTTATTAAAATAGGTGATATTATCCGCATTGATACACGAACCGGCGAGTACGTAACACGAGCATAGAGGTGCCTGTGCCTGAGGTGAAGCGTATCTCTTGAAGTGTGAAGTGAAGTATAAAACATGACATTTGATAAGATAAACAAAATCCTTTTGAAGATTTTCGGCTCTCGTAATGAGCGATTGATTAAGGGCTATTCGGTAATAGCTCAGAAGTCAAACCAGTTCGAGCAGCAGGTACCCCGAACTGGCTTCGGGGAGGCTCTGAAGGCGAAAACGGCAGAGTTCAAGAGCCGGTTGGAGTCGGGAGAAAAGCCAGAGGATATTCTGCCGGAGGCGTTTGCCGTAGTTCGTGAGGCTGCACAGCGAAACGTCCAGATGCGGCATTTCGATGTGCAGCTCATCGGGGGCAATGTTCTTTACGAGGGTAAGATTGCTGAAATGGCTACCGGTGAGGGCAAAACACTGGTGGCAACGCTGGCGGTATACCTTGTCTATCTTACCGGCAGAAAAGTCCACATAGTCACTGTCAACGATTATTTAGCCAAGCGTGACGCAGAGTGGATGGGACCGGTATACCGCGCATTGGGCATGACGGTAGGTGCGATACAGGCGGATATGGATACTGCCGGTGATGAGCGAAAGAGTCAATACGCTTTTGACGTAACGTACGGTACGAATAACGAGTTTGGGTTCGACTATTTGCGCGACAATATGAAAACATCGCTTGAGCAGATGGTCCAAAGCCAATTGCAATATGCCATAGTCGACGAGGTTGATTCTATTCTGATTGACGAGGCTAGGACGCCTTTGATCATATCCGGTCCAGCCTTTGATGATGTAAGTAGATACAAGCAGGCGGAGCAGGTGGCGAGAAAGCTAATGGGTCTGCAGAGCAGCTATGACCGAATCAAGAAGCAAATTGATTCTGCTGAGCGGACAATTGCCAACGCCCAAGGTGAACTGGCAGAGGCGAAAAAGGAAAAAGACAGCAAGCGGATCGAGAGAGCGCAGAAAGCAATTGAAAAAGCACAGACAGAGTTAGAATCTGCTCAAGCCAAGTTAATGGAGGCTACACAGTACTATGAGGTTGAGTACGACCGCAAACAGGTTCACCTTACACACGAGGGTGTCGGAGCTGCTCAGGAATTTGCAGGAGTAGGATCATTTTTCACCGGGTCGAACATGGAGTGGCCGCACCTTCTGGAGCAGAGCCTGCGAGCGCATGTAGTCTTTGAAAGAGAAAAAGACTACGTTGTTATGGATGGCAAGGTCATCATAGTTGATGAGTTTACAGGTCGGTTGATGCACGGACGTCAGTGGTCCGATGGACTCCATCAGGCGGTCGAGGCAAAAGAGACCGTCCAAATAAAAGAAGAATCTCAAACATTGGCCACCATCACGTTGCAGAACTTCTTTAAGCTGTATGAGCAAATAGCTGGTATGACCGGTACCGCTGCAACGGAAGCTGAAGAGTTTATGAAAATCTATAATCTTGAGGTCGTTGTAATACCAACTAATGAACCTTGCATCAGAGAGGATCAAGACGATGCAATATATAAAACTATGCATGAGAAGTTTAACGCAATAGTTGAAGAGATAAACAACATCAGTGCTTCTGGTCGGCCGAGCCTTGTGGGTACAACGAGTGTAGAAAAAAATGAGGCCCTTTCGGCTGCTCTTACAAAGAAATTTGGCCTCGAACATGAGGTTCTAAATGCTAAACAGCACGCAAGAGAAGCGGTAATTGTAGCAAAAGCTGGCCAGCAACATAAAGGCCGAGACGGTAAAATGCGAGGCAATATAACCGTTGCGACAAACATGGCTGGCCGGGGCACGGACATCAAGCTTGGTCCTGGTGTGGCCGAGATAGGTGGTTTGCACGTGTTGGGTACTGAGCGGCATGAGGCCAGAAGGATTGACAATCAGCTTCGAGGCCGGTGCGGCAGACAAGGTGACAAGGGGTCAAGCCAGTTTTTCCTTAGCTTTGATGATGATCTTATGCGGGTCTTTGCTCCGGAGTGGACAGTAAAAGCGCTTTCTTGGATCGGCTGGGAAGAAGGGCAGCCAATCTATCACCGCAGAATAAGCAAAGGCATCGAACGGGCGCAAAAGAAGGTCGAAGAACGCAACTTTGAGATCCGTAAGAGCCTGCTGGAGTACGATGAGGTGATGGACTACCAACGTAAGATATTTTACTCACGCAGGCGTAATATACTTGCGGGCAAACGCTTGAAAGACATCATCGAGGAAATGATCGATGCGGCGATAACAAAGAACTGTGGGACTATTCTTAGCAAGGATCACCCATTTGAGTGCATTGTGGAATGGGCGAGGGTGAATTTCGGCGTTGACTTGAAACTTGCAGACATTAGAGCTCTTAAACCATCCGAGATCGAAACGCTCATTAAAAAGCAGGCGAAATCAAATGCGGCCAATGACATATCGCTATCGCTGGGTGAGTATCTGGAGGATTACAGCGACTCGCAAACATGGGATATTACTGGCTTATGTAAATGGGCTATGAGTGCTTTTAGAGTCAATTTGAGCCAGGGAAAAGTCAAGCAGATGTCGCCTGAACAGATCGAGGAGCAATTGATTTCAGCTGCGGCTGAGCAGATAGATAAGAAGGAATGTACACAACTAAGAGAGTTCCTAAGAGACGATTTCGCGATCGAAAGGTTGGCTGAATGGGCCCATACCAAATTCGATGTAGGGCTGGACCTTGAGCGGGTGAGGGATTTGAATACGACCGATTTACGCCAGCTTCTTATTGACCAGGCCGGATCAAAGTATAAACAACGGGAGATTGAGTATCCCGTTGAATTTGCGATGAGTATGGTCTATGGCCCACAGGGTGCTAATGTGTATGCGTTCGAGGCGCTGGCAGATTGGGCGAACAAGAAATACAGCGCAAAATTGTCAGCGGAAAGGATCCAGAATGCCAAGCCACGTGAGTTGCACAGGCAACTGCTCGAATTGAGCCGAAGCTATAATGACGGGCAATTAGGCAAGGAGTTGTCTGAGAAGATATCGAAATTGAGTGTTCCTGAATTAGTGAAGTGGGCTAACGAAAGGTTTGATGCATCTTTGACGGAAAACGACCTTGGCGACGACCCGGAGATTAAGGATAATCTTGAAGAGGTGGGAAGGGAATTTTTGCGGTCGGAACTTGCCGATCTTGAGAAATATGTGTTACTGCAGGTTTATGACAGTACATGGAAGGATCATCTCTATTCAATGGACCACCTGCGTGATAGCATCTGGACGCGTTCGTTTGCTGAGAAGGATCCTAAAACGGAGTATAAGCGTGAAGGCTTCCGAATGTTTGATGAGATGCTTGAGGCCATCGAGGACCGTGTGACCGATATTATCTTCAAGGTTCGTCTGGAAGCTGGCGCGCGGGCGAGGAGTGTTTGGAATGTGAGTCAGACTATGCACGATGAAGTGGGGCAATTTGCAATGGCTGAGCGGCAAAGAGCAGCGGCTCAGGCTCCACAAGGTGAGGTAACAGTCAAGCAAATTAAACTCGACCATCCAAAGGTCGGGCGAAACGATCCTTGTCCTTGCGGAAGTGGAAAAAAGTACAAAAAATGTTGCGGAAGGAACCTCTAATTCAAATAACCCCCAAGGTAAAACTTGGGGGCTAAACTATAAAAGAAAACATCGGGTAACGTTCGATTGCCCGATGTTTTCCGGAGGGGAGAAAAGTTTTGTTCTGGGTTGCTCCAGTTATCGGCAACAAGCTATTCCTACTTTAACCTCGTGCTTTTGTTCACTATTTGTCTATTTAATTGTATGTACGCTGTAGGTTCGCAAAGGTTCGGTATGAGCATACTGAAGGCAGGATGGACAACAATGGAGCGGTAACACTTTCACCTGAGGTTGTTATAACGGTGCTGGGTAAGCGATAGAGCCAAGGTGGCTAAGACAGCATGGGTGGTAGAATAACATCGCCAAGGCTGTCCAAACAGAACCAATCTGGTCCTTGCAAAATGGAGTTCGGCCGATAAAATCTAATCCACCATGGTAGGAAAACCGTTAAAAGGCCTAAAGTATGCGTGGTGATGTTGAACTAAGAGATAATCAGACAATACTTTTCATCGGAGATAGCATTACCGATGCAGACAAAAGCAGATTAGCTTATAGTCCGTATGGCTTTGGCTATGTGCATTTTGTGGCAAATTGGCTGATGGCCACGTATCCGAACCTGGATTTCAATATTATCAACACAGGAATCAGTGGAAATACGGTGCGGGACCTTAAAGAACGGTGGGATAGTGACTGTATCTCGTACAAGCCGGATGTATTGAGCGTGCTCGTGGGCGTTAACGATGCATGGCGTTATTATGCTGAGCCCGGATCAGCGTATGGAGTCGATGTGAAGGAGTATGAAGTAACATATAGACAGTTACTTTTGCAGGCAAAACAAGAGTGTAAATGCCAAATAGTTTTAATGGAGCCTTTTATGTTCTGTGATGATCCGGGCGATGTGGTATTCGAAGGCCTGCAGCAGTATGTGCAGACAGTGCAAGGCTTGGCGAATGAATTTGATACTGTTTTAGTGCCGCTGCAACGATTGATTAATGAAGAAATTGAGCGTGTGCCTCCGGGAAAATGGTCTGAAGATATGGTGCATCCATACGTATGGGCGCACGCCTGGATTGCTAAACGTTGGCTTGAATCTACGGGTCTTACTTAAGCAGTGAAGGGGAGTAAAAAATTTTCACTTCATAGATTCAGTTACTGTAAGGACTAAGAAAAGTATTAAATAAATTTCGTAGAAATTTCAGAGATTTGCCCTTTACAGTTAAGTGAATTGTCATTAATCTGCCGATACTTATTCTTACGGGTTTTACACAATATCTGGCATAATTCCCGTTCAAATTCTCTATATGTTGTAGTTTTTTTGGCATGGAGGCGCTTAAAATGGCGTACAAGTTCGACCCTGAAAATCCCTTCGAAGACGAGCGCGGCCGAACGGGAACGGCTGGCCAAGCCAGCCAATCGAGGGGCTTGAAGATAGAGCACTACTTCTGCAGCCCAGGAATTCACCCTTTTGAGCAGCTCGATTGGGAAATACGTTCAGCTAAGATCACCAGCGACAGTGGTCAAACGGTTTTTGAACAGAACGACATCGAAGTTCCAGCTTCTTGGAGCCAATTAGCGACAAAGGTCGTTGCCAGTAAGTATTTTTATGGCGATGTCGAGACTGGCCAGCGAGAGCACTCGGTTAAGCAATTGGTCCACCGGGTCTGTAAAGCAATAGCAGAGCGGGGCAAGAGAGATGGTTACTTCGCTACAGAGGAGGATGCAGAGGTCTTCTATAACGAGCTTGCATGGCTGTGTGTGAACCAGTACGGTGCGTTTAATTCGCCGGTATGGTTCAACGTTGGACTTTTCGATGTATACGGTGTTGCAGGCAGCAAGCATAACTTCCGCTGGGATCGGCATCGTCAGGAAGCGGTGTTATGTGAGAATAGCTACGAGTATCCACAGGCGTCTGCGTGCTTTATCCAGTGTGTGAAGGACTCGATGGAAGACATTATGCGGCTGGCGACCAGCGAGGCGATGCTGTTTAAGCACGGCTCAGGGACGGGAACGGACCTTTCTACGTTGCGAAGCAGCAGAGAGAAGCTCTCTGGCGGAGGTCGGCCATCTGGACCTTTGAGCTTTATGAGGGTCTATGACCAGATAGCTGCGGTTATCAAATCAGGTGGTAAGACCAGGCGTGCGGCGAAGATGCAGTCGCTGAAGGTCGACCATCCGGACATTAAGGAATTCATCACATGTAAGACCGAGGAGGAGAAAAAGGCATGGGCACTTATTGAGGCTGGTTACGACGGAGACTACAACAGCGAGGCTTACAGCAGTGTGATGTTCCAGAACACTAATCTGTCGGTACGTGTGACAGATGAGTTCATGCAGGCGGTGGAGAAGGATGATATCTGGTCTACCTATAGTGTGACTGCAGGTGAGAAGATGGGGCAGTATTCGGCGCGCGAGTTGATGGAATTAATCGCCGAGGGTACGAGGATTTGTGGCGATCCGGGCTTGCAGTATCACAGCACCATCAATCGCTGGCATACGTGTCCACTTTCCGGGCCGATAAATGCATCGAATCCATGCAGTGAGTATATGTTTATTGACGATTCTGCTTGCAATCTGGCCTCGCTTAATCTTATGAAGTTTCGTAGGGAGGACGGTTCATTTGATGTGGAGGCGTTCAAGAAGGCAATTCGAATATTCATTATTGCGCAGGATATTCTTGTCGATAACGGCAGTTACCCGGACAGGTCAATCGCGGTCAACAGCCACAGGTTTCGGCCGCTTGGTCTGGGTTATGCGAATTTGGGATCTCTTGTAATGAGTCTTGCCCTTGCTTATGATTCGGATCAGGCAAGGGCGTTGGCATCGGCAATAAGTGCGATAATGACAGGAGCGGCATACACGGCCAGTGCGGAGTTGGCTTCACTTCTTGGGCCTTTTGAGCAGTTCGAGAGGAATGCTGATTCGATGCTCAAGGTTATCAATATGCACCGTCAGCATGCGTATGATATTCTAGAGACGCATTGCCCGAGCTATTTACGAAACTCAGCCAAGGATGCGTGGGACGAGGCGCTGGATGCCGGCACAAAATGTGGTTTTCGTAACGCGCAGGCTACGGTACTGGCGCCGACTGGTACGATTGGCTTTATGATGGACTGCGATACGACGGGTGTTGAGCCGGATATCGCGTTGGTCAAGTATAAGTTACTCGCTGGCGGTGGGATGCTCAAGCTGGTCAATAATACTGTTCCAATGGCGTTAGAAAGGCTTGGTTATAGTGTAGAGGATACCAAGTCGATTTGTGACCACATAGATGAAAGTGAGACGATTGAGGGGGCGGAAAAGCTCAACGCGGACCATTTGCCGATTTTTGATTGTGCTTTCAAGCCACGCAATGGAAAGAGGTGCATTCATTACATGGCGCATCTTAAGATGATGGCTGCGGTGCAGCCGTTCATATCGGGGGCGATTAGCAAGACGATAAATATGCCTAAGGAGAGCACAACCGAAGAGATTATGTCGGCTTATATGGAGGGTTGGAAGCTGGGGCTAAAGGCGGTGGCGATTTACCGCGATGGGTCAAAGCGGCTTCAGCCGCTCTCTACGAAAAAGCACAAAAAAGCAAGGGCTAAAACCAGTGCTGAGTCGCAGATGCCGGCCAGGCCGTTCAGGCATCGGCTGCCGGATACGCGACAAAGCATAACGCACAAATTCTCAGTGGCCGGACATGAAGGCTACCTGACGGTGGGGCTATACGAGGACGGTCAGCCTGGTGAGTTGTTTATCACTATGGCCAAGGAGGGCAGCACCGTCGGGGGCCTCATGGATGTGATAGGCACCGTAGTTTCAATGGCGCTGCAGTATGGAGTGCCATTGATAACGCTTGTTGATAAGTTTCGGCATGCGCGATTTGAGCCGGCAGGGATGACATCGAACAGGGACATACCGTTTGCCAAGAGTCTGATCGATTACATATTCTGCTGGTTGGGCTGTCAATTTATACCCGGCTATGCGGATCAGAACCTGCCCCATAGAGCGGCATCACCAAGCACCGGCGATGGTAAGAATGTAACGACCGCAAAGGAGCTCGTGGAAAAGACCAGAGACCTGGCTAAGAAAATCGCAGAGGCTAAATCTAAAGACCGTGTCTCTGTTCGTGAGCAGCCAGTTGTATCGGATGGCAGGCAGAGCCAGGGGCTTGCTGCTGTGGCGGCGGAGCGTTTTACTCACCTAAGAAATAGAATCGGATCATTGGCGGGCGTTCCGGTTACGGATGCAGATGGATTAATGCAGACTGATATTATGGCCATCCAGCAATTCAATTCGCAGTTTGAGCATTTTGGCGATGATGCGCCGGCTTGTGATATTTGTGGCTCGATTACAGTTCGTAACGGTACCTGCTATAGATGCTACAACTGCGGCAATTCCATGGGATGCTCTTAGTAATTGATTATTGATGATTGACTATTGATTATTGGGGGATGCGGAGGGGCAATATGGGTACAAGACGCGCATTCATCCTCGGAGCAGGATTTTCCAAGCAAGCCGGTATGCCTTTAGCCACAGATTTAACAGATTATCTGCTTGAGAAATTCAAGGAGTACAAACAAAAGGATGCGATTACATGGTTTGCATGGCTTAAAGAGAGAGCTAATTGGATAGAATCTAATCGGGTAGGTATTTCTTCTCTTCTCAATATTGAGCAGATATTCGATCTTGCATGGTTCGACGCCGAATTATGGCGGATGGAACAGCAGCGTTGCTCTCTTGGGCGTACAGCTGGCGATGTGCCCTGGCAAGTAGCAGAAAACATTGATGCTTGGCTAAGACAAATGGAAGAGGACCTTAGAGATGTTATCTGGAAAAATCAGAAAAAAGCCAGCAAGAATTTACAGCACATCGCTAATTTTTCACAGCAACTCTGGGAGAACGATGCCGTTTTGACCTTCAATTATGATACTTTGCTTGAGAAATCTCTAACCAATCAGAACAAGGTTTGGCAATATGGGCTTCCTCAAGAGAATGGCAGTGGGGTGAAAATATTGAAGATGCACGGTTCGATAAATTGGTTTATAGTCCCTCGTAATCAGTGTGAGAATTTTGACTATCAACTGTTGTTTCGTAAGGAAGACCTCAATGTGACTAAACACAAAGCACCTTCACCAGATGAAATTGAATGGAAGTACGAGCTTATCAAAGTACCTGATAGCAGTTTGCCGAATCGCATTGAAAACCGTATGCTACAGCACGAATCCAAGCAGTATGTAATCGGCATTGCGGGGTTAGGAAGCTACAAGCCCATAAGCAAGTTACCTGGAAGTGGCAAAGTCTGGCATAATGCTGGGCGGGCCTTGTACCAAGCGGATGAGATTTACATCATCGGGTTCTCACTCTCGCCATTTGATAGTATGGCTCGCCTGCATTTTTCCGGAGTTATGCTCGAGCGGTCTGAAAAGGGGAATCCACCAAAGAAGATTATTCTGATAGATCCAAATGCCTGTGAACTAAAGGTAAGATTCAGTTCTATTTTTGGACAGGATACGCCGATAGAGATAATCAATAAACGAGCAGAACAAGTTGACTGGTCTGTGTTCCTGCGTTAGGTAATTGCCACAAGCGGCAGTAAAGAATCAATCCCATGCCGCTAGCGGCAGTACGAATTAAGCCCCAGCCGCGAGCGGCTGGGCTAAACGAATTGGGGATATTATTTTTCAAATATGGCGAAGTTGGTTGGATATATGCTCACCTGGACGACTTACGGCAGTTGGTTGCAGGGTGACAAACGCGGTTTTGTAAAAGACGGAGAAATCCTTCAGGGTGATGAGAGAATTCTTGAATTATGCAAGAATTTGCAGAAAGGGCCAACCATCAAATTAACAAAACGAGAAAAGACAGTAGTAGAAGCGGCGATATTAAACGAGGCTAAACGTATTAATCATAAAATCGAAGCGTTGGCAATTTGCACCAATCATATCCACTTAGCCGCCCGGCCGAGTGATAAATCGATAGAACGTATAGTAAGCATGTACAAAAGTGTGGCCACACGTGCCTTGCGATATTACGGCCGGACAGGAAGAATATGGACAAAGGGTTTTGATAAAAGATTTTGCTTTACTCAGGATGAATTAGCCAGAAAAATTGCATACATACAAAATCATAAAAAACTAGCAATGATTAGCCCCGTTGCTCGCAACGGGGGAAATTGAAATATCTCTTGAGCAAAATGAGGTGATATATGAATTCAGATACTACTCTGCGAAGCGGCGATTCGCTGCGAAGCACAAGTGAAAATTGCAGAGATTGCAGATACTTCGTAGGCAAAAGTGAAGATGAAACAAACGGCGAATGTCGAAGATACGCACCCCGGCCAAGCCCTCGGCCCAAAATGCAAATAGAAGGCAAAGATCTCTGGGCTGAAACCCAATGGCCGAAAGTCAGTTTAACTGCTTGTTGCGGTGACTTTGCGCAGAAATAAGCGGTTGGCGGGTATGTTTTTACCTTGAATCGTCGAATTCACCATTAAAATTATTTGACAAATCTTGTTATTCGGCTAAAATTCTGATTTTTGCGTAGGGTTTAGAGACATTCTATGAAGAGCTTTTTGGCGAAAAAAGGTGAAGTTGAAAAGAAGTGGGTGTTGGTTGACGCCAATGGTGCGATCTTAGGCAGGATGGCGGCTAAGATCGCGCCGATACTTATGGGTAAGAATAAGCCAACATATACGCCGCACGTGGATGTTGGTGATTACGTAGTTGTGGTCAATGCTGAGAAAATAAGGGTTACCGGCAAAAAGGCTGAGCAAAAAGAGTACGATTATTACACTCATTATCCCGGTGGGCATAAATACGTCAGCTTTGCCGATATGATGGCTAAAAAGCCGGAGAAGGTGGTTGAGTTGGCGGTAAGGAGAATGCTGCCAAAGAACAGGCTCGGCAGAAAGATGCTAAAGAAACTTAAGGTTTATCGTGGGCCGGAGCACGAGCACCAGGCCCAGGGACCTGAAAAGATAGAACTGTTTTAAGAGTTACAAAATATGGCAGAAATCAGTGCAGATAATCCTGGCACACAGCAAAGCTCAGGCACAGAAAGCAAGTCTAAACGGGCACCAGTCGCGAGCAGTGAGCCTAAGTACGGGTACTGGTGGGGGACGGGCAGAAGAAAAAGCTCCGTTGCCCGTGTGCGGATAAGGCCTGGCGAAGGCAAGCTACAAGTTAATAAGCGCGAGTTGAACGAATACTTTAAGAGAGGGCAGGATAGAACGATGGTGTTGGCTCCGTTGAAGGCGGTAGATGGGGAGAAATCGTTCGACGTTTTCGTCAATGTTAAAGGTGGCGGTACGACCGGGCAGGCCGGAGCGACACGGCTGGGTATTGGTCGGGCGCTAAAGAGTTATGACGAGAGGTATGTGCAGGTGCTGCGCGACGGTGGGCATCTGACACGCGACCCGAGGATGGTCGAGCGAAAAAAGCCCGGCCAAAGTGGCGCAAGAAAGAGATTTCAGTTCTCGAAGCGATAGTTTGCACAGTTGCTTTTTGGTTATTACAATTGCCGCTGAGAGAAAATCTTGGCGGCATTTTTTATATGAGGAGAAAATATGATACGCGTTGGGATAGTTGGAGCCAGTGGCTATACCGGGGCGGAGTCGATACGGATAATCCTGCGGCATGATGAGGCGGAGCTTGTCTATCTAAGTGCGCTGCCGGAGGAGTGTGGGCACGTGGCAGAAGTATTTGGTCAGTTCGCTGGCCGATGTGATCTGCAGATTGAGCCGTTGGATATTGATAAGCTTTCAGACCTGTCTGACGTGGTGCTGTGTTGTTTGCCGCATAAAGTTTCGATGGGCTTTGTGCCGGAGCTTCTAAATGCGGGGCTGAAGGTCATTGATTTCAGTGCGGACTATCGGCTCAAGGATGTTGCTATTTATGAAAAGTATTATGTCGAACATACCGACACCGAGAATCTACAGCACGCGGTATTTGGTCTGCCGGAGCTTTTCCGTGATCGGATAAAAGGCGCAAAGCTCGTTGCCAATCCCGGCTGTTATCCGACGGGGGCAGCGCTTGCTATGGCTCCGCTTCTTAAGCAAGGACTCATTAAGACGGATTCGATTATTGTTAATGCTGTAACCGGCGCATCCGGAGCTGGCAAAAATCCATCGAGTAAATTTCATTTTCCGAATATGAACGAGAATCTATTTGCATACGGCATTGGGACGCACCGGCATATGCCTGAGATGGAACAGATTGCAAGCGACATTGCTGGTACGGCTGTTAAGATATTGTTTCAGCCGCATGTGGGGCCATTCGATAGAGGGATTTTATCGACGGTATATTGTGAGCCGAAGATTAAGCTTATGGGCGAGCAATTGCATAAGCTTTATGTTGATTTCTACAAGAACGAACCTTTTGTTCAGGTGCTCGGAAGTGCACCGGCGGTAAAAGATGTAGCAGGGACAAACTACTGTCATGTTTTTGTCGCTTATGTGAAAGGTCGCATCGTTTGCTTCTCAGCGATCGATAATCTTGTAAAGGGCGCGTCCGGCCAGGCGATTCAAAATATGAATATTGTATTCGGGCTCAAAGAAACCCTTGGTTTGGATTAGCGGGTAAGAAGGTTGTGCGTTACAAGTTTGTTCTACGCGCAGAAAATGCTTGGTCAAGATGATTATGTTGAGTTATAATAGGTTGCTATGAGAGAAGAAGTTATAAACTGGTTTAGGCAATCGGAAGCCGATTTAAAAAGTGCGCGGAACAGTAAAAAATCTTTCGACCATTATATGTCTGTTTTTGCATCTCAACAGGCTGTTGAAAAAGCGTTAAAAGCATTGTGTTTGTACAAGTTAAGAGAATTTCCAAAAGGTCACTCAATAATCTATCTTGCCCAGAAAGCTGAGGTACCGGAGTATATGCTTTCCGGAATAAGAGATTTGAACCCGGAGTATTTGAGCACACGTTATCCTGATATGGCAGCAGGTATTCCTGCTGAGTTATATGATGAAAGTATTGCGTCCCGCCACCTTAAGACCGCTGAACAGGTAGTAGAATGGGTAAAAGAGCAGATTCAAAAATAGCTGATTTCTTACAAAAAGTAAGAAAAAAGTACAATATAAGCCGGGCCATATTCTTTGGCAGTAGAGCTCGAGATGAGCATTTAAAAGATAGCGACTATGATATAATCTTAGTTTCTGCCGACTTCAAAGATATATTCTTTAGTAAGCGGTCTGCTTTGATGTATGATTTCTGGCAGCATTGGCCTATTGAGATAGAGCCTTTATGTTACACGCCTGAGGAATTTGAAGTAAAGAAGAACCAAATAGGCATTGTCAGCGAGGCAATTAAGGAAGGAATATTCTTATAAATAAGAAAGAGATGTCCATTCCAAATTATCGTGGACAGAAAATTCTTAATCAGTTTTTACCATCTTCTTTTCCTTTTATGTATGTTGCACAAACAACGTTTTTCACAGTTCTCCGACGCTGTTTTTTAAAGTTTATACTGTTCAATAGATACAAGAATTTATTAGTTGTTGATTAGCAAAATATACTTTGGAAAGTCATATAATTACTGTGCAGAGGAGTTTTTGTTAAAGGGATTAGATGACTACCGGAATGCTAAGAGTTGCTACCTGTCAGTTTGCTGTCAGCAGTTCCATAAGGCTAAATGCAAAATATATCTGCGATTTTCTACGCAGGGCCAAGAGAGCCAAAGCTGACATTGTACATTTTTCCGAATGTGCGCTGAGCGGTTATGTGGGAACTGATTTTCCAAATTTCGATGGCTACGATTGGGACCTTCTAAAAGAAGAGATGCAAAAAATTATTTCCCTTGTTGGCAAATTGGGCCTATGGGTTGTTCTTGGCAGTACGCATAAATTGATCCCCGATAAAAGCATTCGGGGGCAGGCTAAGCCGGGCAAGCCGTATAATAGTCTGTATTTGATTAGCCCAAAGGGCAAAATTGTTGAACGTTATGACAAAAGGTTTTGTACGATAGGTGATTTGCGGAGACTGACACCAGGCGATAGGTTTGTGAGTTTCACTGTCAATGGTGTCAAATGCTCGCTGCTTATATGCTTTGATGCGCGGTTTCCGGAGCTGTATCGGGAGCTTTACAAGCAGGGCGTCAGTTGCGTTTTGCAGTCATTTTACAATGCCCGGCAGAAGGGGCCAAGCGTGCATACGCACATTATCAGGCAGACGATGCAGTGCCGAGCAGCGGAGAATTATTTTTGGGTGAGCATGGCGAATTCGAGTGGGTATTATGCGCCGTATCCATCGTGTTTCATTCAGCCTGATGGGGTGATTGTTCAGCAGCTGAAGGCTAATCGGCCGGGCATGATGGTCAATACCGTTGATTTGAGCAAGAAATTCTACGATCCGATGGCTGACTTCAGGGACATGGCTGTTGCTGGAGCTCTGAGCAATGGGCAGAGAAGAGTTGAAGGAAGGCGGTCGAAGAATATAAAAAGCATTTAAACTGACATTGCAATTCCATGCAGAATGGAGCTTCTTTTGGGAGTCTTTTTAGGTTATGATAGATAAAACGGCACGGGCTTTGAGTTTTTTTCTAAAGGTGAGCAGTGATGCGGGATAAGAATAAACTGGATGAGTTCTATCGCAAGTTAGACGTAAAGGAAAATCTCTCATACAAGGAGGCACTTGCTATCTATGAGATGCTACATAAAGAGGCTGTGACTTTGGGAGCGATTAGTTCCGAGAATATCTGGGATGGCTTCGAAGTTGATTTGAGGATTGCTAAGGCGATAAATGGAGTGGGTTTGTGATCGAGAAACTCCTCAGAGAGATAGCTCAGTGTTTAGACCAACAAGATATCCCATATATGATTATCGGTGGGCAAGCTGTTTTAGTGTATGGCAGGCCAAGATTGACGCGTGACATCGATGTTACTTTAGGAGTAGATACTGACAAATTTGAATTGATTGAAGATGTATGTAAGAAGTTGAAGTTGAAGATACTTCCTGAAAGTCCTAAGGATTTTGTACGAAAGACAAGGGTACTTCCGGCAGAGGAACCAGAATCAAAAGTGCGAGTAGATTTCATCTTTTCGTTTACGCCTTACGAGTCAGGAGCTATTGAGAATGCAAATAAGGTGCTGGTTGATAATTATCCAGTGAAATTTTCATCCTGCGAGGATGTTATTATCCATAAGATGATCGCTGCAAGGGCAATCGACGAGGAAGATGTAAAGAGCATATTGATCAAACATAAGGGCTCGATAGATTTTGGGTACATCAAGAGGTGGCTTTTAGAGTTTGGCAAGATCCCCGAGCATAAAGGGGTATTGACCAGATTCGATCGGTTATTGAAGGATGTTTAGAGGCAATATGGATTGACTCGTGCTACGTAGCAACCCGTCCTCAGCAATAGCTTAGCTACGGAGGGTGGAAGCTATCTGTCAGAGGTGCAAGCATATTCTAAGAAACTGTATATGAATTGTGAATAAAGAATAAAAGTGGGAGCAAAAATGTAGATGGCAAATAATACTCTTACTGCACCGAAAGGATTTTTAGCAGCGGGGGTGAGTTGTGGTATCAAGAAGTCGGGCAAGTTAGATCTTGGGCTAATTGTATGTCCGGCTGGGGCGACTGCGGCGGCGGTGTTTACGACTAATAAAATCCAATCGGCGGCAGTACATATCTGCCGAGAGCATATCAAAAGCACCAAGGTATATGCGGTTGTCGTTAACTCGGGCAATGCAAATTGCTGTACTGGCAGGCAAGGCGTCAGGAACGCCATAACCATGTGTAGCAAAACCTCTCAGGCGTTGAACCAAATGCGGGATACGAGATTGCTTCGTTTCGCTTTCAATAAAGAGAAAAACGCAATACGCGGTACGCAATACGCAATACGAGATGTACTTGTCGCATCCACGGGTATAATTGGTGAGCAGTTACCAATAAAGAAAGTAACATCGGGGATTGAAAAAGCAGCGGAGAAACTCTCTGTTTCTGCGTCGGCGGGTCTGGATTTTGCCAGGGCGATAATGACAACTGATACAAAGCCAAAACAATCTATCCGCCAATTTGGTCTCGGATCACGAGTCACGAGCGATGAGCCACTAATTACTATTGCCGGGGTGGTAAAGGGAGCGGGGATGATTGCGCCAAATATGGCGACGACGCTTTGCTTTATCACTACCGATGTTGCGATAAAAAGGACGCTACTTGGAAAGGCGCTAAAAGCTGCGATTGGCGATTCTTTAAATAAGCTGACGGTTGATGGTCATCAGAGCACAAATGATACGGTGATAATTCTTGCATCGGGATTGGCAGGCAATCAGCCAATTGTAAGCGAATGTCCTCGATACAGAAGATTCGCTAAGACTCTTGTGGATTTATGCTATGATCTGGCAAGGCAGATGGCGCTTGATGCCGAAGGTGCGACGCGGATATTCAAGGTTGTTGTCAAAAGTGCGGCTACAAAAGCCGATGCGGCAAAAGCCGCGAGGGCGATAGCAGATTATCCGCTGGTAAAATGCGCGGTGCATGGAGGCGATCCGAATTGGGGCAGGATTATCTGTGCTGTAGGCTCAGCAGGTGTGAAGGTAAATCCACAAAAACTATCGTGCAAGCTGGATGATCTTGCGGTCTTTAAAAATGGTGAACCAACCAGGTTTGATGCAAAAAGGGCGAGCAAAATCGTATCACAAATTGAACACACAATAACAGTGGAACTGGGGGCAGGAAAACAAAGCGATTTTTGCTACGGCTGTGACCTAAGCGCCGAATATGTGAGAATCAACTCAGAATATCATACTTAAGAGCTATAAGGTCAGAGTTGGTAGTGAAAAAGAAAGCATTCTTGTTGTGCGCAAAGAGTCAATTCTGATTTCTTTAGCAAAAAACGGTTGAAAAAAAGCCGTGTTTGGTTAAACTGCTTGGACTTATTTCTCATGTATATACGTAGTATCAGCAAGATTCGAAAGGAGAAGATAAAGTGAAGGTTCTTAGCAGTATAGTGGGTTTCTTAATGGCTGGTTTTGTGTTCAGTGCGACAGCGATGGCGGCTGAAGGGGCTGAGTCGGCTGAGTTAGCCGGTACGCCAATTAGCTGGTGGCTGGCTCCTGTGGGGTCGCTGTTGGCACTTGGTTTTGCGTATTATTTTTATAGGAAGGTGATGGCTGCGCCTGAAGGCACTGAGAAAATGATAGAAATCGCACGCTATGTCCGCGAAGGGGCCTATGCGTATCTTTTCAGGCAATACAGCGTTGTATCGCTGGTATTCTTGGTCCTTCTAACTATCCTGGCGGTTGGTGCTTATATGGGCGTTCAAAACCCATTCGTTCCGGTAGCGTTTTTAACTGCTGGTTTCTTCAGTGCCCTTTCTGGTTTTCTGGGTATGAAAACCGCGACAAACGCCTCAGCCCGGACTGCTCAAGGTGCCAGTGACAGTCTGAATCGCGGCCTACAGGTTGCCTTTCGTTCGGGTGCGGTTATGGGCCTTGTGGTCGTCGGCTTCGGCCTGCTGAACATCACGGTCTGGTATCTGGTTCTTGATAGGCTCATCTACACGCCGGAACATATGAGACAAGGCCTCGAATTCCTCGGCCTGATCCTCGTACCCGAAGGAATGCATCCCAGCGACAAGCTCTTCGAGATTACCACTACGATGATCACATTCGCTATGGGGGCCTCTACCCAGGCCCTTTTTGCTCGTGTTGGTGGAGGTATCTATACGAAGGCAGCCGATGTCGGAGCAGATTTGGTCGGCAAAGTCGAAGCCGGAATTCCGGAAGACGACCCCAGAAATCCCGCTACCATTGCTGATAACGTCGGCGACAATGTTGGCGATGTCGCCGGCATGGGAGCAGACCTTTATGAAAGCTATATCGGATCAATCCTCGCAACGGCGGTACTTGGTGCCGCTTTGCC
>Ga0315545_1001253_pt1 | contig 25264 bp, 29 predicted proteins | sample SalMarSW160210MG_FD_203096 | JGI IMG/M metagenome (GOLD analysis project Ga0315545, IMG submission 203096) | Salt marsh sediment microbial communities from the Plum Island Ecosystem LTER, Massachusetts, United States - Salt Marsh Sediment SW1602-10 ...
AGGACGCAGCTCAAGCCATCGGCGCAACCTACTACAGCAAGAGCTTGAAAGATTCTCCACCCACTACAAGCCACCAACTACAGGCTACTAGCCACTCGCCACTAGCTTCTAAGGCCGGCTCCATCGGCGATCTTGGCTGCTTCAGCTTCTTCCCCACCAAGAACCTCGGCGCCTACGGGGATGGCGGGATGATCGTTACCAACGACGATGCTCTCGCCGAGAGAGTGCGCATATTGCGGGTGCACGGTTCCAAACCGAAGTACTATCACCGCATGGTGGGAGTAAACTCCCGACTCGACGCCATCCAAGCCGCGATCCTCCGTGTCAAACTCCCACACCTTGACGAGTGGACCGCTGCACGACAGCGAGTCGCCGCCCGTTATGATGAGCTGCTCCAAGATGTGCAAGGCATCGAAATACCGTATCGAGCTCCAGATCGGTCAAACATCTTCCATCAGTACACGATTTGCGTATTAGATGGACGGCGGGATGCGCTACGCGATTTTCTCAAAGAAGAAGGCGTCGGCACCTTCGTATATTACCCCCTTCCTTTGCACCTCCAAGAGTGTTTCCAAGAGCTTGGGTATCATGAAGGGGACCTCCCCCAGTCTGAGCTTGCCAGCCAGGAAGTCCTCTCGCTTCCGGTTTTCCCCGAGCTTACAGAAAAAGAGCAGGATTATGTTGTGCAGGCGGTCAGAGCCTTTGCCAAAGGAAATAGATGAATAGGCAGTTAAAGGCTGAGGTTAAAAGCTTTTGCACAAGTATCACTGACATTCTTGGTGGAAGAGCAATATGAAAGGCGTGATTCTTGCGGGCGGGAAAGGTACAAGGTTGTATCCATTAACGAAGGTAACCAATAAGCATCTCCTTCCCGTCGGTAGAGAACCTATGATTTACAACCCCATCAAGCAGATGATCTCCGCAGGGATAAGAGATGTGTTGGTGGTAACCAGCACCGAGAACATGGGGGACATCGTGAATCTTCTCGGAAGCGGAGCTCAATTCGGCATCGATCTCACCTACAAGGTTCAGGAAGAGCCAAAAGGCATAGCCCATGCTCTCAGCCTTGCCGAAACCTTTGCCGCTGAAGAGAGGATCGTTGTCATACTTGGCGACAACATCGCGACGAGATCGATAAGCACCTACGTTGAGAATTTCAGAAAGCAGAAACACGGCGCCCGCGTTCTCCTAAAAGAAGTGAGCGAACCGTCGCGGTTCGGAGTTGCGGCCCTCGATGAGAAGAAGATCATCGAGGTTCAGGAGAAGCCCGATAATCCAAAGAGCAACTACGCTGTCATTGGCTACTACATGTATGACGCAAACGCGTTTGAACTCATCCGGCAACTGAAGTTCTCCGAGCGAGGGGAACTCGAGATAAGCGCCCTTAACGGCGAATACGTCAAGCGTTCAGAGATGGAGTATGACATTCTCGAAGGCGACTGGACAGACGCCGGGACGCTGGAATCACTTCAACTGGCCAACCAACTCCTCATGAAGTGCAATAACGAGATCCAGGAGTGATGGAGAGTGAAGGACTAAGAAGCGTTAGTTGTTGGTTCCTGGTTGTTTACCGTCTGTGGGCAACGTACCATGCGGTTGGGGTAGGTGAGGTCATGGCAGGATTCGAGGATTTGGAAGTGTGGCAGGAAGCACACAAACTGGCAGTTGAGGTGTACAAGCTGGCTAGACGGTTTCCGGCTGATGAGCGGTTTTGGTATACTGACCAGATATGCCGTGCCTCTACTTCAATTCCCACCAACGTGGCGGAAGGCACAGGGCGATACGGAAGACAGGATTTCAAACATTTCCCTTACATCGCTCGTGGATCTCTTGAGGAGACCAAATACCTCTTGCGGCTAGGCCAGGACTTGGGTTTTATAGCCCAAGGGGACTACGTTCGTCTGCTTGAGGGATATAACAGGGTAGGCAAGAAACTAAATGCTTTGATCAACTCCCTTCGCAAGGGGGAGTAACCTTGATAGAACAAGAAACCGACCACAAGAAGCCAAGAACTAAGAACCAGTCACTAAGAACAATCCTAGTCACCGGCGGTGCGGGCTTTATAGGATCGAATTTTATAAGATACTACCTCAAGGAACACCCAGATTGTTCTATATTGAACCTGGACAAGCTCACCTATGCCGGCAATCTAGCCAACCTGGCTGACATCGAGGCCAAATACGGCGCTATAGATCAGAACCAAGAACTACGAACTAAGAACAAGGAACAAAGATACTTCTTCGTCAAAGGCGATATCGCCGATCGGGTGTTAGTAAACAAACTCTTCGAGGAGGAGGATCCTGATGTAGTCATCAACTTTGCCGCCGAATCTCATGTCGATCGCAGTATTCTTGACGCTGCCCCCTTTATCGAAACCAACATCAAAGGAACCCAGGTTCTCCTAGACGCCGCCCGCACCCACTGGCTCGATTCCAGCTCTTCTAAGAACCAAGAACTAAGAACCAACAATCGCTTCATCCAAATCTCCACCGACGAAGTCTACGGCACGTTGAGCGAAACCGGCTGCTTCACCGAAGAATCCCCTCTGCAGCCGAACAGCCCGTATTCGGCCTCAAAAGCCTCTGCTGATCTCCTTTGCCGGGCATACTTCAAGACGTACGCCTTACCTATAGTTATTACCCGTTGTTCAAACAATTATGGCTCATACCAATTTCCGGAAAAACTAATCCCTCTAATGATCTACAAAGCCTCCCGTAACGAGAAACTTCCTGTCTATGGCGATGGAACAAATGTCCGAGACTGGATTCATGTTTTGGATCATTGTAAAGCCCTCGAAGCAGTTCTTCACGGAGGTAAAGTCGGTGAAGTGTATGATATTGGGGGACAAAGCGAGAAACAAAATACCGAGATCGTTCAGCTAATACTTAATCGATTGGGCAAATCCGAAGCTCTCATCGAGTTTGTAAAGGATAGACCCGGGCATGATCGGCGGTACGCTATGGATATTTCCAAGATCAAGAAGGATTTAGGATGGGAGCCTGAATGTAGCTTCGAGGAAGGGATGGAGAAGACAATACAGTGGTATTTAGATAATAAAGAATGGGTTAATCATTGTATTAGCGGTGAATATCAGAAATATTATGAAGATAATTATGGGAATAGGGATAGATAGCGATAACAAACGCGATTGCCGGGTTGGCTTAGAGGGGAGAAATAGATAAAGATATCAAAGGTAATGTAAATGCTTGGAGAGCCTTATAAAAGGCGGATAGATCGTCGGTCGGCAAGTGGGGCTTGTCCCACGTAGACCAGCAGCAAGTGATTAAGGGGGAAGAGGGATGGGAAGGAGGTTTTCTATCTCGGTAGTTGTGCCCGTCTACAATAGTGAGCCTATTCTACCGAAACTTGTGAGTAGGCTTCATCCCGTGCTAGATTCTTTGGCGGACCGTTATGAATTGGTGCTAGTGAATGACGGCAGCCATGACAAAAGTTGGGCTGTGATCGCCCGGTTGGCCGATGAGCACGATTGGATCCGTGGCATTGACTTGATGCGTAACTACGGTCAGCATAACGCGCTGCTAGCAGGCATTCGGGCGGCACAGTATGAAGTTATTGTCACCATCGATGATGACCTGCAGCATCCACCGGAAGAAATCCCACAATTGCTAGCCAAATTGGATGAAGGGTATGATGTGGTCTACGGCACGCCACAACAGGAGCAACATGGGCTGTGGAGGGATCTGGCCTCGCAAGTGACCAAACTGGCTTTGCAAACTACAATGGGCGTTGAGATCGCGCGCAATGTAAGTGCCTATCGTGCCTTCCGTGCTCAGGTGCAGAATGCTTTCTCAAATTATCAAGGTTCATTTGTTTCAGTGGATGTGCTACTCTCGTGGGGAACAGCCCGCTTCGCTGCGATTCCGGTGCGTCATGACCCGCGCCGGGTGGGCAAGTCCAACTACACCTTTCGCAAGTTGGCCACACATGCCCTCAGTATGATAACCGGGTTCAGCACATGGCCATTGAGACTGGCCAGCTTGATGGGTTTTGTGTTCACGCTTTTCGGACTAGGAGTACTGCTGTATGTATTGGTACGCTACCTGGTTCAAGGGGGTAGCGTACCAGGATTCACCTTTCTGGCTTCTGTCATCGCTATCTTGTCGGGTGCGCAGCTATTTGCCTTGGGCATCATTGGAGAGTACTTGGCACGGGTACACTTCCGTGGTATGGGACGTCCGTACAGTGTCATACGTGACGCTGTAGGATTCTCTCCTAACTACAAGGAGGATCAATCATGAGTTCAAATCAACTCCTTGTTTCTCTGTCCCCCATTGATGAGGAACGTTTTGGTATTCGATCTGCCCGAGCCTCGGGGGTAACTCTCGATACGTTACCTCCTGTGATGGATTTTTGCCGGGCCCACGGCGTAGTTTTGCTTATCGCTCGCTGTCTGACTTCCGAACTGCGGGTAGCTCAAGCAATGGAGCAAGAAGGATTTACTCTGATGGATACTTTGATTTACCATGCGCGCGACCTTGTAAAGACGCCAATTCCACCAGACACTGGGAAGGTCCCAATACGCCCAGTCCGACCTGGTGAAGAAGATGATGTGAAGAATGTTGCTGCTAAGGTGTTTCGTGGGTACTTCGGGCATTATCACGCGGACGACAGGTTAGATCGCAAAAAGTGCGATGAGGTGTACGCAGACTGGGCGTTTCGCTCATGTGTTTCGCGCGACGTTGCAGATGAAGTACTGGTGGCCGATCTGGATGGTTCTATCGTAGGCTTCGCTACTTTGCGACTCAATAGTTCGGAGGAGGGCGAAGGGGTTTTGGCTGGCGTCGTCCCTTCCGCTCGGAAGCAAGGTATCTATCTGTCCCTGCTGATTCGCCGGCTGGAGTCGTGCCTGTCAAAGGGAGCGCGGCGTATGGTTATCTCGACGCAGATAACTAACATTGCAGCTCAAAAAAACTGGGCTCGAGTAGGATTCGAGCCAAGGCATGCTTATTACACATTTCATAAGTGGTTTGATCAGTGCTAAGCTTAGTCTAGGAGTTAGGATACTTAAAACGGGATTTAATCCGGAGGTATTAAGGTGGCGATAGGGCACTTTTATGTCCTTGCTACGATTCTCCTTACGGTCTATGCCCAGCTTGTGCTGAAGTAGCAAATCTCGCATGCTGGCTAGCTGCGCATACATCGAGAACGCAGAGGATGTTGTGATTGCCGGACCGATCGGCACAGGTAAGACCCATCTGGCGATCGCCCTGGGGTGGAGACTGCTCGTAGGCGGTACCGGGTCGTCTTTACCAGGGCAGCAGATCTGGTGCGGGATCTCCTCGAGGCAAGGGATGCTCGTACCCTGGGGACGATGCACCAGCGTCTCAAGCGGGCGGCGCTGCTCATCGTGGATGAGCTGGGCTTCGTCCCGTTCGACCGCGCCGGTGGGGAGCTGTTGTTCAACCTGATCTCCGAACGCCACGAGCGCAAGTCGACGATCGTAACCACGAACCTGGCCCTCTCAGAGTGGGTGCAGGTGCTCGGTGATGAGAAGCTGACCACAGCCCTGTTGGACCGCCTTGCCCACCGAGCACACATCTTGACGACCAAGGGGCCGTCGTACCGCACGAACCGACGAAGGAAGGAGGGGGCAACTACGCAGAGCCCATGTATTGGAGGAGAAAGAAGTGTCTCTTAAAATGTACTGTTGTCAAGAAATACTTAAGAAAAGAAGGATCGCAAGTCAAAACTCTGTGCTTAGAGGTGAGGATTGGCGAAGGAGGTACCTCTTAGGGTACACTGCAGCCAGCCAGGGGGTGGGTCAAAAACTAAACGTTGCCCTGGGTCAATTTCTAAGCGTTGCCAGCAAAAGAAGATTGCAACAAGTGATTGATACTAATTTAACGGGCGTGTTCAATTGTGCTCGTGTGTTCGTGTCCCAGATGATCGAGCAAGCACATGGCAAAATAATAAGCATCTCAGCCTTCGTGGCTCTTAAGGGGAACATCGGTCAAGCGAATTATGCTGCTGCAAAAGCCGGTATCATAGGTTTTTCCAAAACCTTAGCTCTTGAGTTAGCGAGATACGGGATCACCGTGAACGTTATTGCCCCTGGGTTTATCGAGACTGATATGTTGAAGGAAGTCCCTGAGCGCATTCGAAAAAAACTTATCGAACAGGTGCCCCTAAAAAGTTTTGGTCAACCAAGCGATATCACTCAAGCTGTCCTCTATCTGGCAGGTGAATCGGGAGATTACATTACCTGCCAAGTTCTCAACGTCAATGGCGGGATCTATATGTAAAGGAGATATTCAAATGGAAGATTGTTACATTATTGGTGCTTTACGTACGCCGATCGGTAATTTTGGCGGAGGTTTGGCGAGTATACCTGCCCCAGAATTAGGTGGTCTCCTCGTCCGTGAGTTTATTGAGCGGAAGGTTTGCGCTCCGGATCAAGTGGGTCAGGTTGTCTTTGGCAACGTGCTCCAAGCGGGCTTGGGGATGAACCCTGCCCGCCAGGCAGCAGTCAGAGGAGGGATCCCTTATGATGTGCCAGCGTACACGGTAAATATGGTCTGTGCCTCGGGCCTTTACTCGATTGTTCTAGGTGATCAAGCGATACGCAATGGACAAGCTCACATGGTAATCGCTGGTGGTTTCGAGAACATGAGTCGTGCTCCCCGTGCTTTACTCAACTCGCGTTAGGGGAATCCAATGGGCCACGAGCAGGCAGTAGATTTGATGCTTATGGATGGATTATGGGATGTTTTTTACGATTGTCATATGGCCAATACAGTGGGAAGCCTCACACGGCGATACAAGATTCCTAGAGAAGCACAAGACAAATTCGCTTTGGAAAGCCATAAGAGAGCCGTCGCTACAATGCGTGCAGGCAAATTTGATGATGAAATCGTGCGCGTGCAGGTGGGCAAGAAGGAAGTAAAGCAGGACGAAAGACCTCGTGCTGACACATCTTTGGAAAAGCTCTCTGCTTTGAAACCAGTCTTTGACCCTAAAGGGACGATAACGGCTGGCAATGCTTCAGGTTTGAATGATGGAGCCGCTGCTGTAGTACTCTCTGCCGAGAAGATTTCATCTAATAATGGTGCGATCTTTGCAGAAATTGTCGATAGCGCGCTAGTCGCAGTTGACCCGATGGAGATGGGCATAGCACCGGTTTTTGCCATACAGAAGCTACTGGCCAAGACGAAGCTTAAGCTTGAAGATGTGGGATTGTGGGAGCTTAATGAGGCTTTTGCAGGGCAAGTTCTCGCGGTGCTTAAAGGAGTTCCCTTACCAATGGAAAAACTTAACGTCAATGGTGGCGCCGTTGCCTTGGGGCACCCCATTGGTTGTTCAGGAGCTAAGATCATGGTCACCCTTTTACATGAGCTGAAGCGACGAGAATTGGAGTACGGAGTAGCCGCTCTATGTGTTGGTGGTGGACTTGGTCTAGCGGTTCTAGTGCGGTATATTGGATAGAGAGAGAGCGTTTTCTTACTCAACCGTCACTACGCTCTTGAAGATCGGGACTTTGACATTGCATCTGCTTGCGCGAAGTGTGACGAAACATGATAGTGATTGGCAACCAGACGGCATAGGAGAAGTTCGTTGTGACTAAGAAAGTAGCGATAGTTCAGTCAAATTATATACCTTGGAAAGGATACTTTGATCTGATAAGCCTCGTCGATGAATTTATACTGTATGACGACGTGCAGTATACCAAGCGAGACTGGAGGAATAGGAATAGGATCAAAACAGCCAATGGTTCGATGTGGTTAACGATACCTGTGGAAGTGAAGGGAAGGTACTACCAAAAAATCAAGGAGACCGTCATCAGCGACCCAGAATGGAATCACAGGCACTGGAAGTTTATAGCCTATAACTATTCTAGAACAAAATACTTCCAAGAATATAGGAACATATTCGAGGACTTATACTTGGGTTGCAACGAGAAGTTTCTCAGCCGGATCAACTACCGTTTCCTCACCGCAATTTGCGAAATACTGGGTATAGAGACCAAGTTATCCTGCTCAATGGATTATCGCCTTATAGAAGGGAAAACGGAAAGATTGGTTGACTTGTGCAAACAGGCTGATGCAACGGAATATCTCTCAGGGCCTGCTGCGAAAGCCTACATTGATGAGGAACTGTTCAGGAAAGAAGGTATAGAGCTGCGGTATATAGACTATTCGGGATATCCGGAATACAACCAATTGTTTCCCCCGTTTGAGCACCACGTAAGCATAATCGACCTTATTTTCAACGAGGGGCCAGACGCTTTGAAGTACATAAAGAGAGATTGAGATGGAACTGTCAATTGTCACCACCCTGTATCGCTCGGTCTCTTACCTCGAGGAGTTCTACACTCGGGTCTGTGACGCAGCCAAGAAGATTACCGATGATTACGAAATAATATTCGTGAATGATGGATCACCTGACAACTCGCTGGATATTGCAATATCTCTTTATGAGAAGGACACAAGAGTCAAAGTTATCGACCTCTCAAGGAATTTCGGTCATCATAAGGCCATCATGACCGGGCTTGCCCATGCCAAAGGGGAGTTAGTCTTTCTTATAGATTGTGATCTGGAAGAAGAGCCTAAGCTGCTTGGAAAGTTCTATGATAAGCTCAAAAGCTCCGATGCGGATGTTATCTATGGTGTGCAACAAGCTCGAAAGGGGGGTGTTTTTGAGCGAATCACAGGGAATATCTTCTATAGACTGTTCAACCTGCTGTCCAGTTATCCCATACCGGCAAACGCGATAACCGCCAGGTTGATGAGCCGGAGATATGTGGCAAGCCTGGTTGAGCACAAAGATCGCGAGGTTTTCTTGGCGGGGCTTTGGGCAATCACAGGTTTCAAGCAGATTCCGCTCATTGTGACAAAGCACACTACTGGGAATTCGTCATACAACTTGGGGAGAAGGATCGCTGTGCTAGTAAACGCTATCACATCTTTTACTAACCGCCCCCTTATTTTCGTATTTTACCTGGGGGCTGGCATCTCGTTTCTCTCGAGCATTGCTGCTCTCTACTTAGTGGTTAGGAGAGTCTTCTTCGGTGTGTATCTAGCGGGATGGCCGTCACTGATTGTATCGACATGGCTGTTGGGTGGACTAACCCTCTTGAGTCTAGGAATTATCGGCATCTATCTGTCGAAGGTCTTCATGGAAACCAAGCAAAGGCCTTACACAGTGATCAAGAAAATCTATGAGCGGACAGGGGAGAGCAAGCATGCGCTTCAATAAAATCCCGGATGGGGTAAGACAATACTATAGTGGGAAGATTGAGACTTATGGCGCTACACCCAGAGGAGTAGATTGGAATTCGCTTGAGTCGCAGGAGCTGAGGTTTGAGCAACTACTAAAGATCTGTGACCGCACCACGGCTTTCTCGATAAACGATTACGGTTGCGGCTACGGCGCCCTGGTTAAGTACATGACTGATCGAGGCTACACGTTCCAGTATCGGGGGTTCGATATATCTGACCAGATGATTGCTAAAGCTAGGGAATTGCATAGAGGTCTGGAGCATTGCAAGTTCTTTACAGATGAATCTCTCCTGACCATGGCGGATTACACTGTTGCCAGCGGCATATTTAACGTCAAGTTGCAAATGAGCGATGAAGAATGGAGAAATTATGTGTTATATACGCTGGAGAAAATCGCAAAACTCAGCGAGAGAGGTTTTGCGTTCAATGTGTTGACCAAGTACTCGGATCGGCATCTTATGCGCCCGGATCTCTACTACGCAGACCCTTTGTTCTTGTTCGACTATTGTAAGAGGCATTTTCCCAGGTTCGTTTCTTTATTGCATGATTATCCATTGTATGAATTCACCATCTTGGTGAGGAAGTAGGGAGGAGCATCATGGCAAAGGTAGTTGTTTTGGGTGCTGGAGATATTGCAAAGCTGGCCCACTATTACTTTACCCATGATAGCGAACATGAAGTGGTAGCTTTTACGGTGGATAGGGAGTATCTCAAGGGCGATATTTTCCTTGATCTACCGTTGGTTGATTTCGAAGAAGTTGCGAAACGTTATCCGCCAGGAGCCTACAAGATGTTCGTGGCGTTAAGCTACGCCAGGATGAACAAAGCTCGAGCGGAGAAATTCTACAGAGCCAAGGAATTGGGGTACGAATTGGTGAGCTATATCAGCAGCAGGTGTTCTTTTCTGACTGACCACCCAGTTGGAGAAAACTGCTTTATCCTGGAGGACAACACCGTTCAACCTTTTGTACAGATAGGGAATAATGTGACGCTTTGGAGTGGGAATAACATTGGCCACGACTCGGTAATTGAAGATCACTGCTTTATCGCTTCTCAAGTTGTGGTTTCAGGGCACGTCCATATTCACCAATATTGCTTTCTCGGTGTTAATGCTACCCTTAGAAATGGGATCACAATCGCTCCACAAACTCTGATCGGAGCCGGGGCAATCGTCATGAAAGATACGGTTGAGAAGGGAGTGTATGTTCCCCAAAGAGCCGAGCTGTTCAGTAAGAAGAGCGACGAAATTGAACTATAGGTAGAGGATGTATCAGATGTTGAGGGAGTTGTAGTCAACACATGAGGTGGATAAGAAAGGGATTGATCTTTGAGCCGCCAGAAAATCTTGATTGGATGGTCTCACATGCTGCTCTTCCTTTTGCAGACAGGCTTGAAGATTGTTATCGGGTCTATTTCAGTGGCAGGGATGAAACGGGAAGAGCTCAAATCGGGTACTTTGAGATCGATCTGGCCCATCCCAAAGAGATTCGGCGGGTAAGTGATAAGCCGGTAGTTGGTTTAGGCCCATTAGGCTCTTTTGATGATAATGGCGTGACGAGCTCTTGGACAGTCAATCGCAATGGAAAGAAATACCAGTACTATACCGGCTGGGGTCTTGGGGTCACGGTCCCATTCTACTTCTACATTGGCCTGGCAGTGAGCGAAGATGAAGGGAAGAGCTTCCACAAGATCTCAAATGCTCCTGTTCTGGAGAGAAATGAAATTGATCCCTATCTAACAGCTTCTCCTTGTGTACTTATCGAACACGGCGTATGGAGAATGTGGTATGTCTCATGCACCAAGTGGGAGCTGGAACACGGGAAACCTAAACACTACTACCACATCAAATATGCTGAGTCTAAAGACGGCATAAAGTGGGATAGGACTGGAATAGTCTGCATAGACTTCAAATCGAATGATGAATACGCCATATCTCGGCCTTCTGTCCTCAAAGAGGATGGCATGTACAAGATGTGGTATTCGTACAGGGGCGAGAGCTACAGGATCGGTTATGCCGAATCCAAGGACGGAATACGCTGGGAACGAAAGGATGACGAGGTTGGAATAGATGTGTCGGAGTCGGGCTGGGACTCTGAGATGATCGAGTATCCTTTCGTCTTCGACCACAAAGAAGAGAGATACATGCTCTACAATGGCAATGGCTATGGCAAGACGGGTATAGGACTGGCTGTGCTTGCTGAAGAATGATGAGAAACTTTACTTTTTTCAGAGGAGTCAGTATGGACTATTTATATATTTTTGGCACCATCCTATTTACCGTCTACGGTCAGCTTGTACTGAAATGGCAAATTTCGCAGGCTGGTCCGCTACCAATAGCTTTTGTGGACAAGATCACCTTTCTCCTGCGGCAGTTCGGGAACATCTGGATTCTCTCAGGCTTTGCTGCAGCGGTCATCGCTGCCCTCTGCTGGATGGCAGCGATGACCAAGTTTGAGCTGAGCTATGCCTACCCCTTTGTGGGCCTGACTTTTGTGCTGGTGTTAGGGTTGAGTGCAGTGTTCTTTCATGAGACAATCACTACGCCCAAGGTCTTGGGGATAGTGTTGATCGTGGCGGGGATTATCATTGGGAGTCAGGGATGAAGGTATGTCTGGCCTGTGGACAGCGGTTTGAAGCGGACGATTGGCGCTGCCCTAGCTGTGGACAATCACCTCAACTGCTTCATGGGTACCTGGCTCTTGCGCCGGATCTGGCGGAGGGCAACGCTGGTTTTAATAAGGAGAGTTTTGAGCAGCTCGCCGAAGCGGAAGCTGGCAATTTTTGGTTCCGTTCACGTAACCGCCTGTTGATCTGGGCACTGCAGCGGTATTTCCCAGGTGCCAAGAACTTCTTGGAGCTCGGTTGTGGAACGGGCTTTGTTTTGTCAGGAATTCAGCGTGAATTTTCAGAGCTATCGGTGTCAGGTGGAGATATCTTCATTGAGGGGCTACGATATGCAGAAAAGCGATTGCCAGGTGTTACACTTTTCCAGATGGATGCCCGCCGCATCCCTTTCGAGGCTGAGTTTCACGTGATCGGTGCCTTTGATGTACTGGAGCATATCGCAGAAGATGATGCTGTCCTTTCCCAAATGTTCCACGCGACCAGGCCAGGCGGAGGGATTATGTTGACTGTTCCCCAACACCCATTCTTGTGGAGTTATGTAGACGAGTACTCCTGCCACAAGCGCCGGTACACGCGAAAAGAGTTGGTAGAAAAGGTTGAACGGGTGGGGTTTAAAGTCATCCGGGCCACTTCATTCGTCTCTTTTCTCTTGCCACCGATGCTGCTCTCCCGCATAAAGCGGCGTAAGCCACGGGATGATTGGGACCCGATGGCAGAACTGAAGATCGGTGGACTCTTAAATCTGTTGCTGGAAAAGGTATTGGATTTTGAGCGAATCTTGATCAAGAGCGGATTCTCTTTCCCTGCTGGTGGATCGCTGCTTGTGATCGCAAGGCGAAATCAGGAGTGATTTATGTTGCATATCCCATTCAACCGTCCTGTTGTCATCGGAAAGGAATTCGACTACATGCGACAGGCTATTGTCAGCGAGCATATCTCTGGCGATGGACCGTTCACGAAGAAGTGCCAGGCTTGGCTAGAAGAGGCTCTTGGCGTGCCAAAGGTGTTGCTGACGACCTCCTGTACTCACGCGCTAGAGATGGCAGCACTGCTGCTAGACATCGGGCCAGGAGACGAGGTCATCGTCCCATCATTCACCTTTGTCAGTACAGTTAATGCGTTTGTGTTGCGTGGAGCAAAGCCGGTGTTCATCGACATCCGGGCGGATACCCTCAACATGGACGAGTCGCAGTTGGAAGACCTGATCTCACCTAAGACGAAAGCGATCGTTCCTATGCACTACGCTGGAGTAGGTTGTGAGATGGAGGCGATCTGCCGGATTGCTTCTCAACACGGAGTCCCTGTTGTCGAAGACAACGCGCACGGGCTGTTCGGCAAGTATAAGGGGCGCTATCTGGGCACCTTCGGCTCCCTGGCGACGCAGAGCTTCCATGAGACCAAGAACTTCACCTGCGGCGAGGGCGGAGCGCTACTTATCAATGATGAGCAATATATCGAACGCGCCGAGATCATCCGCGAAAAGGGGACAAACCGGGCACAATTCTTCCGTGGTCAGGTGGACAAGTACACCTGGAGGGATGTGGGGTCAAGTTATCTGCCTTCTGACATCTTGGCGGCATTTCTCTATGCCCAGTTGGAATGCAGGGACCGTATACAGGGAACGAGACAACGAATATGGGACTACTCCGCTGAGCATTTACGCGACTGGGCTGAGGCTAACGAGGTCGATATGCCCTTCATCCCATCGCATTGCGAACAGGCATACCATATGTTCTATTTGCTATTGCCATCTCTGGAGGAGAGGACGGCGCTGATCGCGCATCTCAAGAGTCAAGGCATACAGAGTGTATTTCATTATTTGCCGCTGCATCTTGCGCCAATGGGACGGAGATGGGGCTACACTGAGGGAGAGTTCCCGGTAACGGAGAGCGTGGCAGAGCGACTCGTGCGCCTGCCGCTGCACAATTCGTTGAGCGCCAACGACTTGGACCAGATCGTGGATGCGATCCTGGGTAGTGGAGGTATCCTACCAACGTGAAGAGCTTGCTTCAGGCCAAGAAGCGCCGGAAGGCGCAGTTGGGTTGGTCGATTGCCGTTTTTCTCACTGTTCTACTTATCTACTGCCTATGGATCTGGCAAGGCCTTGATGTCACCGATGAAGGGTACGATCTAACGAGACAATGGCTTGCAGTTAGCGAGCCGGAGCACTACGAAATCGGGATGGTGTGGCTGACGGATGTGATAGGGGGGGGCTGGCTTTCTATCGTGGGAGAGCTAGGTCTGATTGGCGCTCGCCTGGGGTGGGCGCTATGTATGGCTCTGACTGCACTTGTGACGTTCTTGATCTTGCGGAACTACTACCCTGCAAGAGCGACTGCCCTGGGTGCAATCTGTGCTGCTGCAGCACTCGGTTTCCATGGGACTGCTGTCTTGGATTACAACACACTCCCAGCTTTGTTTCTCACTGCAGGCGCAGGAGTGTCTTTGCTCTCGCATCGGCAGTTCCTCCCAAGGTGCGTATGGCTTCTCTTGTCGGTCGGAGCTGGTGTCCTGCTGGGAGTTGCTGCGACAGCCCGCTTCCCACTTGTTCTCTCGTTTTGGCTCCCGTTTGTCATACCCGTAGTGCGTGCGTTGTTTGCTGACCAGCGGAACAGGCACGAATGGCAAGCGGCTGCGATAGCCTCCGGTGTCGCGTGTTTGACATTCCTGTTTGGGGTCGTCGTGCTGATCATGAGAGGAGACGCTAGCGAGTGGCTGCAATCAATCGTGGGTGCTGTCACGGTTACAGAGGGTTCTCATTCACTCCGCTCCCTCCTTCACTTGTACTACTCGAGTGCCGTCGTGACGTTGAGTTCGGGCATGAGGTTTCTTCTTGGCAGTGGGGTTGTTGCCGTCTTCCTCGCAGGCCTCCTGCGGCACACTCGGAAATGGCGCGTTCCCCTCATTGCCATTTGCGGCGCTCTATATGTCGCCTTCCTTGTCGAGAAGTATGGGGATCGAGGGAACTTCAGCTGGCTGTTCATCGGACTGGTTTTCAGCATGGCATTGGGGTTGATGCTCCTGTTTGTGCTGCAGGGCAAGGAACCGCGAGCTCGAGATGTGGACGTGTTCTCTCTGCTTGTGGTTGGGTGTGCGGTTGCTGTCCTCCAGATGATTGGGTCCAACAACGGATTCTTCGCAACGAAGTACGCCCTGTGGCTTCTTTTCCCGAGCGTTTTCCTCGCGGCACGGGAAACACTTGGCAGACTGCTTGACAAGCATCCCGGCTGGGGGCTACAGGCGTTGGTGGTGTTCCCTCTCATACTGATGATCGGATTCGCTGTGGATGGTTTCTTCATTAGGGCTCGAAACCCCTATAGAGATCTTATGAACCCCTTCCTTCTGGTTGAGGAAGTCCAGCATCCTCGACTGAGGTACGTGCGTACATCGCATGAACGCGCTAGGGCTTTGGACGCCTTGCTCCTTGAAGTAGAGGCGCGGGTTGAGCCAGGCGATGTGATCCTTGCATGGCATAGATCCCCAATGCTTCACTACCTGACGGAGACGATCCCGGCCTTGGGAAATCCGTGGCCGAGTCTTCTAGCGGAAGAAGTGCTCTGGACACGGTGGGAGGAGATGTGGAAATCTGGCGGGCCTGGCCTTGTCGTCGAAGAGAAGATCGATACGGCCAGCAGAACGTGGGGCGTGATTGACAGTGTGGCTCCTCAGTATATGTCGATTGATCTTCCGACAGAACTTGTGCCGCGAGGGTATAGAGCGATCTGGGAGAACGACTGCTTCGTCATCTGGGAAAGGACCGATGTGGGAGGAGGCGAATAGCGGGCTAGGCTGGGCTACTTGACACGGACCTTCACCTTCAGAGTGGCCCAGAGAATGGGGCAGGGGCAAAGAAGCCTGATCTCTACTTGCAGACGGTACAATCTTTGGGGGCACGTCATGCCAGAGTGTGATAGAATCATCGGCGGAGACGGCTTTTGTACTCGGGGAGGACTGAGATGACTTTGGAAGGCAAGACACTACTTATAACGGGTGGTACGGGTTCTTTTGGCAAAAAATTTGCCGAGGTTGTTCTTAAAGAACACGTCCCAAAGGCAATCCGCATATTCTCGAGGGGCGAGCTGCTGCAACTGCAGATGCGCCAACTCTTTAGTGCTGATCCGAGGCTGCGTTTTTTCATCGGTGATGTTCGGGATAAAGACCGGTTGTATCGTGCAATGAACGGAGTGGACCGCTGCTCGTCAGCGCGTCGCAGCCCGCTACGATGACCTCCTCCGCAGCATTGAAGGGATCGAGACTCCCCACCGCACCTCGGACCGGACACACATCTTCCACCAGTACACAATCCGTGTGAAGGATGGCTGTCGCGACGCTTTGCAACAACGCCTGAGAAAACAAGGCATCGGTACCTCTATCTACTATCCCTTGCCGCTTCATCTCCAGGAATGCTTCAAAGGCTTGGGATATAGGGAAGGCGATCTTCCACAGTCTGAGCTTGCCAGCCAGGAAGTGTTATCGCTTCCTGTGTTCCCGGAGCTCACAGGAAAAGAGCAGGATTATGTCGTACAAGCGATTAAGACGTTTACTAAAAGGGAAGGATAATTGAGTTTCAAAGAACAGCTCAGCGGATGGCTTGTAGCGTCGGGTCTTGTGCCCGACGGAGTGAGGTTTAAACGATGACTGGAGAATTCAAAAGACAAGACTTGATTCCGATATCCCGAGTTGGATCATGAAGCTCATTGAGATCGTGGGTGCTCGACCTCAGTTCATTAAGCTTGTCCCGATAAGCCGCGCTATAACCCAGCATAATGAGGCAATAGGCTCTTCACTTTCAACTCATAACTCTAAACTCTTAAGTGAGGCAATCATTCACACAGGCCAACACTACGACTACGAGATGTCCAAGGTATTCTTTGATCAGCTTGGTATCAAAGAGCCCGAGTATCACCTTGGGGTTGGCTCGGGAACACACGGCCAGCAGACCGGAAAGATGTTGGAGAAGATCGAAGAGGTTCTGATAAAGGAAATACCTGATTGGGTCCTTGTCTACGGCGATACAAACTCTACCCTGGCCGGAGCGCTGGCGGCGGCAAAGCTCCATATCCCCGTGGCGCATGTAGAAGCCGGTCTCCGCAGTTACAATAGGCGAATGCCTGAAGAGATCAATCGAGTACTGACCGACCACGTCTCTGATTTTCTTTTTTGCCCTACGGAAACCGCGGTCAAGAATCTCAAAAAAGAAGGCTTCACCAACATCGTGAATAACGGTCACTTGATCTCCCTCAACTCATCACCACATTCCACCAGCTACAAACCACCCACCAATCACCACAGGCTACAGGCCACAAACCACCAACCAGTAGTTGTTAACGTCGGTGACGTAATGTATGATTCCGTGCTGTATAACGTGCAGCTTGCCGAGAAGCGCTCCACGATTCTCGAGCAGCTTCATCTCGAACCCAACGAACCCAATGAACCCCATGAACCCAGCAAACCCAAGAGCTACGCCTTGGCCACAGTACACCGGGCGGAGAACACCGATGATCCTAAGCGTTTGGTGAGCATCTTCTCTGCTCTTGACCAATTGGCCCAGGAGGGTCTAAAGGTGATCCTCCCGCTCCACCCTAGGACACGGAAGGCGTTGGCAAACGTCTCAAGGGGCGATGAGCTAGTACGCAATTTTGAGGTAATCGATCCTGCGCCCTATAAGGACATGTTGATGTTGGAGAAAAACGCACAGGTGATCTTGACCGACTCGGGCGGTGTTCAGAAAGAGGCGTTTTTCTTTAAGGTTCCTTGTGTGACCTTAAGAGAAGGAACGGAGTGGGTGGAGACGGTTGAAGCAGGTTGGAATCACCTGGTGGGATGGGAGTCCGCGCGCATTATTAAGGCTGTAAATGAAGCTAAGCCGGGGCCTGACCGTGTGGATTTCTACGGCGATGGACAGGCAGCGGAGAGGATTGTGCAACTGATGGTGCAATTTTCATTGAGGACCAAGGCGGTGCAATAAGCATGGTCAGGGCAATGGATTGTGAGCGGTCTGATGAAAGTTAAGGGAAGCATTGCTTGTATGAAGAGCCTACTAGAGTGATGTTGACGTTAAAAATCTCTGGCATTTTTATAGGCGTCCTGGCCCGCGCCTTCTTCCCTTGGCTGCGGAAGCTGCGCCAGGGAAAGGTGACGCACTTTCATAAGCGTTATCTCTACTCAGCGATTGGATCGATCCTTGTTGGAATCATTGTCACTCTACTTGTCTTTCCTAAATTTGATATCACCTCGGCCGGACAAGGGACGGAAGCAGCCATAAGGCTCTTTGCTACCGCGTTTGGATTTGGATTCGGTTGGCATAGTATAGTCTCTGAAGCCGGTAAATGGACAGGCGCGTTTAAGGATGTGAGGGAGAACGAATAGAATAGTGGAACCAACGAACCCAATGGACCCAAAGAACTCAATTAAGGCCTATCATAGAATCAAAGAGAATCTGGGAGAGAATACGGTTTTGAAAAAGGAGGTTGAGGAGGTTATGTCCAATGTCAAGGGCTGACCCCACTTTCCTTGCAGACAGATCACATATCTTTTACCAGTACACGATCCGCGTAAAGAATGGCCGCCGCGATGCCCTGCATCAGTATCTCAAGGAACAAGGAGTTGGTACCTCCATCTACTACCCGAGGCCGCTTCATCTGCAGGAGTGCTTCCACGAGCTTGGCTACAAGGAGGGAGATCTCCCCGCCTCCGAGAAAGCAAGCTGCGAGGTACTTTCGCTTCCCATGTTCTCTGAGCTCGCTAAGGAAGAGCAAGATTTTGTAAGCCAAGCAATTCAGGCGTTCGCTGAAAAGAAAGATGCGTAAGCGCCGGCGCCGCATCACGCAGGTGGGTAAGGTTAAAGGTAACTGCCTGACGGGTCGTTTAGAAAATGCGAACGCACCGCGGAGAAAGCGTTTTGCGTATACTTTGCTGAAGTCGTGTGCGGTGCTTTAAAGCGGAACAGAGAGGAGAAAGATGATTCTAGTCACAGGCGGAGCGGGATATGTGGGGAGTCACTGCGTCAAGGAGCTCTTGCAAGCCGAAGATGACGTGGTGGTGCTTGACAACCTCTCCGAAGGCCACCGCGAGGCGGTTCTCACCGAGCACTTCGCCAAGGCAGACCTGCTCGATCTCACGGCCCTTAGAAAAACGTTTGCGGAATACTCTATCGATGCGGTCATGCACTTTGCCGCCCTCGCCAGCGTGGGGGATTCCGTGAAGAATCCCCAAAAGTACTACCAGAACAACGTAATTGGGACTCTCAATCTCCTTCAGACAATGCGGGAGTACGGTGTGGACCAGATGATCTTCTCCTCCAGCGCAGCCGTGTATGGCGATCCGGAAGCGGTCCCCATCCTGGAGGACCATCCCAAGTGCCCAAAGAGCCCCTACGGAAGAACCAAGTGGATGACCGAGCAGATTCTGGAAGACTATGCTTACGCTTATGGTTTGCGCTACGTAGCCCTCCGCTACTTCAACGCGGCCGGTTGTGACCCGGAAGAGCAGCTCGGCGAAAACCATGATCCCGAGACCCACCTCATTCCCATTGTGCTAGATGTCGCTCTTGGGAGGAGAGATAACATTGTCATCTTCGGGTCTGATTACGATACCGTTGACGGTACCTGTATTAGGGACTACATCCATGTGAACGACCTGGCCGCGGCTCACATCCTCGCGTTAGGGGTCCTTAAGGAGGGATGCGCAAGCACCGCCTATAATCTGGGGATCGGGAGAGGGTACTCTGTCCGCGAAGTCATCGAGGTCTGCCGGAAGGTCACCGACCAAGAGATTAAGGTGGTAGAAGGGGAAAGGCGGTTGGGGGACCCGGCGGTGCTGGTGGCTAGCCCCGAACGGGTTAAGAAAGAGCTAGGCTGGGAGCCGAAGTATCAAGATCTGGAAGGGATTATAGAATCGGCTTGGGTATGGCGCAAGAAGCATCCGGGGGGATACATTAGGTGATGGCTCAAGGACAAAAAATGTCGCTGTATTTTTGGACAGAGATGGGGTCATCGGTTTATGATCAGGCCATTTTCCCAGTTGAGAATCAGTTGAAAGGTAAGTGCAGTGCCTAGCCAATTCAGACATCGTGCTTATATAGGTTGGATTATAGGAGTCCTTCTGGTTGCCTTGGCTGGGAGCAGCTACGGAGAAGACCTGGGGGCGGGCGATGCGGCTCATTTCTTGCGCGATGGTATCGGTGCACGACCCCAAGGGATGGGTAGCGCGTTTGTTGCTCTAGCTGATGACGTGACCACCAGCTATTGGAACCCAGCTGGTCTAATTCAGACCGCGAGCCTGCGGATTGGTGGGACATACGAAAGCCGTTTTGGTGGCTTATCAGAGTTTCAATATTTGGCTGGTGCTCTTAACTCTTCCATTATGGGTGGTGGCTTCCTTTGGGCGCACTCGGATATCTATTCTGTTTATATCGTTTCGGGTGCTGTTGGATTAAGTGAGCTTGCCTTAGGGATCACCGGCAAGCTATATAGCTTTTCCGCCCCTGCGCAAAGAGCTCGTGGAGTAGGGATCGATGTGGGAGGCCTGTACCGAGCTTCACTGGGAAAAGTCAATCTGACTCTTGGGATCACGTCCGCTGACATTGGTTGGAGCGAGATTCTATGGCAGGGGCAGGGTTATGCTGCCAGGGATTATGTGGCCTGGGTTACACGACTAGGGACAACGGTGAGCTCCCCAGCGCCCTTTGGCTCGTGGCGGATCGCCGCGGATCTAGAGATCGCTCTGCGGCGTCCTCCTCGCCAAGGAGAGAGCAATTATTTGGCTGCTGTACTTCAGAGCGACCTAAGGTTAGGTACGGAGGTATGGTTAAAGTGGATAGCCGTTCGGGCTGGCTTGGCGGACATTGGCTTGGAAGAAGGTGGTGGATTATCAGTCCGAATGACCCTAGGTCTGGGAGTACAGATGGGAGGAATTGCGTTCGATGCTGCGTGGACGCCTTCTCAGCTGGGAAATACTTATCTCTTATCCATTGAAGTGTATCTTTAACTAATGCACACAAGACTGCCTAATGAGTCGGTTGCTTGCTAACGCCTCCAGCAAGCGGCGACCTTTTGGAGAACGTCTATCCTATAGTGGACAACTGGAGAGTTTAAAAAACTGATTTGTCATTGTACATTTCGTTAAAAGTGTTCCCTTGTCTATTGTTTTAGGGAATTCAATGGAGTATAATAAAAAGTCTATGAGAGTTCATAGTTGGAAGAAGGAGGTGGCGTTGTATGCTCAGTGATATTTCGCACTGTGAGCGACATGTCCGCGAGAAGTTATGTGTTTTAGCTTTGCTTCCCGCTCTCATAATCGCAATCTTTAGTGCGGGGACAATTAGGGCTACAGAGCTACAGAAGGCGCCGCTAAACCCGGCTTACTTGGAGTATGTAGAAAGGCTTCGAACGGTAGGACCACCGGGCCTAGTAACTGCTCAAGGCTACTACTTGGGGCATATCCCGGCTCCTGTGGATCGCGTAGTCGCACCGCTTCCGAGGATGCCCGCGGAAGGCCGGGTAGGAGTTCCACCAGACGCCTATGACCTCCGGACATCTGGGCCAGGAGGGACCCCAGAGGTTACCCCGGTGAGGGATCAAGGTGACTGCGGATCGTGCTGGGCCCACGCAACGATGGCGTCGCTTGAGTCGTGGCTGCTCAAGGTACAAATAGAGACGTGGAACCTGTCCGAGAACAGCGTCAAGGAATGCCACGGGTTCCTTTGGGGACCCTGTGAGGGAGGAAACGCCTGGATCAGTACAGCCGTCTTGGCCCGTCTTGACGGACCAATTTCAGAGACGGATGATCCCTACTATGATTATTCAACGGGCTGTAATACAGAACCATGCCTCTCCAAACACCTACGCGAGGTCTGGCGCATTTGGGGTACCACCGCCATCAAGAACGAGATCATGGACAAAGGTGCGATGTACACAGCATTCTACTACAACCCTTTCTACTACTTCGGAACAACTCATTCATACTACTACGACGGCTCTAGTTCTGTTGGCACCAACCATGCCGTAGCCGTTGTGGGATGGAATGACAATTACAACCGGAACAACTTCCCTTCGACCCCTCCTGGAGACGGCGCGTGGATCTACAAGAACTCCTGGGGCACGGGATGGGGGGAGAGCGGATACTTCTACCTTTCATACTACGACACGTTTAGTGCTGCATACTGCACGCTGTTCCTGGATGCGTACGATCCAGCGGGGTATTCCAGCCTCTACCAATACGATCCATTAGGCTGGGTCACCAGCGTGGGATACGGTACTACAGAAGCCTGGGCGGTCAACGTGTTCACGGCCCGGCAGGCCGGAACGCTGGAGGATGTTGCGTTTTATACGACCGATCCCGGGGCCTCATATGCTGTTTATATCAAACGGGGAGGTCCCGATGGCACAGAGGCGGTTCATGAGAGCGGGACCTGCACCTACATTGGCTACCATAGGCACCACCTCTCAAGCCCGGTACATCTCACCGACGGAGAGACGTTCTCAGTGGTGGTGAAACTTAACAACCCCTACTACTCCTACCCGATTGCAGCAGAATACGCAGACGCCGGCTATTCGCCTTCAGCAACGGCCAATCCTGAGGAGAGCTATGTCAGCCCAGATGGCTCGCCTGGCTCGTGGGATGATCTGACCGACACGTGGCCAACGATGAACGCCTGCATAAAAGCGTTCGTCCTCCCCGACACTCCCACAACAGACACGGCCCTGGTCTTCCGTGTTGATGACTTCGGCAGCGTCTTTTCTGATGGTAGCTACTACGGCTCGACCTACTCGTGTGGCAGGGCGGATGTCGCGGAGTGGGTGCCGGTGTCCGAATCTGTGGAGCCAGGAGATGTTCTAGAGCTTGATCCTGACAACCCTGGGTACTATCGAAAGGCTCGCAGTAAGTGTTCGACGCTCGTTGCCGGTGTTGTCTCCACCGAGCCCGGTGTCATCCTTGGTTCTTCTTCTCCGACTCCGGACATTGGACCTTGGACTTTGGATTCAGCGCTTTTAGCGCTGCTCGGCATTGTGGCAGTGAAGGTGACCGATGAGAACGGCCCGATTCAGCCGGGAGACCTGCTTGTAGCTTCCTCCACTCCAGGGATTGCGATGCGCTGGGATCTAGATAACCGCAGCCCCTGTGACTTTGTGGGCAAGGCGCTGGAACCACTAGAAACCGGCACCGGAGTGATCCAGGTGCTTCTAATGCACTAACCGTTAGGGGTAAATAGTGAGTGGTGGGTAGTGAGTAGTGGGTAGGAGATAATGAGACGCAGGGAGGTTCAAGGTTCTACGCTAAATATGATGCATTGGGCCTTAGACTTTGGACATTGAACCTTAGACTTTGGACATTGAACCTTGGACCATGTCAAAAGGAGGTCAAGAATGAAAAAGGCCCAGAAATGGATCACAGAGAATTTTGAAAAGTTGGTTGACGACTATGGAGGGAAATATATCGCGGTGGTAGGGGAGAGGGTCATTGCTGCAGCGCTCACTCCCAAGGAGGCAATGGAGGCGGCTACGAAAGTGGCGAAAGAGGAAGAGATCTCGCTGTTGAAGGTTCCTCGAGAGGAAGAACTCGTATGTATTCTGTAGAATTTGATTATGCTCGGCATAGGAGGCGTGATGTCCCCCTTATCCCTATCAGCTTGAGATCAAAGAATAGCTGGGTCGAGGTCTGGGCTTATGTGGACTCAGGAGCTTCTTGCAGTATCTTTGATGATAAAGTTGCTGAATTGCTGGGTGTTGAGGTCCACGAGGGCAAAAGGCTGCTGGCCGTGGTGGGTGATGGTAGCTTTATCCCTTTCTATCTCCACAAGTTGCGAATGAGATTGGAGGAAGATGAATTTGAGATGGAGGTTGGATTCTCTGCCAAGCTGGGCGTAGGTTTCAACTTACTGGGTATGGATCTTTTTGACCGGTATAAGGTGACATTCGATAATGCGGCAAAGAAACTGGCCTTTGAACCTAAGTTCGACAGTAGTAGGCATATTTTCGCTTCTATGACGCGGTAAATGCCCTAGGGATGGGAAGTAATGTTTGCAAAGCTTAGAAACCCGTAGGCACACGATTTTGTTACTCTCTCTTGACAACTCTGTGGTATACGCGTACAATGTGGGCATGTATGTTAGACCATCACCCGCAAGAACAAGAATCGACCGGATGTCACCTACATCCAGTTGGCCCACAACGTTCGTGACAAGAAGACGGGACAGGTAAAGGCGAACGTTCTCTACAGCTTCGGCCGGGCAGACCAACTCGATGTAGCGGCGATCCAGCGTCTGGTACGAAGCCTCAGCCGGTTCCTCTCCCCGGAAGAGATGCTGCAAGCTCAGGGAGAGGGGGATGGGGTGCTGAAGTTCCTTTGGAGTCGTCCTCTGGGTGGGGCGTGGGTACTACGTCGCTTGTGGGAGCGGCTCGGTCTTAAGCAGGTGATCAAGGAAGCTCTCCGCGACCGTGCCTTCTCCTTGCCAGTGGAGTGGGCCATCTTCGCCATGGTTGCCAACCGAGCGTTGGCTCCGTCCTCCAAACGGGCGATCGAAGAGTGGGTTAGGGAGGACGTGGTTCTAGGCAATGATGAGGAGATCAAGGTGCAACACCTCTACCGGGCGATGGACTTCCTGTTAGAGCATGAGGAAGCGATTCAGCGGGAGGTCTTCTTCGCCACCGCTGATCTGCTCAACCTGGAGGTGGACCTCCTCTTCTTCGACACCACCACCAGCTACTTTGAGTTAGATGAGGAAGACGATGAGGAGGGGTTACGGCACTACGGACTTTCCAAGGACAAGCGCAAGGATCTTCCGCAGGTGGTGATCGGCCTGGCAGTGACCAAGGAGGGGATTCCAGTAAGAAGTTGGGTCTTCTCGGGCAACACCACTGATACAACCACGGTGGAGAGGGTACAGCGAGACCTGGTAAGGTGGCGACTGGGCCGGTGTGTATGGGTGATGGACCGTGGGATGGTAAGCGAGGGGAATCGGATCATCCTGCGGCGTGCCGGCGGTCATTACATATTGGGGGAGAAGCTGCGCGGCAAGGAGAAAGCGAACCAAGCTGCGCTCTCCCGTCCAGGGCGTTACCGGGTAGTCAGGGACAACCTCAGGATCAAGGAAGTGATCGTTGGTGAGGGAACGCACAGGCGGCGGTATGTAGTAGTTCACAACCCGGAAGAAGCGACGCGGGACAAACTCACGAGGCAGAGGATCCTCGCTCGACTGGAGGAGGAAATCGCTGCCTTGGGTAATCTCAGAGGGAAACGACACAACAAAGCGGTCTGCACTCTCATCGCCCATCCTACCCTGGGACGTTACTTGAAACAGTTGAAGAGCGGAGCCTTAAGGATTGATCGGGGTAAGGTCAGGGTGGAGGAGCGACTCGACGGCAAGTATCTGCTCACCTCCAGTGATGAGAGTCTCACGGCGG
>Ga0315545_1001257_pt1 | contig 25184 bp, 27 predicted proteins | sample SalMarSW160210MG_FD_203096 | JGI IMG/M metagenome (GOLD analysis project Ga0315545, IMG submission 203096) | Salt marsh sediment microbial communities from the Plum Island Ecosystem LTER, Massachusetts, United States - Salt Marsh Sediment SW1602-10 ...
ATCAGCCGCAGGCCCCGGTCGTGGCAGCCGGCGACGAGCCGGTCGAAGTCCCCGAGGGTGCCGAACAGCGGGTCGACGTCGCAGTAGTCCGAGACGTCGTACCCGAAGTCGGCCATCGGGGACGGGTAGAAGGGCGAGACCCAGACGGTGTCGATCCCGAGCGTGTCGCTCAGGTAGTCGAGACGGCTGGTGATGCCGGGGAGGTCCCCGACGCCGTTGCCGGTGGAGTCCTGGAAGCTGCGCGGGTAGATCTGGTAGATGACGCCCATCGAGAGTGCCACCCGGGCCGACTCGCCGAGGCCGAGTCGCCGCGCCTCCTGCTGGCCTGCTTCCGAACTCCACCAGCGTGCCGGCCGGCCTCCTGATTCCGTCATGCGGGAATACTGCCCCGTCATCGCACTCCCTGCCAGCCCCGATTTGCCACGGCGGGTCGGGGCGTCAGGCGGCCACAGGCTGGATCGAGGTGACGTCGCTGAGCGGGATGGACTCGGTGCGGGCTCCGTGGCGGAGCAGGATCGCCCGATCACCGTGGGGGGCTTCCATGCCGAGGTACTCGCCGGCGGCGGTGCCCTGCCGGGTCGTCGCCCGGTAGGTGATGCCGCGCCGGAGGCTGTTGAGGTTCCATGCCGCGTCTTGACGCGGGGTCTGTGGTGTGTTCATTCGATACTCGTTTCGATGGGGCCGGTCGGCCCGACATGTGATGAGGTGGATTGGTGTGTTGAGGCGGATCAGCCGCGATAGCGCCGCGGCCGGGCAAGACGAACCGTGAGGTCACGGCCACCCAACGTCGAGCCGTGCAGCGCCTCGACCGCGCTCTTGGCGGCCGGCCGGGGCATGTCGACGAAGCCGAAGCCCTTGGAGCGCCCGGTGCGCCGGTCGGTGATGATCGTGGCCTGGTGGACCTCGCCGAAACGCCCGAACAGCGTCTCGACTTCTTCGGTGGTAGCTCCCCAAGGCAGGTTCGCCACGTAGACGCTCTCCCCCCCGCCGGCGGCCTGGCGTGGCTGCGTCTTGGATCGTGACGCCGGCCGCGTGGGTGAGGCTTCTCGCCGTGGCCTCTCGGGCGAGCGCTCACCGATCTGGTGCCCGCCGGTGCCGAGGTCATCGAGTCGCGGCGCCTCGATCAGCGCCTGCAGGCCGAGGTCCTGCTGTATGCGCCGCACGTCCCGTTGCTGGGCGCCGGTCACGAGACTGACGACGTTGCCGGTGGCCCCGGCCCGGGCGGTGCGCCCCGAGCGGTGCAGGTAGTCCTTGGAGTCACCGGGAGGATCAAAGTGGATCACCGAGGCCACGGCGTCCACGTGGATGCCGCGTGCTGCCACGTCGGTGGCGATGAGCGCCTGGGCCCGTCCGGACGAGAACGCCTGAAGGGCCCTGTTCCGCTGGTTCTGGGATCGCCCGCCGTGCATGGCGACCGCCCCGATCCCCTCCTTGGCGAGCTGGCGGGCGAGGCGGTCGGCACCGTGGCGGGTGCGGGTGAACACAATGGAGCGGCCCGCCGTGTCGACCACGTCTGCGGTGTGCTGGACACGATCCTCGTGCTGCACGAGCCAGAAGTGGTGGCGGGCGTCGATCGTCTCCGGCTCCACGGTTCCGGCTTCGTGACGGATGGGATCATGCTGGTAGTCGCGGCTCAGCACCGCGATGTCACCATCGAGCGTCGCCGAGAACAGCAACGTCTGCCGATGCTTCGAGGTGCGGTCGAGGATCCTTCGCACGGCCGGCATGAATCCCATGTCGGCCATCCGGTCCGCCTCGTCGACGACGACGATGTCGACTTCGCTCAGATTCACGGATCCTTGCTCCATGAGATCCTCGAGCCGGCCGGGGGTGGCCACCAGGACGTCGACGCCGTTGCGTAGGGCGCCCTTCTGGGGGCCATACCCCACCCCGCCGTAGACGGCGATGACGTTGCGGTCGGCCGCCCTGGCGAGCGGGGCGAGCTCCTGCTTGATCTGCTCGGCGAGCTCCCGCGTCGGAGCCAGGATCAATGCCTTGGGGCGAAACCGGTTCGCCCGGTCGACTCTGACGAGCAGAGGGAGGCCGAAGGCGAGGGTCTTACCGGACCCGGTCGGGGCCTTGCCGGACACGTCCCTGCCGGCGAGGACATCGGGGATCGTGACTGCCTGGACGGGGAAGGGCTCGACGATGCCGCTCTTGGCGAGGACACGGACGAGCGGTTCGGGTAGCCCGAGTTGGGCGAACGTAGCTGACATGAATGACTCCTGGCCCCAAATGGGGAAGAGAGGTTGGATTGTGCCGATCTCTCGCTCGACCGTGCGGCGTCCATCGCCTGTGGGATCGAGAATCGGCCGAAGAGGCGGTCCAACCGGGTGAGAACCTGAGCCGTGTGAATACCGGGGAAGCGATGTTTCGCTGGCCTCCACCCGGTACAGCCGCCGGAACGCTAGCAGGTTTCGGGGGTTTGGGAAGGCGCCGCCCGAGCAGGACCCGCGATCGTGGTCCGGCCACACTGCCTACAGTGCACCGCGGCGATCCCTGGAGGCCCCATGAGCACCAGCATCGAAGTTAACCCCCTGAAGAGCGACCGCTACCGGGTGGAGGTCGCCGACGGACGCGGCACCAGCCACCATCAAGTGACCGCCTCTCCCGCCGACGTGGCTCGCCTCGGCGGAGGAGTCGAGGCCACACGATTGATCGAGGCGTCGTTCGAGTTCTTGCTCGAGCGCGAGCCGAAGGAGTCGATCCTGTCCCGCTTCGACCTCACCGTGATCAGCCGCTACTTCCCCGAGTACGAGACGGAGATCCGCCGCCGCTTGAGCGAGTGACGACGCTCCGGCACTGGGGCGCAGAACGCCGCGGCCTTCCTCAAGCGCTGGACCATCCTCCGTCGGAGGTGACGACGGCGCCGTTGACGTTGGACGCCTCGTCCGAGGCCAGCCAGGACACGGCAGCGGCGATCTCGTCGGGCTGGGCGGCGGCACTCATGGTCGCCATCGAGAGCTGGGCACGCTCCATCGCCCAGCCGCTCTTCGGCTCCGCGGTGGCCCCGATGCCGGTCTCCACCGGGCCGGGGAGCACGGCGTTGGAGCGGATGCCCGCTGGGCCGTAGAAGTAGGCGATGTGCTTCACCAGGCCGATCACGCCGTGCTTGGACGACGTGTACGCCACCCCCGAGGCACCGGCGGAAAGGGAAGCCTTCGAGGCCACGGTGACGATGGCGCCGCCGCCAGCTGCCTGCATCAGCGGCACCACCGCCCGGGTGAGGCGCATGACCCCGGTGAGGTTGACGGCGATGACACGATCCCAGGTGGCGTCGTCGAGCTCGCCGAGCGGGAGGAAGTGGTCCATGATCCCGGCAACGTTGGCGAGGATGTCGATCTTGTCACCGGCCGCCACCACCACCCGTTCCATGTCGGCCTGGTTGGTGACGTCGGCGGTGAGCAACTCCGCCGCCAACCCCTGTGCGGCGAGTTCGGCTCCGGTGACCTTCAGCCCATCCTCACTCACGTCAATGCCCACCACCCGGGCGCCCTCTGCGGCCAGCCGGAGTACGGTCGCCCTGCCGATGCCTGACCCGGCGCCGGTGACGATGGCGGTCTTGCCCTCGTGTCGTGTCGTATCCATGGGGATTCCTCTTCGATCTCATTGCCTGCGCGATTCATCGTAGCTCAGTGACGTGAATTAATGAGCGGGCGACTCGACAACCGACGGCCTTGTCGGCCACGGCCCACTACCCCGTGGACAACCGTCCGTGGCGAGGACGGGATCTGTCGGGGCTCCCCGGCTACTGGCGCCTGATGAGACCGAAAGACGCCACCGAGGCGACGATGCCAGCGACGAGAACCAGCCAGAGGCCGGGGCCGACCGAGGGCTCCACGAGCGACCTCGATATCTCCGGCATGAAGTCCTGGACATCATTGATGTCGATCACGGCGACGACCACCACGAGGAGGGCGGCCACCAAGGCGAAGATGGCGATGCCGCGCCTGACGCCTGTCCGCAGCCCCCAGAAGGCTACGAGGGCAAGCGCCACCCCGATGATCAAGGTGATAGCACCGTCGCCATCCATGCCGGAGTTGGAGACGCTCTCGCCAAGTACCGAAATCGTGGCCCACGCCATGAAGGACCCGATGATGATCGCCCCGGCGGCGATCAGCAGCGTCATGGCCCACGTCCGTTGCTCATCTCGGGTCTTGGCCCGCTCCTTGGACATGCCCGGCGCCGCATCAACGCCGGCCGTCTCCATGCGATGACCGCAGTTGGGACAGGTGCTCGCCTCGGTTGATACCTCGTGACCACATTCCGGACAGGTGACCGGTTCCATTCGAAGCCTCCTCTCGGCGCCGCCGACGTTACTCGACAACCCTCCGCCGGCGCCGAACCTCACCTCCTCGGGAGCCTGAGCGTCGAAAGTCAGGGCCTGATCGAGGTTCTTGATGACGTCGGCGAGGCGCATAGGACGCTTCTCGAGGGCCGGGAATTCGCCGCAGCCAACACTACGTGCCCAAGGCCGAACTCGTTGGTTTCCGATGCACCGCCCACCGTCTCAGGCATCACTTGCCCCCGCCATTCGCGTCGGTCTTCGGGGCATTCAGGAAGCCCGATAGACTCGGAGGGCTCTCCGTCGCGGCCACCGGGAGATCCATGTCAATCGATTTGACGCCCATCGGCGTGGTGCACACGCACGCCAGCAAGGCCGACGTGCGTGCCGAGAAGCCCGACATCGACGGTGAGGTGGAGGTCTTTGCGGAGTTCGCGGCGGGCCTGGAGGGGATCGACGGCTTCTCACATCTCTTCCTCGTCTGCTACTTCGATCAACTCGAGCCCCGCCAGATAGGCCCTCTCCAGGTGCGACCTCGGCGCCTGGTCCGGAGGGGCATCGCGCTGGAGGATCTCCCCCATCTCGGAGTCTTCGCCCTCGATTCCCCCACCCGACCCAACCCCGTCGGGCTCACCCTGGTGCAGTTCTTGGGAAGGGAGGGAGCCCGGCTCGCCGTGAGGGGCCTGGACTGCTTCGACGAGACTCCCGTCCTCGACATCAAGGCATATCAGGCCGACTACGGGACACCGGAGTTCTCGGTGCCGGACTGGTACGTGAGGCTGATGGACGAGTCGGGGCACATCTGAAAGGCAAGACGATGCGATGTACAGCCGGTTCGAGCATCGACCACCGATGACGAACGATCCCGGGTCCGACCGCGGCGACGCCGCCCCCGCTTCCCTTGCCGGAGCCGGCGCCCGACCTGAGGAGAGCACACGCCGCGATGTCAGCCAGCCCACTCCCATCGTCTTCGGCCCGGTGCCGTCGCGGAGGCTCGGCCGCAGCGTGGGAATCAACAACATCCCACCGAAGGTGTGCTCATACGCGTGCCTGTACTGCCAGGTCGGGCCCACCCTCGATCGGTCAGTGACCCGGCGTGCGTTCTACCCACCCGAGCACGTTGCCGACGTCGTGGCGGCGCAGGTTCGCCGGATCCGGGACCGGGGAGAGCGCATCGACTATTTGACCTTCGTCCCCGACGGTGAGCCCACCCTCGACGATGGTCTCGGGCGAGCCATCGAGCTGCTTCGCCCTTTGGACGTGAGAATCGCCGTCATCACCAACGGGTCCCTGTTGTGGCGCGACGATGTTCGAGCAGCACTCGCCACAGCCGATTGGGTGTCGGTCAAGGTCGATGCCGGCGACGATGTCACGTGGCGCCGCATCAACCGGCCACATCCCGACCTCGACTTTGACACAGTCATGGGCGGCCTCAGCCGGTTCGCCGCCGACTTCGACGGCGAGATCGTGTCCGAGACCATGTTGGTCGCTGGAATCAACGACTCGCCGGCGGCGGCAACGGCCGTCGGTGCGTTCCTCCGTGAGACACCGATCGGCAAGGCGTACTTGGCGATCCCGACCCGGCCCACTCCATACTCTGGCATCACTGCCCCGGACGAGAAGACGGTGAACCGGGCGCATCAGCTCATGTCGGAACATGTTTCCCAAGTCGAGTACCTCGTCGGCTACGAGGGAGACGCCTTCGCCTCCAGTGGCGATCCCCGCCGTGACCTGCTGAGCATCGCCGCCGTGCATCCCATGCGAGCCTCCGCCGTCCACCGGCTCCTCGCTCGAACCGGTGCTGCCTGGTCGGTCATCGATGATCTCGTCGAGGACGGCAGCCTCGTGGAAGTGGCCTACCGCGGGGAGCGCTACTACGTGCGTCGCTTCCGGCGAGACTGAGCGGGGTGAGCCGCGGCGAGCGGCTTCAGCCCCGTCGGATGGCTTCGATGACCCGCCTCGTGGCGTTGGAGCGGTTGAGGGTGTAGAAGTGGATCCCGGGCGCGCCGCCTTCGAGAAGGCCTCGCGATTGTGCGATGGCGCGGGCAACTCCGATGTCGGTGACCTTCTCCGGATCCCCGCCGGTGGCTTCCAGAGCTTCGAGGAGATCTCCGGGGATCGTCGCACCGCACATGGCGGTGAACCGTTTGATCTGCGCCAGGCTCGTGATCGGCATGATGCCGGCGATGATCGGGGCCTCGATGCCCATCTCGCGGGCTCGTTCGACGAACCGGAAGTACGCGGCGTTGTCGAAGAAGAGTTGGGTCACCAGCACTTCTGCGCCGGCGTCCACCTTCTCTTTGAGGTGTGCCAGATCTCTCAGGAGGCTCGGCGCTTCGGGATGCTTCTCGGGGTAGCAGGCCGCGGCGACCGAGAACGAGTAGTTGGCCTTGATGAACGCCACGAGCTCACTGGCGTGGAGGAATCCGCCTTCGACCGGCGTGAAGCTCGTCTCCCCTCGGGGCGGATCGCCGCGCAACGCCAGCACGTTCTCGATGCCCGCTTCGGCGAGTTCGTCGAGCACTGCGGCGATCTCCCGCCGGCCGGCACCCACACAGGTGACGTGGGCCACGGTCTCGATGCCGGTCTCGGCCTTGATCCTCTTCACCAGGTCGACGGTGAGCCGGCGGGTCGATCCGCCCGCCCCGTAGGTGACCGACACGTAGCCGGGTTGGTAGGGACGCAATTCGGCGATCGTCTGGAGTAGACGCTTCAAGCCCTCCTCGTCTCGTGGCGGGAAGAACTCGAACGAGAACGAAGGGGCGCCGGCGGTGAGGATGTCGATGATTCCCACAGGAGACGGCAGGATAACGAGTGGCGGGCGGTCCGTCCCCGTTTCGTGGAGGAACCTGGAGCGACCGCTACCCTCCGATCGTGATGCGATGGGTGCCTGGTCTGGCGGCGGTGGTCCTGCTCGCGGCGGCCGCTGTTGCCGCCGTCTGGTGGTGGAATGCGAACGACTCGTCCCCACCGTGGGGCACCAACGAGGTCTCCTGCTCGGGCTAGGTTCGGCTGCTATTGCGACGATCTTGCTCGCCTTCTGTTTCTCGCCGCCGCTTTCTGCCGAGGAGCTGCGCATCGAGCAGGCCAGCCTGGAGGACGCCTACCTGGCCCTCACCACCCAGGACGGCGCATCGAACGACACGGAAGCGAAGGGACACTGACGGCAGCGACGATGAAACTCACCCGCACCGAGGGGCGCCTCTTCCTGCGGGATCCGATCGCCCTCCTCTTCGGGCTGGTCTTCCCCGCACTCCTGCTCCTGGCGCTGGGGCTCTTCTTCCCCGGCTTCGACGAGCCGACCGCCGACCTGGACGGGGCCCGCTCGGCGATCGGTGCGGTCGGATCGGCATGACGTTACGGACTCGACATGCCACGATGCGACGGTTACGCGCCGCCTGGCAACCATCCCAAGGGCAAGGCCGGCGAGGACTACAGGTCGGACGGCGACGAAGCAGTGGGGGACGTCAACGTGCTGGTCCACACACACCGGGCGGACAGCTCATCACGATGACTGCCCGCCGTATTCTCGAGGAGGTGGTTGCCGGTCCTGCGATGTTCGGCGCTCCGTCTCTGTCGCTGCGCGGCTTCATCCGCGTGTCGACGCACCCGAGGAGGGCGACATCGGCGCCCCGCCGCGGCAACAGCGACCGCCACGCCGCGGCCCAGTCCACGAGCGGCGCCGGTCACCAGTGCGATCTATCCGTCCAGCTTGGCGCGATCGAGGATCACGGCTGCCTCAATGACCGAGCTCACGGAGCATCGGGACGGTACGAGAAACCCAGCCCACATCCCGATCGTCGACGCTTCCCTGGGTCCGATGGGTACCGGCGAGGAACCACAGGTAGTACGTGGTGTAGCCCGGCGCCGACACGACGGTGTGATATCCCGCCGGCATCATCTGCATCGACTGGTCGCGCACTGTGAAGTTCTCCTCATCGCCGTCGAGGTCTACAACTCGCGCGATCCCGAATCCGTCGGTCGGATTGACCCGGAAGTAGTACATCTCCTCGTGTTTTGCCTCGCGGGGCAGATCCTCATTGGCGTGGCGGTGCGGCGGATAGGTCGACCAGTTGCCCGACGGCGTGTAGGTCTCGCCGACGATCAGCCGCGCCGCGGGAAGGTCGGGTTGGGCCACCTCGGTGAGGATCTGGTGGTAGTTGCGCGAGAAGTTGGCAGCGCCCCACCGCCCCTGCGCGACCGAGTCCGGTGCGATGAGATAGGGCTCCACCTCGAGCGTGCTCGGCGCCGAGGGAAGCGCGATCTCGACGTTGCCGATCGCGGTGAAGGAGAAAGCCTGCCCGGCCGGAATGTAGACCGAGTGCGGCTTCCCGCCGAACACGTTCGGTCGGCCGCCGACGGCGAGGAACGAAGCATCTCCGACCTCGATATCAGCCTTGCCGCCGAGCACGACCGCAAGCATTTCGCGATCGCCCGATTCGGCTTCGTAGCGCCGGCCGGCCGACAAGCGAACCAACGCGAAGTCGAGGATCTCGCATGGATTGTGCGAGAGCGTGGCAAGCCCGTCACGCACCTCGAGGTTGCAGTGGTACTTCATGCTTCTCACCTTTCTGCTAGCGAAGGAGCGGCCCCGTCAGGCACGCGTGCTGTCGCGCCGCCGTCGGACCTCACCAGAACGATTCCCGGTTCGGGTTGGCGATGCGCAGCAACGATTCCAGATAAAAGTAGTCGCCCCACAGGGTCCCCTCGTCGACGCCTATGCCTTTGGGCGCGTCGTAGACCCCGTGCAGGAGGAGCGCGTTCGAGCCATCTTCCGCGGCGGGAGCGTAGGTTCGGGCCAGCGAGGCGAGGATCCGGTGGGCGAGGTCGTGGTACTTCGGATCGGGGTCGAGCGCGTCGATCTCGAGCAGGCCCGCGGCGGCGATGGCGGCCGCCGACGAGTCCTTGGGCGCGCCGGAACCGTCGTGGAAGGCCAGGTCCCAGTAGGGCACCATTTCTGCGTCGAGGTGGGCGACGAAATACTCGGCGCAACGCCTCGCCGTGGCGAGAAAGGACGGCCGGCCGGTGAGGCGATGGTTGATGGCGAAGCCATAGATCCCCCACGCCTGACCCCGCGCCCAACACGACTCGTCGGCGTTGCCCTGCTCGGTTCCACCACGCTCCGGCGCCCCGGTCTCGGCGTTCCAGAAGAAGGTGTGGAACGTTGATCCATCCGGTCGCACGATGTGATCCTGGAGGCTCTCGACGTGACGTTCTGCCGCTTCCGCATACGTCGACCGCCCGGTCTCCTGGCTCGCCCAGTGCAGCAGGGGTGTGTTCATGAGACTGTCGATGATGGTGCGACCACGTTGTGCCGGGTCCTCGAGTGAGCCCCATGCCTGGATGATGCCGGGCGGCGCCAGGTAGCGGTCCATCAGCCGGTCGGCAGCCTCCAGCCCGGCCCGTCTCGCCCGGTCGTTGTCGCCACGACGAGCGGCTACCACACACGACAGCGTGTAGAGGAATCCGAGGTCGTGGGTGGCGATGTCGATGCGCTCCGCCAGGCGCCGCGAGAAGGACTCGACGTGCCGTCTTGCTGCCGCGGCGAGCCGGCCATCCCCGGTGTGCTCGTAGCCGAGCCAGAGCATCCCGGGCCAGAAGCCGGTGGTCCAGCCCACGTTGGCGCCGTCGGGGAATCCCCGCCAGGACCGGGGAGGGTAGACGCCGTCCCGTGTCGTGTCGTCCGGATACAGATCACCGAAGACGTCGATGTTGCGGGCGACGGTATGAAGCGCCCGATCGATGGCTGCGGCGACTTCGACGTCACTCAGGACGGTGGTCTGCGGGGATGTCATCGAGGTTCTCCAATCATTGCGCGGGAGGACGCACGGCCGGGCTGGTCTACCACCGGGTCGGGGAGCACGGCTCGCAACGAGAAGCGCGCATTCGCCCAGACGATGTACAGCGCAGGTGTGCACGCAAGCCCGAGGCCCAGCACCGGCTGGGCGATCACAAAGGAGGCGAGGATCGCCAGGGTCGCCAGTGACAGCGCGGACAGATACCAGTCACGGACCGAGAGCACCAGTGCCGCCCTGAATGCCAGGGCGAGCCGTGCCTCGGGTTCCACCGAGAGGGCCACGAGCACGGTCATCGTGGTTGCTACCAGCAGCAGGATGAGCATCGCGAAGATCGGGATGGCGAGTGCCCCGAATCGCGTGCCCCACACAACACCGATATCCACCACGAGTATGACCCCTGCTGCGGTGGAAACGAGACCGACCAGGATCGCCCGGCGGAAGTCGGCGCGGACAGACCGAAAGAATGTCCGCACGACGGGAGCGGACATATCGGCGGTGAACTCCGCGATCACCCGAAACGCGGCAAGTGAGACCGGCGCCGCAAACGGTGCGATGAGCAGCATCGCATGCCAGGTGTCGGCCATGTCGGTGGTGACGAAGAGCAGCACGGCGGGCAGGGCGATCAATACGACGATCACGTTCGTCATGAGCACCATGTAGGCCGTCGATGAGACCCACCGGAAGGCGGAAGCGGTTGCGTCGTTCATGACCCCTTACCCCTTGAGACCCGTGCCGGCGACGCCCTCCACGAAGTAGCGCTGACCGAAGCCGAAGATCAGGGCGATCGGGATGACCGAGAGCACCGAGCCGGTCATGATGAGCGCGTACTCTGCGTTGTACTGGTTGATGAATGAGCTGAGACCGATCTGGATGGTCCAGATATCGTGGTTGCGCAGGTAGACCAGAGGACCCAGGTAGTCGTTCCAAACGGTGATGAACGTGAGCAGCGCCAATGCCGCGATGGCCGGAATCGCCAGCGGGAGCATGATCCGTCGGTAGATGCCGTACTCGTTGAGGCCATCGACACGCGCCGCCTCGACCAGTTCGTCGGGGATCGACTCGAAGTACTGCTTCATCAGGAAGACACCGAACGCTCCGAACGCCTGCAGGGCGATCATTGCCCACAACGTGTTCGTCAGGTGGACCTTCGAGAAGATGATGAACTGCGGGACCATGTAGGCCTGCCACGGCACGGCGATGGTCGATACGTAGGCGAGAAAGAGCGCGTCGCGACCCCGGAAACGCATCTTCGAGAATCCGTAGGCGGCGAACGATCCGGTGAAGACCTGCAGGAAGGCGATCACGACGGCGAGGAAGAGCGTGTTGCGCGTCCACAGCAACATCTGGGACTTCTTCCAGATCTCGATGTAGTTGCCCCACTTGACCGGGTTGGGTATCCACTCGATCGGAACGGTGAAAACCTGATTGTTGCCTTTGAGCGACGCGACGATCATCCACACGAACGGCAGGAGAACGAACGCCGACGCCGCCAGCAGAGCGAGGTAGCCGAGGGCGCGGTAGACCGATCGGAGCGGGCTTCGATCATGCAACGACGCCGGCCGGTTGGTGCGTTGGCTGGCTGGTGCGGTTGACGAGGTCACGGCGCGGTTCTCCGATTCACGAGGAACTGGATGATGGTGATGCCGAGCGAGAGGAAGAAGAGCACCATGGCCGCGGCCGAGGCGTAGCCGTACTGGAACTCGACGATGCCCTTCTGGTAGATGAACTGGGAGAGCACGACAGTTGATCGGCCCGGCCCACCACGGGTGAGCAGCAGCACGAGGTCGAACACCTTCAGGCTTTGGATCGTCAGGTACACGGTGACGAAGAACGTGGTCGGCCGCAGGCACGGCCAGGTCACGTAGCGGAATCGTTGTACGGTTGTCGCACCATCGGTGTAGGCGGCCTCGTGCAAGACTCGAGGAACGGTCTGCAGCCCGGCCAGGTACAGCAACATGAAGAAGCCCGTATCACGCCAGACACTGACGAGGATCAAGGCCGGCATCGCCAGCGTCGAATTGGCCGTCCATCCTTTGTCCAGGTTGATGCCGATCAGACCGACGAGCTGGTTCATCACGCCGTCTGCGCTGAAGAGCTGGTTCCACACCGCAGCGATGGCGACGATCGAGGTGATGTAGGGAAAGAAGGCGGCGGTCCGGAAGAACGTGACTCCACGTAGCTTCGTGTTCAGGAGCAGCGCCAGCCCGAGGGAGGTGAAGAGCGTCACCGGTATGTGGACACTGCTGTAGTAGAAGGTGTTTGTCAGGGCAGTCCGGAAGCCGCCGTCCCCGATCAGACGCTTGAAGTTGTCGAGTCCGATGAACTCGGGTGATCCGAAGGCGCTCCACTCTGTGAACGCCATGTAGAACAGCACCAGCACCGGCAGGAGGGTGATCAGCCCGAACCCGATGAAGTTGGGAAGGATGAATGACCATCCCACTCGGGTAGCGTGTCGGCGCAGCGCTGACCGCTTCCGGGCTGGTCGTCTCGAAGTCGTCACCATGTGTCGCTCGCTTCACGGTGGGCTGGTCTGGAAGGAGGAGTTAACCAGACCAGCCCACCGCCATCTGCTCCGGGCGATGCGTGCCGTCGCCCTCTCAGGAGGGTGCTGCAGAATTCCTATTCAGGCTCGAAGCCGTGCTCCATCACAGCGCCGAATCGGGGCGTTGCGGGCGTGAACGGCGATCAAGCACCACCCTTCTAGTTGAGCACCTCGGATGCGACTCGGCTCTCGGCCTCAGCGATCCCGTCTGTGACGCTGACGCTGTCGGTGAGGATGCCCGAGTGCATTTCATTCAGTATGGTCTGGATGGCCGCCGTGTTCGACGAGACCGGGTTCTCCGGCCGCGTGTCATGGGTGCCGAAGGCGAACTTCGACAGGTCGTCCTGAGGAACACCCTCACCCGCGAAGTAGGCCGCGGTCACCGCATCGGAGACGTAGGCGGGCTTGATACCGATGCCGGCGAGCAGGGTGGCGGCATCCTCCGAGCCGATGAAAGCCAAGAACGCCTTGGCGGCGTCGAGCTTGCTGGGATCCATCGCCGGATTGATGCCGAGACCGGTCGGGTCACCGAACGACACCGGGAGATCGAACGTCGACGAGTCGAGCTGCGGGGCCGGAGCGATGCCCCACTCGAACGCGTCGGCGTCGCCCGACTCTTGCTGGGCGATGAGAGTGGCAACGTACCACGACCCCATGTTCATCATGGCGGCCTTCTGGGTGCCGAACTGACTCTGGTAGGTCAGGCTGTTGGTCGTCACCGTGGCGTAGTCGGTTTGTGAGCCGTTGTCTTGCATGGCGAGCACTCGCTCGTAGTACGGCGCCATGTAGTCGTAGATTCCGCTCAGGATGTCGGCCCCCGGACTCTGCGCATTGGCAAAGCCTTGCAGCGTCGATTGCCAACTGTGCTCATACGACCCGACGATGTCGCCGCCGAGGCCGGTGGTGATCTGTTCGGCCAGATCTGCGTACTCGTCCCAGGTGATGGCACCGGTCGGATAGTCGACCCCGGCCTGGTCGAAGAGATCCTTGTTGTAGTAGAGGAACCACGTGTCCTGCCGGTACGGGACTGCGTAGGTGGCACCATCGACCGTGTAGAAGTCGATCGCCGAATTGCCGGCGCCGACGTCGGCGACGATGTCGCTGACGTCCGCGAGCTGGCCACCCTCCTGGTAGATGGCGAAGTTCCTCAGGTTCTTCAGCACATACAGGTCGGGTGCCGCGCCTGCCGCGAGGTCGGCGGTGATCTGGGTGTCATACTCCGCAGCGTCGTATTCCTTGAGCTCCACCGTCACGTTGGGGTTGATCTCGTGGAACCGGTCGGCGAGCAGCTGGAACTCCGGTGTCGTGTTCAGGCTCCATGCCGACATGGTGATGGTGACCGGCTCGGCCGCAGTCGTCTCCGGCGCCGCAGTCGTCTCGGTGGCGGCTGTGGTCTCCGTGGCGGCTGTGGTCTCCGTGGCGGCTGTGGTCTCCGTCGGCGCCGTCGTCTCCGTGGCGGAGGGCTCGGCCGAGGAGCCACACCCGGCGAGCGCCAATACGAGTACGGCCAGGGCGGCCGAAAGCGCGCCCATTCGAGTTCGGGTCGTCATTGTGCCTCCTTAGTAGCATCCTTGCTGGCATTTGGACTCCGGCGGAGCCCGGATCTCCCGGTGCGGTCCGTCGTCGCGCCGGTCAGAGAATCGGAGAGGTGAATCGTCGTCCGGCCATCGCCCCACTCGATGACCAGAACATCGTCAGAGACATGCGAGATCGGCGCCGGCAGCGACACCTGGTCGCCCGCCAGCCCGATCACCGCTGCGATCCATCGGCCGGTCTGGACGGGGAGGTGGACGATGGGGACCTGCGTGGTCGTCGACACGGGACTGGCTCCGACCAACGTCTCGACGCTCATTGCGGCCTCGGGAAGGTCGCAGGCGACGAAGCTGATGAGGCCCCCGCCGTGGATCCGGGCCTGTCCGGAGTCAATCACGATCTCACCTGCCGGTACGGCCCATCCACCTATGCGAATCTGCGTCGCGGCGATGCGTCCCTCATCGGTGAGGTTGGCAATGCGCACGCACCGAACCTCCCACGGTCCTCGCACCACCGAGACTGTCTGTATCTCCCCGGCCACGCTCGAGGAGCCCTCGTAGCCGGAGCCGTGGCGCATCTGGGAATCGGCCGGTGTCAGCCAGTGCGCCTGCGCGACGGATGCCGCGATCGCGAGCCGGCCCGTCAGAGCGGATTCGACCCCAAGCGCGGTCGTGACCATGCCGGAGCGGTGGGTAGAGCGCCCTTGGGCGTCCACCAGGCCGACGCACTGGTCGATCGGCGAGATCCACGAGTGGTCGTCCAGCAGTGGGAAGGTCGCGGTGGAGTAGCCCAGCCGGGCGTAGAGAGGCGAGTCGCCGACCAGATCACCTTCCCGCGCATGATCGGTACCGTGATTGACCACCCGAGCGATGCCGTCGTCGTGTGTGCCGGACACGATCCACCCGGGGGCCTCCACTGCGAAGACGAAGTCATCGCGCTCGATCGGAAGCACGCCTTCGGCATCAGTCCAGACGGGGTGATCTTCGGGCAGCGCCACCCCGAGCAAACCCTTGGCAGCCCAGTATGGCGAACCTGGTCCGGAGTAGGCCTGGGCGAGCGACCGCCATGGGCCATGCCATCCCAGGCTCAGCGTTCCGTCGCCTGCTGGAACCCCGTTGCGGGTGAACGAGGAGACGATGGCCAGCGCGGCGCGGCGGAGTGTTCCGGGCTGGTGTGAGGGGACAGCCGACAAGGCGCCGGCCCAGAACGGAGCGGCCGCAGCGAACCGGTACACGAGACTGCGCCCCTGCACCAGCGGTGTTCCGTCGGCGCCGATGAGGGCAAGCGCATCAGACAAATAGCGGTCGAGGCGGTCGCGGTCGACGTTGCCGCGCTCGGCAGCCAATGACTCGGCGCCGGCCATGCGTGACCACAACACGGGAAAGAGGTGGAACGCCCATCCGTTGTAGTGGTCGAAGGCCCGGGTGTCACCGTCGGCAAACCATCCCCCGCTCCGGGCGAGCCGGTCGTGGGTCGCCAGGTCGGCCCGCATCTCGTCTTCGGACCACGGCCCGTCGATCGATCGGAGGAATGTCTGCACGAGCAGCCGGAACCACACCCAGTTGATCTGAGGATACGTGGGGTCGCCGACCGCGGGTGCGAGGTACTCTCGCACCCGCTCTTGAACGCCCGAGCCGAGCTGGTCCCAGATCCAGGGCCGAGTCATGTCGAGGATGATTGCGATCGACGCGGCCTCGACCTTGGCCTGCGGGTGCTCGTCGAACCTCGGCCAGCGATCGCCGGAACCGGGATCGGTGCCGCTGGCGATACCTCTCGCATACCGCTCTGCAAATCCGTCGGGATCGCTTCCTTGCCGACCGGCGAGGAGGAAGCCGGCCGCGAGGAAGGACCTCGCGAAGCCTTCGAGCCCGTCGACATCCACGCCGAAGCGCCCGGGTGCCCCGGGAACATGGATCTGAGCACCGCCCGCGCTGGCGTGAGCCAACGCACCGACGACCAGACGCTCGGCGAGGGCAACCAGTTCGGAGCGATCGCGCAACGTGCCCCGGAGATCGGTCTCATCAACAACCAAGCTGTTCATGCCCTCTCCCGCCGTTGGGCTCTCAACGAGACGCCACCGCGATGTTCAATAATTATCACATGGGATCACTTTTGTCAATACATGTCGTATTTGGGGCTAGTCAACACCTAAACGATCAATTATGATCACAACGTCAAAGATCCGCCCGCCGCGATGGGAGGAGTTGCGTGAGCTGCCAGGAACCGATGGGACCGCTCGGTCGCGCCTGGACCACTCGCCCTCGACCCAGACCCGGCCACCTGCCGGTCCCGCCCGCCGGCGACCGCACTGTATGGGGCGACAACGGAACCATCCACGCCGCTACCGTGGCCTCGTCGACGCGACGGGCAGAGACCCTCGCCGGCGAGCCCTGGCCGCTCGCCTCGGCGACGTCGTATCTTCGCTATCAGCGTGACGGCAATCGTGTCGACTACGAGGATCGGGTACGCGGGCGTCAGGAACGACTCTCGGTGGCCGCGGTGGCGGCCGCGACAACGCTCGACGACCGATGGATCGACGAAGTCGTCGATGGCGTCGTCGTGCTCTGCGAGCAGAGTTCCTGGTGCTGGCCGGCTCACGACGACGCACCGATGACCACGAGTTCGCACCTCCCCGATCCAGCCCGGCCGTTCCTGGATCTAGGAGCCGGCGAAGTCCTCGGACAGCTTGCGTGGATCGATTGGCTGCTGGGACGTGAGCTGGATCGTCGGGCATCGGGTCTGCGCGACCGGATCCGCCACGAGGCGGACAGGCGCGCGTTCGAGCCATTCGTGTCTCGGCGCGACTGGCATTGGCTCGGAGCCGACGGCGATGTCGACAACTGGAACCCGTGGATCCACGGAAACCTCGCGGTCGCGGCCCTGGCCCTGGTAGAAGAACCCGATCGACAAGACGGGGTCATCCGGCTCGCGCTCGACGGGATCGACAGGTACATCGCCTCCCTGCCCGCCGATGGCGCCATCGACGAGGGCTACTCGTACTGGTGGAACGGACCATGTCGCGCCTTGGAGACCACGGTCCTCCTCACCTCGGTCTACCCAGGAATCACCATCGAGCCGGTGCCTGCGTTGCGAGCGACACTCGACTTCCCCCAACGCATGCATCTGGGCGGCCCATGGTTCATCAGCCTCGGTGACGCCCGGGCACGGCCCGATGCCGATGCGCCATGGCACGCGCTGTTCCGTGTTGCCCGGGCGTTCGGCGCCACCGAAGCGGCACGCTTTGCGGCGAGCCGCCGCCCTCGACAAGGGCCGATCGCCACCCCATCCGAGGGATTCGGCCGGTTCGTCATGGCACTGACCGATCCCGCGTGGCATCTCGCCGACTCCACACCACCCGGCCCGGCGTCGGGGGTGTGGCTACCCTCGGTGCAGGTGGGCATCGCCCGTGAGGCGCCGGAAGCGCTCGGACCGAACCAGAAGGGACTCACGGTCGTGGCGAAGGGCGGCCACAACGGCGAACACCACAATCATCTCGACGTGGGAAGCGTGATCATTGCGGTCGGCGGAACGCCGCTCATCATCGACCCCGGACGTCCCACGTATACCAAACACACGTTTTCGGACAGACGCTACGAGACCTGGACGATGCAGAGTGGGTGGCATAGCGTGCCCGCGATCGCCGGGAGCGAGCAGGGAATCGGAGTAATGTGGGGTGCCTCTGACGCGTCGTGGTCGGACGGCGTCACCGCCACCGAGTTCTCGTACGACATCGCCGGTGCGTATCCCGCGGCACCGGTCGCGCACTGGCACCGGACGGTGCGGCTCGACCGACTCCTACATACCGTCATCGTTAGCGACAGCTGGGACCCGATCGACCACCATGTTCCTTCGCTCTGGCACTGGATACTCTCCGGCATCGTCGACGGTGACCAGGGAACGGTTCGCGTTCGGTCCGCGGACGGCACCGCCGCAGCGCTGGAATGGAATCCCGCCCTGCCGTCCCTCGTGGAGGAGCGCACCTTGAACGATCCGATGCTCCAGGCATCGTGGGGGTCGACGATCTCGCGCCTCACGATCAGCATCCCTCACACCCGCGACATGAAGAACATCACCCTCACAGTCAGGGAGGCGACATGACACCCGACGCGGCACATGACCCGCTGGCGGTCAAGCGGCACTCGAGCATCGTCGAGTTCCTCAAACAGGAGGGCGTAGTCCGCAGCGTCGATCTCGCCAACCGCCTTGGCGTCGCACCGGTCACGATCCGGCGCGACATCGCAAAGCTGGAGCGCGACGGCTTGGTCAAACGTGTCCACGGTGGAGCTGTGCTCCCAGAAAGCTCGGACAAAAGCCCGGTGACCGACCGGCAGTCAACAGCACCGGTGACCGCACGCACCACGACGGACCAGTCAATCGGCATGCTCGTGCCGTCACTCGACTACTACTGGCCCGACGTCATCCGCGGGGCCGAGCGCGCCGCGGCTGCCCATGGGATCGGCCTGGTGTTGCGCGGCTCGTCGTACAGGGCCGACGATGTTCGCCCGCAGGTCGAGCGGTTGCTCGAGCACGGACCGATGGCCGGTCTCCTCCTTGCTCCGAACATGGCCGCCGACCACACGGCAGAAGACCTCAAATGGGTTGCCGCCACACGTATCCCGGTGGTGTTGGTCGAGCGCACGGCCGCCATCGGCCCGATGCACACCGCGCTCGAATCCGTCACGTCCGATCATGCGGAGGGCGCCGCGATCGCGCTCCGCCACCTCGTGGGCCTCGGGCATCGGCGCGTTGGCCTTCTCACCTCGGCGGCGAGCCCGACCAGCGAGCACGTCCGGAGCGGTTGGCACCAAGCGCGTTCCGACCTCGGCATAGAAACGCGACATAGCGTCGATACCGATGTGCCGGATCCTGGCGAACCGAGCTGGGACGGAATCGTGGACGTCGTTCTCGACGACTGTCTGGCGACCGGCACCACGGCAGTCCTGGTGCACGCCGACGCCGCGGCGGCCGCACTCGCACAACGGTGCGAGCTTCGCGGCATTTCCGTACCGCACGATCTCTCGATCATCGCGTACGACGACGAGGTCGCCGAGCTGTTCACCCCACGTCTCACCGCCGTACGACCGCCTCGGCAATCGATTGGTCGGGCTGCAGTGGATCTGATCGTCGCTCGCATCGCCGACAAACGCCGACCGCGTCACCGCGTCATCATCAGCCCCTCCCTGCGCGTCCGCGAGACCACGGTGCCCCCGCGAGCGCGCTAGAGAGCCGCGTCGGAAGCCCTGTCGTCGGTCGCCGGCTCTCTGGTTGGGCCGAGCGGCCGGCGCCACCCGCTGCCTGGGGAAGGTGCCGACCGATCGTGCGGGACCGGTCGTTGCAGCCCGAGGTCCAGTACGGCATCGACCACTACCGGGTCGACTTCGCCTTCCCGGCCCAGCGCCTCGTCGTCGAGGCCCACGGGTGGGCCTGGCACGACGCGGTGCGTGACGCCGACCGCGACGCCCACCTGGCGGTACTGGGATGGATGACGCTGCGCTTCACCGGATCGGAGATCTTCCACGACGTCGCCGGGGTGGCGGCCCGGGTGGCCACAGCACTCGAAGAGAGGATGGGCACCGTCGCCTACTCCGACCTCGGACCCGAGCCGAAACGTATGTGGGGCGCCGCTTGGTCGACTGGTTGCTGCGCCGCAACCGTCACCACGCTCCCGACACGGCGCCGCTGGCTGCCCGGTCTGCTGCCCTCGGCTGAAGCCCCGCTGGCGTCTCCGTGACGCTCCGCGTGCGCCGGTCAGCCGACGGCGCCGGCGGCAGCCATGTTTAGGGTGATGAGGCGATTGATCTCATCGGCGCAGGCGAGCGGGAGCTCACGGAGGATGGGCTCGATGAACCCTGCGATGAGCATGGATGTTGCCTCTTCTTCGTTGAGGCCTCGGCTCATCATGTAGAAGAGCTGGTTCTCGTCGATGCGCGAGACCGTCGCCTCGTGACCGACGCGGGCGTCGGCTTCGTCGACCTCGATCGTTGGATGGGTGTCTGCGCGCGACATCGTGTCGAGGATCAGCGAGTCGCAGCGCACGAAGGAGCGGGAGTCCCCGGCGCCGGAATCCACGTGGATCAGTCCTCGGTATCCGGCCCGCCCACCGTCTCGGCAGATTGCCTTCGACGTGACCAGCGAGGTGGTACCGGGAGCGAGGTGGAGCATCTTGGCGCCCGTGTCCTGGTATTGGCCCCGGCCTGCGTAGCCGATCGAGAGGACCTCACCGTGGGCGCCGGGTCCGCTGAGCAGCACCGACGGGTAGCTCATGGTGAGCCGTGCGCCCACGTTGCCGTCGGTCCATTCCATGGTTGCGTTCTCGTGGGCGACCGCCCGTCTGGTGACGATGTTGTAGACGTTCTTCGACCAGTTCTGGAGACCGGTGACACGGCAACGGGCGCCACGCTCGACCACGATCTCCATGACGCCGGCGTGGAGTGATGCCGAAGGCCACGAGGCCGCTGAGCAACTGTCGATGTAGTGAGCGAAGCCCCCTTCTCCGACGACCACAAGTGTCCTCTCGAACTGGCCGAGCCCCTCGGCGTTCATGCGGAAGTAGGCCTGGAGAGGGCGCTCGAGGCGCACTCCCTCGGGCACGTAGAGGAAGGATCCGCCCGACCACACGGCCGAGTTGAGGGCCGCGAACTTGTTGTCGTCGAAGGGAACCACCGTGCCCAGGTAGCGCCCGACGAGGTCCCAATGCTCCCGCACCGCGGTATCCATGTCGGTGAAGATCACCCCGAGACGGTCGAGCTCGGCTCGATTACGGTGATAGATGACCTCCGAGTCGTATTGGGCGTTCACGCCGCCGAGGAATGTCTGCTCACCTTGCGGGACGGCCAATCGCTCGAAGGTGCCTTTGATGACGAGCGGGACCTCGCTCCAGTCGCTCACTTGCGCCTGGGTGGGACGCATGTAGTAGCGAAGGTCGTCGAAATCGATGTTCTCCAGATCGCCGCCTCCACCCCACGTCGGGAGGGGCAGTCGCTGAAAGGCGTGGAAGGCACGCAGGCGGCGTTCGAGGACATCGGTCGACTCGCCTTTACGGATGGAGAGGTCACGAATGTGCTGTTCGTCGAGCCCCCGATCTGAGGCGTACACGTATTCGAGCTGGTCGCGCCAACCCAGCCCCGGTGCTCTGATGTCCAAAGAGGCGTCGTCCATCGTGTCTCCGTAGCCGGCTCTCCACACTATCGAGATTGTCAACGCAGCCTGAACGTCGTGACGCAGCGCCGCGGTCGAGACATCTCCGGCCGCCGCAATCCCGCCCTCGTCGAGCTGAGGCTGACACCCACGGCGACGGCGACTCAGTGCTCACCTTCGAATCGTCCAAGGACTACGGGTCGATCGTCTTCTCGTCCCCGGATCTCGAGGCGGGCGCGAGCTACGACTTCTCCTTCGGCGGCACCGCCATCGGCGACGACGTCCGCGGCAAGTACGACGCCGCGACATACACCGACGGCGACCTGGCTGGCACCCTGGCTGCGGGATAGCAGCCCTTCGTCCCCCCGCGCCAGCGGGGCCGGGCGCGATCGTGAGCAACGGTCGGGGCTACCTCGCCAGGTCACCGGTGCGTCGGTACCCCATGACGTAGACCGAGGAAACCGGTCCCTTCTGGAACTCGGCCGGCCGTCATTGCCATGGGCTCGGAGAATGCGATGCCCCGAGGGAGCACGGGGCTTTCGCCTCGGCCCTCTCGGGGCTCGCGGGGGGAGTTTCTCTCGTCCCTCCCCCAGCGAGAGTATGTAGAGCCCCACCGAAGCGAAACTCTCACCGGGGCAACACCGAAGCGCCACCCTCGCCCTCGCCGTATCACTGTATCACGACGTGACGGACGGCGCCCCCTGATTCTTCTGGCCCCTTGACCGCTGCTGGTCCATACGTTTCAGCAGTGCGCCGGTCTCGGCGTCGAAGTAGGCGTCTCGCCATCCAACCGCCCGCAGCAGTGTTCGCAGAGCTGCGTCGTCCAGCACGGCGCCCTCGAAGTGGGTGTCCTTGACGGTCGCTCCGTTGAAGTTGGCTCCCGTCAGGTCGGCGTGTTGAAGGTGAGCGCCCGACACCAACGCGTCCTCGAAATAGGCGCCGGCGAGGTCCGAGTTCTTCAGATCGATGGACGCCATCCGCGCCTCGTGGAAGTAGGCCCCTCTCCCGTGGGTGCGTTGCCACCGCACCTGGTGCAGGTTCGCCCCGGACAGCACCGCCTTGGAGATGTCCACCTCGATCGCGCTGGTTTCCCGGAGATCGCATCCTCGGAGATTGGCGCCACGCAACCTCGCCCAGGCGAGGTCGATGCCGCGCAGGTCGAGCCCGTCGAGATCGATCCGCTCCAGCCACGCCCGTGCCAGCGAGATGCCCCTCAGGGTCCTGCCGGCCGCCGCCCGCTGTTTCACACCCTCTTCGAGTGCGTCCACCAGCAGCCGGCGCACGCCCTTGGGATGGTCGGCGATCTTGACGTTCGTCACCACCAGGTCGAAGACATCGTCGAGCAACTCGCCCCGGTAGCGGGGCTTGAGGAACGTGCGCAAGGCCACGGCGGCCCCGCTCCGCACGACCTCGCTCTCCGACCCGAGGTCGGTCGCAACGTGGGTGAACCGCTCGTCCATTCGGTGGATGGACTCGGTGCGGCGATCGTGGGCAAACCGCCCGTAGGCGACCGCCGCTCCCGCCAAGCCGATGAGGAGGGTGCCGAGGGGCGCGAAGTCGGAGATGAGACCTCTCGGTCCCTGACGGCTGCGGAGCTCGCGGATCTCTTCTCGGGTCTTCTCGGCCTCGAGGTCGTCAGGGGTCATCCCGTCGAGGTCGTCGGCCGCGAGGACGGGACCCGCCGTGCAGATGCCGACCGCAAGGAGCAACGCCAGAAGTAGGATCACCCGGGCGTGTTGCCTACGTATCACGCCGTCAACACTACCGAAGGCTGCCACTCCACCTCCAGGGCGAAGGGCGGGGCGGCACCCACGGTTGGAGTCGCCGCGTACTCCTCAGCCCCAATGATCCGGAAACCTCCCGATCGGTGTGCCATTCATTACCTCGCGACAATGACAACGCCGATCGGCCGAAACGGGCAGCCGTGTTAGGGTGAATCGCGGTACTTCCGTGTCCGCAATCCCGTGAGGAAGGTCTCTCACGATCATTTGCTCCACCATCCGCCCCCGCCGTGTCGGCTTTGCGCTCGTCGTGGCATTGGCGCTGCTGCTCGCCGCGTGCGGGGATTCCGACGGGTCTGGGTCCGAACAGGCGGCGGCCGAGAACGACATCTGCGTCGGCCTCGACTCGGGCATGTTCAACATCATCTTCCCTGCGGACGAGGCGACACTCGACGCCTTTGACGGCCCCGCTGCAGAGGATGCGTTCCGTGCTCTGATCGACGATGCCCCCGATGAGGTGCGGGGCGACCTCGAACTCCTGGAATCGCCGGTGACTGATTACTACCGCGCTCTCGGCGCGATGGAGTCCGGACAGGACCTCGCCGCCGCCTCCGATCTCTCCGAGTACCGGTCACAGATCGACCTCGGCGCGTGGAACAACGCCGCCGCTTGGCTCGAGGATCTCTGTGGATTCGAGGTGCCGGCGGCGCCTGGTCCCGGCTCACCAACTGCCGCCGGCCCCGACGACGAAGCGGACGAAGCAGACGGCGAGGCGTCCGAGGACGAGACCGAGGAGGATGCCGCCCGTTCCGACGACGACCAAACGGGCGAAGACAACGGCGAGGTTCCCGAGGACGAGAGCGACGAGGACCGGATCGTTCGCCAGCTCGAGGAGCTCTGCTCCGCCGACGTCGACATCTCCGAAGTGCTCAAGCTCCCCCACGTGCAGTGGGGGTCCGGGCCCCCATTTGACGCCGACCTCGCCGTCAGCCAGTACCGCGCCCTGAGCGACTGCATCCCCACCGAGCAGCTCCGTGCTGATTGGGAGTTGCTGGTCGATGGTTACTACTACTGGTTCCATGCCGCACAGGCGGTTCAGGAGTGCGACAGCGAGGCAGCGGGCGACTTTGGAGAGCAAGCCGAGCAGCTCTTCTCCACTGCGGGCGCCCAGGCCGCATGGGATCGTCTCGCAGCCGAGTATCCGAACTTCTTCGGAGACGCCGGTCTCGGGCGCCCCTGAGCACCCCCGCGAGTTCTGCAGCTTCCGGCGACGTCGAGGGATTCCTGACACCCCACTTGGCCCGGAGCGATGCGTGGCAGCCGTCGCCAACTACCCGCCGGAACTGCTACACGCCCTGTGTGAATTCCCAGGGCCTCCCGCTACGCGTTCGGAGCGAAATGCCCGACCCACACTGGTGGCGTCAGCCGATGAAAACGGCCTTCCCTGTTAGGGTCAGTGTGGGACCTCGGGGTCCGGAATCGAGCCAGAAAGGTAGGCCATGACCTCCCGCCACGCCACTTTCTCTCGCCACGTCTTCTTCGCGCTCGTCATGTCACTGGCGCTGGTGCTGACCGCCTGCGGATCCGACACGTCCGACACGGAACCGCCTGCGGCTTCCGACGTGACGGAGCCGGCGACCGACACGACCGCGCCAGCCGCCGACGAAGAACCCGACGAGGTGGTCGACGAGGGGTTCACCCCCGAACGTCCACTGCCCGCGGACTTCCCGGTGTTCCCGGGTGCCGTCATGTGGCATTATATCTCGTCCGGCGATCTCCACCACTACCTATACAGCAACACGACAGGGACCGCCGAGGAGATCGTCGAGTTCTTCGGTACCAGCTTCCGCGAGCTCGGCCTCCAGGTGACCACCGAATTCAGTATCTTCGAGGAGTTCGGAGTGGCAGCCGTGATCCCCGGAGTCGACGACATCACAGTGGCGGCCAGCGTGTACTACCTCGACGACTCCTCCGAACTCGACGACATCACTCCAACCACACCTGGTCGCAGCTACGCGGTCGCAATCGACCTGGACGCGTGGGCGGCTCGCTAGTGCCGTTGACGGGAGTCCCACGCGAGATGCCGTGAGTCTCCGGCTCCGCATCGCCTGGGTCGCCACCGTGGCCGCGTTGCTGCTGACGGCCTGCGGCGGCGGCGGCGCGGATCC
>Ga0315545_1001259_pt1 | contig 25076 bp, 19 predicted proteins | sample SalMarSW160210MG_FD_203096 | JGI IMG/M metagenome (GOLD analysis project Ga0315545, IMG submission 203096) | Salt marsh sediment microbial communities from the Plum Island Ecosystem LTER, Massachusetts, United States - Salt Marsh Sediment SW1602-10 ...
TTCTGCTACAGGAAAATCGCCTTCTTTATATCCCAGATATTCATATGCTCTTTGTAAATGAAGAGGTATAGGGTAGTGAAGCCCTGTACCTATACCTTTGGATTTAAGCCAGTCTTGCAGCTCATCCCTCCTATGCGTCCTAATCACATACAAGTGATAAACATGTTTAGCATACTCTGCCTCTAAAGGCATGACCACTTCATCCACATCCTCCAATAGGTCATTGTAAATCGAGGCATTTTTTCGCCGCAATTTATTCCACTCGTCTAATCTTTTTAGCTTAACTCTTAATATAGCCGCCTGTATCTCATCCAACCTACTATTATAACCTTCTACTAAATGTTCATACTTTTTTATCTGTCCATGGTCCCTGAGCATCTTTATCTTCTGAGCAATTTCATTGCCATTCGTAACCACCATTCCCCCATCCCCAAAAGCTCCTAAGTTCTTGCTGGGATAGAAGCTAAAGCAACCAGCATCTCCAATAGAGCCTACCTTTTTACCTTTGTATTCTGCCCCATGTGCCTGGCAGGCATCCTCAATGACCTTTAAGTTATACTTTCTTGCTATCTTCATTATTGGATTCATATCTGCAGGCTCTCCAAATAAATGGACTGGAACTATTGCCCTTGTCCTCTCATTTATTGCTCCCTCAATCTGGGAAACATCAATATTATAAGTCCATAAATTAACATCCACAAAAACAATCTTTACCCCGGTCTGGGAAATCGCCTCGGTAGTAGCAATGAACGTATTGGGAATGGTAATCACCTCATCTCCCTTTCCGATTCCACAAGCAATTAAAGCTAAACGCAACGCATCGGTCCCATTAGCTACCCCAACAGCGTAATCTGTCTCACAAAAGCCGGCAAACTCTTTCTCAAGGAAGTTAACATTTTCCCCCAATACAAACCGAGAGCTATCCATTACTTGCTGGAGACTAATATTAACTTCATCCTTAATTGACTGATACTGCTGTCTTAAATCTAAAAATGGCACTCCCATTCCTTTTCCCCTTAGCGGCATTCTTGCTCGCAGCTTGGTTTTACATATCTAATTGTCTACTTCGAATATAACTTCATCATGTACCAGCTTAATCCATGTAATTACACTGCCTTTGGCAGTCGGCTCTCTAATATAAGGCTCCCCTTTTTGTCAAATTTGATCTTCGAGGGATCTCTTCTTCGCCACCAGTAATCCTTTTGAATTGCGGTGGCGCCTTACAATTGCAAAGACAATGAGCCAAATTAGAGTGACCCCGCATATTCCCGCTATTCCCAATGCCGTACGTCGATGGATATAGTAAAGTGAAATAATGGCTTTTCCTGGTCTGTTAATGGATAAGTGCATGTCTCTGAAGTCAGAAAAACGTCTTAACCCCCACACTCTAAAGCCTGATTTTCGGATATCCCTCAAAAACCCAGTAGGAAAATTTACAATATTGGGGATCTCTTCGTTATAGATAATTTCCAGTTCCATTGAGTCTCTAAGAGGGACAACTTCATCAACTTTTAGAGTATCATTCTCGACAATATAGTTGGCTTCTACTCCATTGACGGTTACTTTGCTAATGGGTACATTTGGGGGTTCCTTCTTGCGAATATGATAAAGCCTTTTACTTCCCGATCTATTTGACAAAACTAACTTATTCCCATACATTCGCACATCTACGCTTCCATCATCGTTAGTCTTTTCGAGGTAAAGATGTTTCAAGATGTTGCCCAAACTCGTCCATTTAACTTCCCCTGCCAAATTATTGATTGTATCAGCAGTAGAGTTAAAGGCATTTATTCCTGAGAAGAAGAAATCCTGATGTGCAACAATTAGGACGGGTTTGTCGATAAAGAGATCAAATGCATAAGGAGCAACTTCTATACCACTTTTTGCCTTTTTAAAACTCCATATTCTGTATCCCTGAGTCGAATGCCTTTTTAAAACGGCAAAATCTGCATAATCCATAATTGCCGGTTCTATTCCGTAAAATGTGGATTGAGGTCGCTTTGTTTCTAAAGGAACGTCTTGATTATTTACTGTAGCGACAAAGTCATTTCGTTTCAAAAGCTCCAATGTCTTTGCCGGGGCAATGCCATGAGGAAAAATCATAATTTTGTCATAAGGTATTCCGGTTAACTTTTCGAATTTTTCCATTCTATTCAGAGCTTCGATTATATCATTTTCCTGTTCCTTAAGTGGTACTTTATTGTATTTATAAAACTCATAATGATCATGGTTATTGCCATGAATGGCTATGGAGTATCTATTAGGATGATCTAAGAAAAGTTTTACTACCTCAGGATTCGATCGATCGTAATTCCAGGGAATATAGGCAATTGTGGTATGGAAGTTATGGGTTTGCATTGAGGTTAGTAATCCTTTGAATTCTAAATTTCCATAGGGTTCTATTAAGAATGGATCATCGACAGTGAGATTAGCGTAATCGATCTCCCTATGCCAGCATTCATCCCCACAGGAGTATCTCAGGAACATCATTATGGGGACAACCTCTGAAAAATGTTCAGTATTATAAAGTTGTACCATTGGTGTATTCTCTGAGCTATTAGTTTGTTTGGTTCCTAGGACAAAGATACTTCCTTCCCCCTTTTGATATCTCGTGAATACAGAATATAGGTTAAAAGAATCGTCGGTAGCGGCCACAATCACATCGATATTGCTGGTACTATTAGGACCTACGGTAATGGTGAAGTTAGTTTGACGCGCTGGATGTGATAACTTCAATCCCGTAAATTCTTGCGTGATTTCCGGAAAGGAATCCGATATAATATAGTCTGTAGATGAATCTCTTGGATAGATAGCCCCAGTTATTACATTATCGGTGAGTTTCTTGAGCACCGATTGATGGCCACTTGTGATTTCTTTTATAAAAATAAAGAGATTAATACCCCCAATTTCTACGCCGTTTTCGAGAATTTCAATCTCATTTGAGTCAAGATAGGCACAATTCTCCAGGGTATGACCACTGATAAAGACAGCTTTTAAATATTCTCCGCTTTCATCCCTTAATAAGCTATCTGTTAGGGTAATTATAGAAAGATCAATTGCTTTGCATCGCAGTCCGTAATACTCACACAGTTTTTGAAAATTAATATCATAATTTCCCTGTAAGGAAGTAGTAAGCAGAGCTGTATCATAAAAGTCAATAGCAGATAACACTGTCCTCACGCTAAAAAGAAGTAATAAAGCTAACAGCCATATAGCCGCTAATTTGAAGTAACGTTTCATACTTTCTCCACTCGCTGACTTGACTAAGATAAACTTTCGATAAGACGGATATATTTCTGCTTCTCAACTTCCCACCGGTATTTTTGGCAAATCCTTTGCGCATTAGCTACAAGTTCTTTTGCTTGTTCAGGATTGTTGTAAAGATTCAAGACTGCTCTTGCCATATCTTCCGGATTATCTGGCTCAAAATACATAATAGATGAATCATCAAAATAATTTAGGATACCCTGAGTTCTTGACATTGCAACAGGCTTGCCCATCCAGAGGTATTCAAACACTCTATTAGGTAGATTTGTTTCAGCAAATACGCTTTTTCTATTGGGAATTACACCTATATCAGTTTGCTCTATTATAGATGGAATATCTTCCACTTTGAAACTACCTCGAAACCAAACGTATTCTTTAACATTGAGGTTGGCTGCCAGTTTGGTAATTTTATCCGTATATTCTCCACCGAAATACTCACCTCCTCCTACTATTTGAAGTTGTACATTTGAGATCTTATTTCTTAAGAAACAGATTGACCGAACAGCAGTTTCCAGACCATGTCTCTCGGTTATTGTACCATGAAAAAGCATAACGAACTTTCCCTTTTGTCTCATTCCCGTAGAAGGATTCCTAATTGGACCAAAAAAATGTTCCTGGGCCGAATTATGCAGTACTGTTATTTTTGATTTTGGAATCTCCCGTCTTGAAAAAAGTAGTGCGTAGCCATTATTTTGGGTAAGAACAGCATCTGCAAATCTGGTGCTCATTTTTTCAATTAATCTAAGGCAGCGCACCATAAAAGCATTTTCTTGGCAACGAAATTTTGTAATATATAATTCAGGCATAGGATCCATCATATCAAGAGCAATGCGAGCACCTGAAAGTTTCGGAATTAAGCAAGTAAAAACAAGAAAATCAGGAATAGAATTAACTTGAATAATGGAATATCTCTTGAAGAGGTAAAGAATACTAAGCTTAAAAAAGATAAAAACGAAAGAAAGAGCATATCTATAAGTGTAGGCTATGAAACTACCTCTCTTACGCAAGAGAGGTAAACGAAATACATTAACACCCTGGACAATTTCGTACTTTTTCTCCACCCTCTGCCTATTGCATATAACATCCACCTCATATCCTTGCCCTTTTAGAGCTAAAGTCTGTCGAAGTTCACGAGGTCGGGCAGGAAAGTATGCATAACTAACTATGCAAATTCTTTCCATACTATCTACTCCTTTATGTTTCGCATTTTAGATTCTCTTTTTCTCGCTTTTCTACTAGGAGATTTACTGATCATGCTTTTACTCTCATTATTAGATAAAGGAATTCCTTCAACATGCCTATCTCGGTAAAGATACCCCAGGTAAGATAATAAGGGAGCATTTGAATGCTTCTGTTCTTTATGCAGACTAGAATCCCAAAAAAAATTAAAGCCGTAGGAAAAACTATCTCTCTTATAGATTTATGCTTCCAAATAAAGCGAGCAGCTGCTTTACCATACCAAATCCTTTGCCTAACGAATTCCCTGAATGAAGATCTGTGATAGTGGTAAGCAGCTACACTCGAAACACCAAATCTATGCCCATCTTTTCTTACTCTATAGAAAAAATCAGCATCCTCTCCTGTCCTTTTGAAGAAGGGGTCAAACTCGTAATTTAAGACAATATCTCGGCAAATTAAACAAACAGCTGTACGCATCCTTCGCCTTTCCCCGGCTTTATTGAATCGGTTCCTGAAATGAAAATCTTCTGCTTCCTGCCAATACGCCTTGTTATGGGTTGGATCGACTAGTTGGGCATGGATAGCAACCCATCCGTTTCCTTTGAGCTCTTTGAGCATTATAGCAAGTGCGTCTGCATCAGGTAGTCTCGTATCGGCATCTATATAAGCAACGAAGTCCCCTCTTGCCTTCTCCGCACCTATTTGCCGGGCATAACCCAGTCCTTTCCCTTCATTAGAATATATCATGTCTGTGTACCTCTCGGAAATTTGCAGAGTTGCGTCAGTAGAGTCCACATCTATTATCATAATTATCTCTAGCGGTTGATTTTCCGAAATAGCCCTCAGGCACCTATCTATAGTTGCGGCTGCGTTCTTAGCACATACCACTACAGATATTTCACTCATTGTTTCTGTCCCTAGCATATTTTTTTCATAAACCTTTATTGTCTTTTCACTATGCTTTCCCAAGTGCAATAAACCTCACGTACTTTTTCCTCGCTATCTACTACAACTACTCATCTTCCAAAGCTGCTAAAACAGATCAAATAAAATGAATTGTTCTCTCAACAGCAAACACCCCTTTAGGTGGAATGAGAACAAAGCCAGTATCTATCCGCAAAATTTTTATTTTACCTTCTCACCACTTGCAGAATTATTTCTGTGAAAAAAACATTATTAATCAAACTTCACAGCAAGCTTTGATATACTTCTTGTAAAATGGGGGCAGAGCGTTCCCATCTGTATTTCTTCACGATCGTTTGCCTTGCATTTCTACAAATTTGAGAATCATCATTATCTAAGATTTGCAGTAACACCTGCTTAAGACTTCCCATATCTCCCTTCTCAAATAGATAGCCATTCTTTTGGTGTCTTATCACTTCGGCAATTCCACCTACATTACTTGCTAAAACTGGTTTCTCCATTGCCATCGTCTCTAGAAGTTTTAATGGGGTCAAGGTCTCAGTAGAAATGGTAGAAGGGCGAGGGATAAGAAAAAGATCGCACATCTGGTAATAGACGGGTATTTTATCATGAGGAACGGGCGCGAGAAATTTGACATTCCGAGGATGTTTTTGCGATAAGGAGATTATTCTATCTTTCTCTGGTCCGTACCCAACGAATAAAAAGTAAACTTCTTGCCTTTTACGTATTATTTCCGGTAACAATTGAACTAAATCAGTTATTCCATTTAGTGTATCCATATAACCCGAATACATAACAATCTTATGATTAGCTGCACCTAACTTCTCTCGTATTTCCTTCGCCTCTTTTTCATACTCCAACTTGGGGCGAAATGCCTCGACATCGACTCCGTTTGGGATGACAGTGATTTTCTTGTTATCCACTTCGTAATATCTTTGAAGCCAGTTTTTTAGAGAGTAGGTAAGTGTAATAATTTGACTACTTGAATGTAGAATTTGCCCAGTCTTATGTTCAGCGTAAATATTACGAAAACACTTGTCCCATCCAGAAATATAATCTTTCCTTCTTGCGTGAATTTCACATACGAATGGAATTTTTAGCCTTTTTGAAGATTCCATCGCAGTTTCTCCTGTAGTTACCCCAGTGCCGTGAGCGTGAATTACATCAATTTTTTTCTCCCCCGAGATTAACCTCTTAACATTTGACTTAGCAGCCAGATGGTAAAAATAACGAAATGGAAGTTGGCTACAAATTCCCCTGGGCTCCAGAGAAACCCTATGCACGTTAATATTACCGAATCTTTCTTTTGGCAAAGTGATACATTCTCCGTCAATAGTTTTATTATTAACGACAATATCGACTTCGAAGGGCAAATGTGAAAGTAAATGATACAGCCGAACCGAAGACCCTGAGTAATCTGGAAAAAACAGTGGAGCAAGATGCAGAATTTTCATATTCTATCGCACCTCTGTTGTTGAAATCTCGTTAAGATTTTTCCGTTTCCTTACGTATAGGCCGGAAATTATACCCAGTATTGCGAAATAGAATGGGTTTCTTCCCGCTCCACCAAAAGCCATTGGAATCGTATTGAAAATCAAAAAAAGAAAACAGAATAGTGCTAAGGACTGGTCAAGTTCGCTGCCAGTTTTTAGAGAAAGTCGATAGGAGGACTTTATACCTTGAATCAAAGCAATCATAAATGGTATAAATCCCACTAATCCAAACAGGTACAGGAGAGAAAGATAAGTTCCATGACCTCCTCTGCGGAGCTGTTCGCTTACAAAAAACGTGAGCCAATTCGATGAATATCTGAAACCTGGATGCCCTATGCCAATACCGAACAAAGGCTGAGACAAGAAGCTTTGCCAAAAAAATGAAAACGCCCCTCTACGTCCTATGTCCAATTCTTGAAAACCTCCACTAATCCTGAACGTCCTTTGAAAAAATCCAGGCAAATTCTCATAGAAGATAAATACACCCAGATACAAAGCTATCAAAATTACTAAAGATACTACCAGATATTTTGGTTTTCTTTTTATTAATAACCAAACCACCAATGCTAGCACTGTTCCGGCGAAAGCGCCGCGCATCCCACTGAGTACTAAGGCATACCCCAAAAAAGTGCCCAAAACCCACTTCAATGGGATTTTGGATTTTACGGTAAGCAAAAGAAATAAACCCATCGCAGCTACTCCTGAGAGAGTACCAATGTGAGGTGCGCCTATATTAGGGTCACGATAGCGAGTTTCCAATAGATTTGTACCCCCCGTGTCAAAGAAATAACTGGAAATGATGCCCCTATTCTGGAAATTGTAGAGCACGTTTTGCGCTGGATGTGAATAGACTAATATTATGCCAAGAAGGCTCAGAATGAGGCTTAATTGCCAGAGCAATCTAAGAGATGTCTTTGTAATTCTCATATTGGTAGCTATCACCTCTGTAAACATGAAGTAATAACAAAAACTTAACAGATATTCCATCCAGGCATGGATACCCAGTGACTCATATCTAAGTTTGGATATATCACTCGGGAATATAGGATTTCGTAAAAAGCTTGCAAAAACCACGCCGAAATATATTAGTGTGGGAATCAAAAGTGGATTCAACGACCGCCGAAACGAGTATATAGGGGTTTTTTGCATAATTTTTGGGAGTAAATAGAGAACTGTGATAATCGGTATAACAAAATAAGAAATAGGTAGTGCCTCTCCAAAATACTTTCCCATGCAAATTGGGACAAAGACAAGAAATATATAAATGTAAATACTTCTTTCTGGGTTGCTAAGGACGCAAAGCAGTAACAATACACCTACTATTAAAAACAGAACATACACAGGTGAAAATAGGCAAATCATCAGTCCAACAAGTACTGCAATAACAGGCAAACACATACTCTTAGTAGATTTCACTATCCGCTCCTTATTTCTAACCATTTCTTTCACCAGTATATTTAAAGCAGAAAGTAGCACTGTAAGGCATGGCTGTTTTTAGAGTCGCAGTAAACTTTTGAGTTTTACTAATTACTCCGTACTCAGGAGAATAAAAAGCAGGCTCTTTATACCATTGCAATTTCCTAGAATCAATTTTTGGATTTGACCTAAAACCTGGAGATAAAATAAGATTCCACTTCAAACTATGTTTTCCTTCTCCCCTGAATTTGTCTATTATTTCCAATTTTCTTTCTTTTTTATATAGTCTTATTTCTCTTTGGTGAATAACAGACTGAGAAAATCTTTTATATCCGTAATGCTCTCCAATAAACACATCTATATCATCATCAATTTCCCATTTTAGGCATTTAGTTATAGCATTATTTTCCATCTGAAATAGATTTTTTTCACTAAATCTATTCTGTTCTTTGTCATCAACTATTACAGTATTATGATATGCAGTACTTCTGAATTCATTCCTCCATTCTGGTTTAGGGGTATAAACATACGTTCCAGGGTCGACAATTATATCTTCTCCATCTATACATAATTCAAAACTCAACTTATCGTTATGGCAATGGGAGCCATTTCCGTTTTGCCCGTTAGGACCACAGGAGATAATCATATAATCTTTATCACTCCTCGTTATATACCAGCCGACATCGGGAAATGCCTGACTACCGATATTTGCAAGATAATTCTCTTCCAAATCTTGCCAGATTTTATAACCTTCTTCTCCAAAAACCCATAATGCCTCTCCATAAAAACCAAATTCTTTAACCTTAAACTTAGACTCCTTAAAGAATATAGCTCCAAGAGAAAGTAAATACCCCATATCCAGAGCCTCTCTCCCATTAAATACGTGAAGCCTGCCATTATCATTGTCCCCAATCTGAGGCATTCTGCCATTCGGCTTTAAGGCATAGAGAACGAATTCAAACATTTTATATAGACGCTGGAGATATTTTTCACCAAATATCTCATTCCCAACCTCTATAAAATTGTCTTCTTTAAAATTCTTATCATTAATTATCACTAAAAAAGTGGTGTAAAAGAATAGTTCCAATACCAAACGATGATAACAGGTGGAAGCCTCAAAATCTACTCCATCAGGATAGACCTGCTTTTCCATCTCTTTTTTAAATTCCTCTATACCAAAATTTTTCCATTTTTCGGATTCTTTGAACTCCGGAACTAAGACTCCCAAATAGACTAATCCCACGATATCAGCGAGATAATGATTAGAGGTCAAAACTCCACTTTTTTCTAAATTTTCTATAATATGACAACCGTGCTGATACAACGATTTTAAGAATTCGAATAGAAACTGCTGGTTAATCACTTTTGAATCTTTGAAATAACAGTATCCTAAAATCCAATTGCAGGCACGAATAGCCACATCCATTGTGCAGCACCAGTTTACTCCAAACTTGGGTTTATTATCGCCTATCCAATCACTAATTTGGTTAACAAATTCCCTTACATACTTTTCATCATCGGTTAACCAATATGCTTCACCTAATACAGATAAATGTTGAAACCGTGAAAGTTCCCAGGGAATTTTTATGTCTGTCTTTCCATAAGGAATTTTTATATCTTTATAATATGTTTTTGGATTCCAACGATAACCGGATTTAAAGTCGATATGCCAGTCAATTGGTTTATAATGGTGAATGGTGATTAATTTCTTACGGTTAATCTGCGTACTACAACAATGACCTTCAAAACCTTTGGCTTTCATTCCGTAATAAACCTTGACTGGTCCACTCCCCAAGAGGTCAAAAATATGCTCGCAAATCTTATCAGCCTCAGCAATGATCCGATCTGGGGTATCTGGAAAGCACTCACGGATGAGCGGAACAACATTTTCTCTTTTTAGTGAGTCAATGACAAATTTCGGCTCTTTTCTTTTATGAAAATACTTTTGCAGCTCTTCCAAATTCTCAAATTCATACCTTGAATTCCAAACGTTCCTTAAAAATTCTGCATCAGTTGTTTCAGTCCCAAATACATTGGCAGAGATTTTATGAATAACATCGAGTCCCTTACGTTCTACTTTGGAGAAAAACTTTTTAATTAGGACCTCCACTGGCAGACTTTTTGTATTCTGGAGATAATATTTAAGTTTATTATCCACAATATACACCTACCTTTGCCGACCTATCTCCGAATTTTTGCTTTTAGATCTAACAGTATTTGAATTTCGCTTGGCTTAAATTCTCGCAATAAAAAGAGCATTAGGAAATAAACCATTGCCCCGACGGCTATGCCTAATATTAAGTTTGATACAGTCGACGAGGTTAAGCTGTTACCAATATGGCATACCGCTATCCCCATTACTGATGAGGCACAGATTGCTTTTGCCAATGACTTAAAGGGAAACTCCCAGAGGAAAAAACGTCGAGAAACAATTATCATCAGACATAGTAAAAAAGCATAGGAAATTAAAGTAGTAAATGCTGCTGCTATATAACCGTATTTGGGAATCAACAAAAAATTAAGTCCTAAATTAAGTATACCGGAGAGAGTTACGCAAAACATATTAATATAAGTCTTTTTCTGAAGACACAATCCAGCATCGAATATTTGCGTAAGTCCGAGAAAAAAAACGCCTAATGCAACCAAGGGAATTATTTTAGCTCCTTCATAATAATCTGAGGTAGAGAGTACACTTAGGATAGGATTTCGTAGCACTGAAATACCAATCACAGCTGGAATACACAAAAGTAAAAAATAGCGTGTTGCCTGAACAATAAATTTCTTAGTGGCTTTTCCACCTTCTTTTTCCCAAGTGATTATGCTGAGGGGATTAAATGAGAGAAGAAATAAAGAAATAAGAATCATTATGGTATATTGCGATATACTGTAACTAATAGAGTAAATTCCAACTTCATGGGAACCCCTAAAGAGCCCGAGTATATAGCGATCAGAAAGACTTAATATCCAAGCAGCTAGATTGCCAATTATTAAGGGGAAGCTATATTTAGCCATCTCAATAGTAGGTTTAAGAAAAATAGATTTATCTCTTATTCGTAATTTTCCCACAGCAATTTTCCAAAGAAAAGGTAAGGCAAATCCAACACTAATAATAGTACCCCACAGTAATCCCTCTACGCCAAGATGGAAAAAAACAACAAATAATACTCCAAAAGCTAAAGCCGTTATACTTCTCCATGCGAAGAAACTACTATACCATTTTATTTGTCGTTTTATTCTCAAGAAATTCAATAATACAGAGAAGAGGGATGTTAGTATAAAAACAAACATCCCGATGCCCATAAGGCGATAAACGTTTCCAGAGATATAATCTCGCAAAGGGATTAGAATGCATAGTGAAATGACAGAAATTGCTAAAATTGATAAAAAAGTCAATTTTATTGTTAAATTAGTAAATTCAACAATTTTTCCCTTTTTTTCATAAGCAGGGTAGAATCTTACGACGGACATATTTACCCAGCCAGCAATTGCAGATAAAACAGAAATAGTAGCAATAACTAAAACATAGTTTCCATAATCTGCTGGGGGAAATAGGCGAGTGAGAATAGGTAAAGTAATAATACTAATTATAGCAGGAATTATTATTGAAGGAATATATTTTACTATATCTTTAAATAACTGTTTAATCATAGTTATCCAATTTCCTCATAAATTCCAGAATTAATAGTGTTGTAAATCCAATAGCCTTGTTTGTAATACCCTTTAATGATTTCACCTGTCTCTACACTTTTGAGTTCTCTGCTGTTTGATATTACAGTAATAAATGGTTTTTCATATTTACCATCATAAATCAATTCGTATCGTTTATTATCCAATTGTCTAACTGATGAGCGGCTGTAAGACTCAAGATGTCTGGCGATTTCGGCGCAAGTTGCGTGCCAAACATCTGCCCTTTTGAAAAGAGCATAGATTGCATTTATAGAATCCACGTCTGAATAGACAGATGGAGATTGAAATCTTCCATCTGTCCTAAGAAACATAAAGTGCTCGGCAATAATGATAGGATTACCGCTTTCATATATTTTTGTGAGTTTCGAAAGCTTATGCATCTTTTTAATTTCTTTCAAAATATTTTTAAGGGTTAAAGACGTAGGATTATTGTTAAGCAAATCACCCGATACATTGCTGGGCATAATAACTAAATCATCTATAATCTTAGGACTTATGGATTTTAAATTGGAGAAATTAAAATTCCAGTATAACAAACCCATTTCAGAAAAATCCTTTGGCTTTAACATCTTATTTTCATACCCCGGAGACCTCCCACCCGCTATTTCGACACCATAATCTTGGTACAAACTATCAATTATCTGCTTCATTCTTTTCTTAAATTTATTTGTATCTATATAGGTCAATTCCAGCATAACGTTGTTTCGGATCTCTGGGTTGTTAACATCGGTATATTTATTGTGATTAATTCCATGTCCAGCTATTTCAAACTCATATTCATCTTGTGTATTTTTTATGAACTTCAGAAAATCTTTCCTTTGTAATCCATGATTTTCTGCTTCATACCTACTATTGGGATTCAGGGAACCATGAATACTCAAAGGTAAAAAGAGTGTTATCTTCATCTCTGGGTTCCTCTTCACTATGCTATCCACAAAAAATTTGTATAGAGAGCCATCACTATCTAAACCAAAGCCCCAATCAAAGAAAGGCATTATTTTTTTGTTTTCTAATCCTTTAGGTTTGATGTATACATCAGATATGTCATCAATAGTCAAGCATATAGGGGCTTGATGATTGCTAAACCACTTTGCAATTTTTATCATTATTTCACCTTATCTAACTTTACATAACCAACCAGGACAAGTCCAAGCGGTAGCGGGAATAACATATGAAGAAAAATTTTGTCCATGTCTTTGAATGATTCTCTAATCACGGTCACTTCAATCTACATTGAACTATTATTCCATCTCCAAACCAAGGATTTACTTCTATGAACAAAGTTTTAATTAAAGATTGTATACTTCTTACGCCATATTTAAATAGCCTGCGTTTTGGATTACCGTATATATATACATACCATTTATCAACGACAAACCCAGTGTTCTCTAACAAGTTTCTTAACGTTGAATAAGAAAAATAATATTTGTGGTCTGGATTAATTTCTTCATAACCTCTTAGTACAGTAAAAAAACTATGAAGTTTGAAGCTATTTGGAGTTCCTATAACCAGTAAACTCTTGAGAGACATGAACTTTTTGGCAGATTTCAGAAAACTACCCAAATCCAAAATATGCTCGATAGTCTCAGGGATAAGAACAACATCATAGGATGGTAATAACTCATTAGGGATTTTTGTTTGTGTAATGTCACAATGATATATGTTAGTAACATCGTATTTACTTCTTAAATAGCCTATTGCTTCTTTATTTATATCGATACCATGAACTATTTTGGCATATTTCATCAGTTTGACGTGAAGATATCCATGATTTTCCATCTTTATATCTATAAGCTCTTTATGATCAGTGCATCCAATATGCAGAACGCTCTTCCCCTTCACAAGATTACAGCAAAACTCATGATTGTTTACAAGTTTTACATGGGGTAATCTCCATTTCCAGCGAGTTCGTGCATCGATGTCTCTCAAGGACTTTGAGCTGTTATTTAGCATATATTAAACCTCTTTGAATACTCACTACTTACCCAACTTTTGATATACCTTCATTATCTTCTCGAAGTTATCTCCAAAACTTACAGTCTCCAAGCTCTTTTTGTACCGTCCATAGTTATCCAGCACATCTTTAACCTTTAGGGTAAAATCGTCGATATCGCGGTTTTTGAACAGAATAGTCCCTTCCGGCCTAGCGCATACATCACTTGCTATTAATGGTACCTTAAAATATAAAGCTTCACGAAGTGAAACAGCGTCACCATCTGTATTTGTCGGTCTGACAAACACATTGCTTTTCATGAGGATAGGATAGAATTGGCAAGATTTCGTCTGAAATCGAAAGTTATTCTCTATGCCGTGTTCTACAATTCTTTGCCTTGTTTTTTCGAAATATTTGCAATCTCCAATATTCGGCAGACAAAACACAAAGCCAATTTTGGGATAAGCGTTTTTTAAATTAGCGCATAAAGCTACGCACATATCAATGCCATAAAGGTCTTGATTATTGTAAAAGACCATTCTAGAGGCATTTGCCGAGATTATGGGGGTATGACTATCGATAAAATCCCATATCTCTGGCGGAATTTCTGCAATTTCCCCTTTTCTTATGGTAGGAGGTATAAGCGAGGGAATAATCTCTATATTTTCGGACTTGATACCTAAAGAAACAATTAAATCTTTGATTTTTGGGTTAACAACTATAATAGTGCTTATATTTCTTAACGCCCAAGCGAGCATTCTTTTTTTGAGCCAATTTCCCTGATTTATCTGATCATTGAGGGTTTGCCCGTGGATTGTCAAAACAACTTTTTTACTGAGAAATCCCATTGCTCCTATTAAAATCCTTTCGCGCCAGTCAATACTGTGAAAATGAGTGACATTCTCTTTTGCAGAAAGAGAATATTTTAGCAACCACTTCTTGCTATTTGCAACACAAACAACATTTTCTTCCTTTGTCTCCGTATTAGTGTATATAACGTGCTCCAGATTTCTTTTAAGCAGCGACTCATGCATTCTTTTTATATGGACAGAAATTCCTCCATAGGGAGGCGGATATGGACCTATAATAGCTATCTTTCGCCAACTATTTTTTTTCCCCACTATACTCTCCAAACTCAATCGGCAATTTCTAAATAGTTATCTTCCCTTTAGTTTTTTTGACAAAAACCCTATGTAACACCGAATAGTAAATGGAGCAATTAACCACTTCATAGACTGGAAAAAGTGTTTCGCCCCATACTTTTTTATTCTCGTAATCCAGGCTTTTATGTTACGAGATAGATACTCAGCAGCTATCATCTCAAACCACCGTCTTTCAGTAAGACGCCCCCTCATGAGGGGCTGAGATATCTTGGTAATAAAATCATCTATTTCATCTTTTAATTTACCGTCAACTACACATGGAAGAAAATTTTTATCTATTATGACAGGAATAATCTCGTAACTTTCTACCCTTTCCCTATCGAAGTTTAAGCAAAAAATAATTGATTTGTTTCTCTTAGGTAATTTAGAGTCATATTGAAAGTTTCCTAAGGAATAAGCGATCAAGCCAGTTTTATATCGCTCTATTCCCTGGATTACATGAGGATGATGCCCTAAAATAACAGTTGCTCCGGCATCAATCAATTTGTGAGCAAAATTTAGTTGTTTAGGAGATGGATAGAAAGCATTATTAATGCCCCAGTGTAAAGAAATGATAATAAATTCACACTGTGGACTTATATATTCAATATCTTTTACGATGTCTATCTCCTCTATTTTATTTATCCAGACACCTTTTTCAGGGAAGCTAAATCCGCCTTCCGTATACCCGAGAAACCCAAATTTTATCCCTTTTTTCTCTACTATTACATGGTTTTTGCCAGGCTTATTGTTTGCTCCAATAAAGGTTAAATCATTCTGGTACAGAACATCTAAAGTATTGTTAAACCCTTCTGGCCCAAAGTCGAATATATGATTATTGGCTATATTGAGAACATCAAAACCTGCACTTTTCAGATGTTCTACATTTTTTGGAGATGAATAGAGAAGATGTGCTTTTTCTGCAGCTTTTCCCTTGCTTGATAAAACTGCTTCCAGATTCCCAAAGAGTATATCTTTATTTTTGAGGGTTTCCTTTATATTCTCGAACGGATATTTATTATTCCTAGTTCGTAGAATAATATCACCTACGGCAATCAACCTTACTCTTTGCATTGCCATACTCTTTTTCCTTTATTCTTCCAATAAAATTGGGGGTCACTAATTTGAAAAATTTCTCTTAATCCACCTAAAGCAAGTTGATAACCGTCTAAACCAAAAACAAGATCTGGCTCTATGGCTAAAGGGCCTCCTTTTGTCAAGACAATATCCCAGCCCAAATAAGTGAACTGCGGTAATTTCTTTGCACTTTCCATCGCAAACTTCTTTATTTTGTTCCAGTTAAAAATTTTATAGCTCTTGAAAACAAAATTTGTATCAGGATGTTTCTCGAAATATTCACATTGCTCTGAGGTAGCGTGATCTCCTACTTTCCCTGTATCTGTATCAATTTTTAGAATTAGCCCATCTTGAGCAATATTATCAACTTGATTTTCATCCCTGCCAATTCGTAAAACGGAGTACAATATACGAACATTCCCATTCTTGTTTTCTGTAGCAATTCTAAAGGTGTTTACGGAATGAGAATATATTTCTGAAATTTCCGGATCTTGTTCCAGTCCGGGTTGTATTATGTAATTATTTTGTGCTCCGATTTTATTTAAAAAGTCTTCATTAAGTACATCATTATCTTTAGTTACATACTGTCCCCTGTCATTTTTATGAAAAATATAAATTCCATAACCGCCTATTCCGTCTGCTGGTTTCACAAATATTTTTTTGACATTTTTTTCTGTCAATTCTTGTGCCACCCCGTTATAGCTTATCTCGACTAATTCGTTAGTATAAATATGATTGTTAATCAATTTACAAATTGTGTGTGGCTGGAGGATCTTAAGACTTCTAAAAAACCGCTCAGTAATAATTTTATCCGTTAATAAAATTTTATATTTTTCCGAATCATAAAATGGTAGAAATAACCTATAAAAAAAGAATTCGGGGATGTAATTTAAAAGCTTGTTTTCCGACAATTCCTTATCTTTTCTATACAGGTCATATCTGTAGTAGTGCAAAGGATAACATCCCCAAAATTTCTTACATAAATTCATCTCCTTTCTTATTTGAGACTTTGGTTTTTTGTTATCAAATTTCTCATACCGTCTCATAGCTTGCGCCATTCGTTCATAATTTTTTTCATACACTAACCGGTGCTGTATCTCCATTAGTCTTAGAGCTAAATATGAGTTTTTGATTTTTCTAAAAGTTTTTTCGAAATTTATCATTTTCTCCAAACTCAATTGGCAGTTTCTGAATCAGGAATCTGTATTTACCGCTTTTGGTGCGGGGGATATAGTCGACAAACCGAATTTCTAATTTCATATCATCTCCCAATTTTTTATAAAGTTCCCTTTTTATATATTCTGTGTCTTTTCCAGTATAAGTATTCTTTTTAACTACATTAAAAATGACCTCACCTTTTTTATCTTGATAAAACTGAAATTGCTTAATATTGTCAAACACATCTGAGTGCATGTTAATTGCTGTCATCGATATTAAGCGACCTGTCCTCGTAACAATTAATTCTTGTAATCTGCCCTCAATTCTTTCTAATAGTTGATACTGCCTCCCACATTGACATTTTTTACTGCTAAAAACTCCTAAATCCATTGTTTTATAACAGATGAAAGGAGTAGCAAAATTATTAAATCCAGTAGCTACAATCTCCCCTATTTCCCCATCCCTGGTTACCTTATTTGCATCACTACTTATCAGTTCTAAATATCCATACTCAGGAAAGATATGATAATATGTGCTTACCTCACATTCTCCGGCCAAAGCAGCTCTTTCAGCATGTCCGTAAAAACTCCAGATTCTGCACTTCATAGCTTCTTCTAGTAATTCTCGCTGCCAGGGATACAAATTCTCGGAGGCACACAGGATCGCCTTTACAGTAGGGAAAGGCTCAATATTTTTTTTCTTCATAAACCTTGCCAGAATGGTAATTGCTGAGGGATAAGCCTGGATGAAATCTGGCCTAAACTCCCTAATTTTCGCAATATAGTTTGGCAATATTTCATCAGTCATATGATAAGATGATAGAATAAGATTTTTATTGGCTGGGTCATATTCCCAAAACTTACCCTTGTTAGCTGAATGGACAACATTCCCTCTTAAAACTATACATCTATCACCTAGCTTAAATCCTACTCTACTCCACAGTGTTATGATAAAAGCCCATTCCTTTGCTTCAGATACACCCCTCTCGCAATAAAAGCCCAATGGGATGCCAGTGGAACCACCACTGGTAACATATTGTAACTTAGAGCTATGATAGTTTCGGGCAACTAAATCTGGTAGATTTTCTTGAATAATTTCTTTTGTCAAATAAGGCAACTTTCCAAAATCATCAAAATCCTGAATGTTTTTTGGTTTTAGGCCTCTCTCATCAAATACTCTTCGATAATAAGGCACATTCTCATAGGCATAATGCAAAAGTCTAGTTAATTGTTGCATCTGGTATTCTTCCAACTTCTCCCGGCTCCACCACTGGGATTCCTGAAGGAAATTATAGGTTTCCCAAAACAAGTGACCATAATGAAAACGAGGAGGAATGGCACCATAGATATACTTCAGACCTCGTTTTGCAGGATATGGAAAATGCCTTTTTGCCAACTCTCGTACGTTCATTTTCGTAGTTGTTCACCAAATCAAAGCACCCAAACGGGTACTCTTTTCACCATTACCCTTTTGGATAAATGCTTCCTCTATATGTGCTGTTTTTCTGCGCTTAATACCCTTGGGATGAAAAAAGCTGGCAAGCTAAAGCCTCCCCTATCCAACATGAATCTTATGTACCTTGTCAACGCGCTTTTCAAAATCCTCCCAAATCCTCTAGAAAAGATGGACGTAGCAGATATCCAGGAAACCATTACCTAAATGTAACTCCCGCCAGGACACTAAGCTGTAAACCACTGAGGTCAGCTTCGGTATCCCAAGTATGACAGCTGATTTCGAGTTTGCCCTTGGCAAGCATAACGTAGCGAGCCTCGAGATTCAAGGAAACTGGCTTGTACTCAAAGCTGAATCCCGCCAAAACCACCAGACCGCCGGGGCTATCCGTACCAGACTTACCCCAAGAATTAGAATCCATCCAAAATCCGTTCAAATATCCATTGTATTCCTGAACCCATTGTTGCTTAATGGAAAATGAGCCTACTCCTACTCCTACATAAAAAGGGGGAAATTTGTAGATCCCCGAAAAGATCACCGGGGTAACGGTCAATTTAAAGTCCTCATGGTAATAATGCTCCCAGAGACCCGACGAGTCCTCCCAGGAATTACAGTACGTACCACCTGTTTTAGACTCGAAACCATAACCCTCCAGTCTGATCTCAAACCGAGGACCGACATCGATTCCCAGTGCCAAGCCGTAGATCGCTCCCGCTTCAAATCCAAAATCGCTACCCCACCGATTGTTCCAGTACTCATCAAACTCCGCATTCATCTTTCGCAAATGAGGGCTGTACTGGCCTCTCAGAATCTTTAGACTCAACTCAGCCCTGGCTGGTGCTGAAGCAACACCAAGAACCAAAACCAACACTCCAGCAACCACAGACTCTACAGTCTTTTTCCCCATTTTCTTTACCTCTTCTCACCTCACCTTCTCTGTCTAACCCCTACCGGCTCTACTATTCAGGAATTTCTTTGCCGGTATTTGGATAATTTGTCCTCTTCGAGGATTCCTTCCTCTTCTTGCTTTTCCTTCCATTTTCCTCAAATACCCTTCGGTAATAAGGTACATTCTCGCAAGCATGATGCAAAAGTGTGCTTAGCTGTTGCATCTGGTGTTTTTCTAATTTTTCCCTACGCCACCACTGAGATTTCTGCAAAAAGCTATAAGTATCCCAGAAGACTTTACCATAACGGAAACGAGGAGGTATAGCACTGCAGATATATTTGAGACCCTGTTTTGCAGGATATGGAAGACGCCTTTTCGCTAGTTGTCCCAGGCTCATTCTTGTGGTTCCTTGATGACTGTGCTATCACCGACTTGATAAACTGGGCAGGTGCCTTTTATCTTCAAAACTTTGATAATCAATTTATTCATTGGAAAGCCATATTCCCCTGGTATCTATGATAAGGCTACCTCGCATTTTCCTCAGGAGCTCGTGAGGATTGATCTCCTTAAACTCTTTATGGTCTACAAGTAAGACCAGACAGTCTGCACCTTCTACCGCTTCTTCCAAAGAAAAAAGAGAGAATTCGGTAAAATCCCTAATGTAAGGATCGCAGGCTCGAATAGTATAGCCCTTTTCTCTTAATGTTCTTACTATCCTTAAGGCAGGACTTCCTCGAAGATCACCGGTTCCCGCCTTGTAGGTTATACCAAGACAGGCGATAACGGGGGTTTTTATCTGTGCTTGTTTTACAGCCCTTTCTACTTTTTCAACTATATAATCGGGCATCGAATCGTTAACCCGGCGAGCAGTTTTTATTAACCTTGCCTCATCGGGAGCTTTCTCTACGATAAAGAACGGGTCTACCGCGACGCAGTGACCTCCCACGCCTGGACCCGGTTTCAAGACATTCACTCGAGGGTGTTTGTTAGCCAGTTCAATGACTTTCCAGATTTTAAGATTAAGTTTATCGCAAATCCTGGAAAGTTCATTAGCAAAGGCAATGTTTACATCACGAAAGCTATTTTCCACCAGTTTTACCATTTCTGCCGTGGTAGCATCGGTAAGGTAAATTTCTCCTTCTACAAAACTCTGATAAACTTCTTTGGCTAATTCAGCGGATTCCGCATTAATTCCTCCAATTATGCGATTATTTTCCACTAGCTCCTTGAGGATGTTTCCTGGAAGAACTCTTTCGGGACAATACGCTAGATGAAGCTCATTTCCTATTCTTAACCCACTTTTCTCTAAGATGGGTTTAAGAATTTCTTCAGTAGTTCCTGGCGGAACGGTGGATTCAAGAATAACTAAATTTCCTTTCCTTAAATAAAGTAAGATACTTTTAGCTGCATCCTTCACGTAAGTAAGATCTGCTTTGTTTTCGTCGGTAGGAGGAGTGGGAACACAGATCATAAATACATCTGCTTCTTCTGGACTAAGTTTAGGAATAAAACTACCTGATTTTATTGCTGGATTCGCTAAACTAGCCAATCCCGGCTCGAGAGGGTCTATATTAACTTGATTTAGCTCTTCGACCAATTTTTGGTTTGTATCCACACCTACTACTTTAAATCCTTTGCCTGATAAGATGCAAGCTGTAGGTAGGCCGATACAGCCGAGACCGATGAGACAGACTTTCTTCATGCTTGCTCAACTCTCCTCAATACCTCTACAATCCTCTTTGCTGCTTTTCCACTGCATAGAGATTTGCTGTCTTAGACATTTTCTTATAAAGGGTTTGATCTTCCAATAATCTTTGTGTTTCCTGAACAATTTTGTCTTTATCTAATCCTCCCACCCTCACCGTCTACGAGAGAAACCACAGGCTCGCGGGTATTACTGAGCGTGATCCTTCCTATCCCTCTTTGTTCAACTTGTTGTTGAACTTGAAAAAATCTATCACACTCTCACATAAGTCCCTTTTTGCCCTCTCTCTACTTACCTTTTTTAACTCCTCCGAGAGCTTTTTCTTCTCCTCCTCACACCACTCTAATATAACCTCAACGTCATAACTAGTACTACTACGATCTATGCTATTCAAATACTTTATGTAACTATCCCAAAATTGCTCTTTCTGCCTACAAGCCCCTATTTCTTTATCCAATTCCTCCAGTTTTGTTTCACTTATCCAGTATTTTTCTATTATTTTTTTCATCCATTCTCGCATTTCTTCCTGTCTCATGCGCAATCTCCTCTACTTGTTTTTGGATAGTCGCGCCTCTTCCTTTCAAGCAAAGGTAAGAGAAACTACCCTCTTTTTGTTAAATCTTTTCGTTCTCATTGGAGTAGTAGTGATAATAGTATTCTCCGTAGCCACGGTGTTCAGGTTTTACTTTGGTTAAAATGATCCCTAAAATGTGAGCTTTTACCTTTGTAAGTGACTCTTTAGCTTTTTGGGCTGCTTGTCTATCTACTTCATTTGCTGCTAATACCAGGAGGATGCCGTCTACATTTGAACTCAAAATAGGGGCATCGGCTACTCCAAGAAGAGGAGGAGAGTCAAACAGTACTCGGTCATATTCCTTTTGAACCTCTAAGAATAAGATCAACTTTTTCATCTGGGAAGACCTCAAAAGCTCAGAGGGATTTGCAGACAGAGAACCACTGGTGAGAAGATCTAAATTATCCACTCCCTCTATACTATGTACCACCTGATAGGGGCTTTTGTTAGCGATGAGGACATTAGTAAGACCGGGAGCCGCGTCTAATTTGAAAACTTTATGGATCTTAGGGAACCTCAAATCTGCATCAGCAAGAAGAACCTTCTCGCCAGCTGAGGCTAAAGTTATGGCTAGGTTTATGGCTACGGAAGTCTTGCCCTCTAGAGGAATCGATGAGGTTACTACCAGAGTCTTTAGCTTTCGGTCTAGCTCAGCAAACTGCAAATTAGTTACCAGAGCCCGGTAAGCTTCTGAGATGTGGGATTTGGGGAGATCCCGGGTGATTAGTTCTATGGGGGTCTTGCCTTCTTGAAGAATGCTAGCTCTAATCCCTTTTCGTTTCCTTCTTTTGCTGGATCGGTATGAGTATGTGTAACCATATCTACCTGGAGCACCGGGCCTAGGGATTACTCCAAGAATGGGAAGATTTAGCAATTTCTTGGCCTCATCCTCGGTTTTGATGGTTTTATCTCCGTATTCCGAGAGAAAGGCCAGGCCAGCACCAAAGATTAAGCCAGATATTAGACCAAGTAGAGCATTGAGTTTTTTCTTTGGCTTAACTGGTCTGGTGGGATTAGAAGCAGGATCAACCACTTCGATAGTGCCGATCTCGCTGGCGGACTCAATCTCGGCCTTGTTCCTCGCCTTGACTAAAATGGCGTAGAGGTCGGAATTGACCTGTTGGGATCTCTGGAGGCGGGCCAGGGCCAACTCCTGCTGGGGAAGTTTGCTTACCTCCTTCTCATATTCGGCTGCCAAACTTCCCAGAGCATCCTCCTTGGCCTTGAGGGCATTTACCTCGGTCTCGTAGCTGACTAATTTGGTATAAAGTTCAGTATAAATGGGGCTTATGCTCTCGGTCTTTCCGGCCACCACTGTCTTAACCTTGCGTTCTAACTCTTTCTTGGTCTCCTCGATCTGGGCCTTTATGTAGGTAACCTGGGGATCATCGGAGGAGAATTCCCTGCCGAGCTGGGCGTGTTTAATCTCTAGATCCGTGAGGCGGCTTCGCAGCATCTGGACCAGCGGATTGTCGGAGATATAGGTGGAAGAGACCCACACCTTGCTCACTTTTTTGAGCTGGCTTCTTATCTCCTTAAGTCGGTTGTTCAGCTCCTCCCGGGATATTCTGGTGCTTTGATGCAGACTTTCCAGGTTCGAGAGACGTTCTACCATTAACTTCGCTTTCTCAGAAAGCTCCGCGAAGCCCTCTTTTTCTTTATATTCTTTAAGAGTTTCTTCGGATTGTCCCAGGTTCTCTGCCACCTTTTCGGTCTCCCGGGAGAGAAAATGGAGGGCAGCAGTGGTCTCCCTTCGTCGGGAACTAATGTCTCTTTCAATGAAGACCTCGACGGTCGTATTGGCGATGAGTCGAGCCATCTCGGGATCATCGGAAGATGCAGTAAGCGTAATGAGCTGGGTATTCCTTATGGGGGCCACCGATATGCTTTTCTTCCTTAAACTGTCAGCTATTTCAGAAACAGATTCGAGTTTCTCTTCTTTCGAGAAATTATCCAGGATCAGGGTGAGCAAATTTCTTAAATATCCATAAAAGTCGCTATTTTTACCTGATTCTTTTTTATGAGTACTGACAGGAGAGAATAACCTGCGAGCCACTTCCTCCATCACGGTGTGAGACTTGAGGATCTCTATCTGGGTGTTGATCTCGGTTTCGGTGGAAAGGAGGGACATTCCACCGAAGATGTCAATTTGCTCCGGGCCGGCTTTGCCCTTTTTGAGATAGAGAGTAGTAGAGGCCTCGTAAATAGGAGTTTGAAGAAAACTGAATCCTACTGCGGAGGCCGTCAGCACAACTACAGTGAGAATGACAATCCACTTTCTCTTACCTATAACTCTCCAGTAATCCTGGAGACTGAGCCCATCATCGTCATTCAAGATTTTTTCTCCTCTACATATTTGACACTTAACTGTTCTAACATTTGCCGGAGTTCTTTAGATTTTTCACCTCCTAAATTAATAGCTATTTCTCGCTTCAAAATTTCGAGCTCCGTGGATCGATTGTAAATTTTGGTCTCGGTATCCATAATTCTTTCGGTTATTTCCCATAAATCGGCCGCTTTTATCACCCCGGCTTTAACCTGTTGTTTTAAGGATTCTATATTAGAACTAAGAAAGAACCTGAGCTCCTCCAGCTTCTTTTTTTCATTCTGGAGCCCGAACAGTTTATTGAGCTTGGCAAGAAGTTCTGAGACGATAGAGTTTTTCAGGCGAAGATAATCCTGTTTGGCTTTTTCCAGCTCCTTGGCGTAGGTTAGCTGGTCCATTATACGCTCTTTTCTTCTGGAGCTACTAAATAGAGGAATTTCTAAGCCCACACCCCCGGTAGGACCGGTAAAGATTTCTTGTGTATCCTCATTGGCATAGGTAGTTATTCCTCCCCTCAGACTAAGCTGGAAATCAACACCCTTACCTGGATTAGGTAAAGCCTGGATTTGCTCCAAGAGGCTTCTCTGGGATTGAAGAGTGGGGTTATTTTCCACCACCAGATTGATAGTCTCTTGCAGGATATCCCCGTTTGTGGTGAGTTCTTCGGTCTTTCCCCACGCTGCGAAAAAAAAAGTAATCCCCATCAATACAAGAAAGACGGCCGTGGCTTTTTTTCTTATCATTCTCCTTCTCCTCCTCTTCATAGCTTATTCAATAAATCCAGAAGATCTTCCCACTTCTCTCCACCCAGGCTTATGGTTGTTTCGAGCTTCAGGATCTCCAGTTCCCTGGCC
>Ga0315545_1001260_pt1 | contig 25068 bp, 23 predicted proteins | sample SalMarSW160210MG_FD_203096 | JGI IMG/M metagenome (GOLD analysis project Ga0315545, IMG submission 203096) | Salt marsh sediment microbial communities from the Plum Island Ecosystem LTER, Massachusetts, United States - Salt Marsh Sediment SW1602-10 ...
TGTTTGAGGTGTTAGCTATGAAGATTTCTTTCTCTTGTAACAATCTTCCTGTGTTTGGGTCCTTGAGTTGTCTAAAGCTATAAAGCACGTCTGCCATCTCGTTGCCCCTTTCGCCGCAGCCGACGTATATGTTCAGATGTGTCTGAGCCCATCGGGCCAGCTGCTGTAAGGCAACGGTTTTTCCAGTACCAAATCCTCCGGGTATCGATGCCTTGCCGCCAAGAGCTAATGGGAACATGTAATCCAAAATTCGCATGCCAGTAGTAAGCAAGCCCGAAGGATCGAGCCTTTGCTTATAGGGCCTGGGCTTTCTTACTGGCCACTCTTGCATCAGCGTGAGTTCTTTTACTTCACCATCATGCGCTATCCAGGCTACAGGCTCTTCTACAGTATAGTCGCCTTGGCGTATCTCCTTTATCGTGCCTTTGATTCCCACCGGCACCATTATCCTGTGTTCTATTAGATCGGTCTCGGGCACTACGCCTATTATGTCCCCCTGGCTAACGGCATCCCCGACCTTGACTTTAGGTGTGAACTGCCATTTTTTGTCGCGGGGAAGAGCCGAGGCTTTGGTACCTCGTTTTATAAACGGGCCAATATTCTCACCCATGGTAAGTAAAGATTTTTGTAGCCCATCGTATATAGAGGCCACAAGCCCGGGGCCCAGCTCTGCACTTAAGATTCTTCCCGTTCCTCTTACCACCTCGCCAACTTTCAATCCCAGGGTATCCTCGTGTGCTTGAATTATCGCTTTGTTCCCTTCCAGTCCTACTATCTCCCCGATAAGCCCTTCTTCGCCTATCTCGACAATTTCATAAACCTGGGAACCTTTCATGGCGTCGGCGATAACTAGGGGACCTGAAACTCTCCATATTTTGCCCATATCTTCAACCTCCTGCTTTGCTATAACTTCAAATTTCTACTTCAAACCCTATAGATTCTCTGATAAGTGCCCTGTAATATTCCCTAATATCCGGGTACTTTGTGCCAAACTTTGACGGAACCTCGACAATTACGGGAGTCGTTCCCTTCCCTTTTTTAACCTGGGTCACCAGGTCTTCAACGTATTCTGCATAGTCTTCTAATATAATTGCTATGCCAACATCAGGCCTGGCTAGCAACTCGGTTAGAGCTTTCCTTACCTTTTCACGGACATCATGATTGCCCTTTATCGTGTAATGCTTGCTGATACCAGCCAACCTCATTGCATTGACCAGCTCTTCGTCTCCTATGACAGCTATATCTAATTGTTGGATAGGCATCTTGTCACAGCACCAAATAATTCTCTATTTCTTGGACTGGAACACCATCGACTATTGTTTTTAGAACTAGCCGCAGGTTGCGTATTTCAACCTCTTTGAGGATTAAATACCAGGCCATCACCAGCGGGGATAGCACTCTTGGTGACAACATTTCCTTGAGCATTCTGAACTTATGCTTATCGATAATTTCATCTACAGCCGTGATGCTTTTGGTTTTATCATAATTAGTGGATACTTCATTGGCTATATCCCGATATTGTGTATCCTCCAGCTTGGCAGGCATATCGGTCAGTTTCAGGGATAGTAATTCTTTAATGGTTTTGTCTGTAATCCTATAGCCGCCGGCAATAACAAATTCAGCTGCATCGGTTCCTATGCCTTCAATTATGGCTCTCGAGGCAATTTGCAGGTTTGTCAGGTCTATCACTAGGCCGAAGGCCTGGGCAAGTACAGAGCCGTCTTTTATTCCTCTCGCCGTGTTTAACATGTTTTTATAATACTCACCGTCTAAGTTAGCCTCAACAAGGAGCTTCGACTTTGCGCTTTTATCTGTTTTGTATTGTTCCAGGGCAGGTATGTAATCTCCCAGTTTACACTGGATGAGTAGCTGGATGATGTCATCTACATTCTCAGCGTTAGAAAGTTCGTCTAGCAATGCATTATTATGGATAATCCCGACCGGTATCATACTGGCCTTTTTACCACCTGAGATGCCTTGTAAAGCAGCTTTAATATTAGAGACGTCATACTTCACCACATATGCTCTGGATACCTTTGGTATCTCTTTGGGCAGGAATTTAAATGATTCTACATATCGGATGCGCTGCGCGAAATAACCCCACAAGCATTCATCCAGATAATCAAAAGTCTTAACAGGTAATTCCTCCAGATAGCTTCCTATATCGGTCTCTCTGATGGTTGCCAGCGCGTCCTGGAGGTTGGGCGCTGTCATCATTTTATCTATATGTTCGGAGGTGACGGTTTTAGGTTCCTCTCCTTTCAGGCAAGCTGATATAAACGCGTATTTTGGACCAAGCACGACATTCCTTTATTGAGCTTCGAAGAGTTCCTTGCTTATCTTGGGCAGCAACTTTGGTAGCAGCATCTCGAGTCTGGTTTCGTAAGTGTTGTCTATCCTGAGCCTTCCCTCAACATCCTCGGCTATGACCCCTCCCAGGCAATTGGATTCCCTGACCTCCACTATCTTGCCGGATAATTCCTTATCTGCTTTAAGAAACTTTTTTACGTTGCTTACATCTTTTGGAGAAACGTAAATTCTGGCTTTGTCCACGCCGAGTCCCTCCATAGCTTCCCTGATCAAGTTTAGAAAATGGCTTTCATCGCTTGGAATTTGGGACAATTCCTTCCGCGCCCCGTCAATTATTTTGGCGATTGCGTCAGCTTTAGCACTCGATAGCTGCTGCCGCGCTTTGATAGAGGCTTGAGCTAAAATTCTCGCAGCCTCCTCCTCTGCCTCTCCCAGCATTCTGCCTCTCTCTTCCTCGAACCTTACCTCTCTCTGCTTTTTGGCTTTCTCTATCTCTTCTTGTGCTTTCTCCTCAGCTTCTCTTATTATATTCTGGGCGTCCAGCTTCACTTTGCTGACGACAGCTTCACTTATTTTTTCCATTTTTGATGCCTTTAGAAAAGTTTTAACAAAGCGAAGGACATTATGGCGAATACCAGTCCGAACACCCCTATTAGCTCGACAAACACGGCTAACATCATGGCGTTGGTCAATATCCGCCCCTTTGTCTTGGGCAAAAGCGAGATACCCGAAGCACACACAGAGCCCTGATAAGCTCCCGAGAATGCTTCAGCAGCGCCAGTTATGATGCCGATACCCAATACCGCCAGACCCATGCCGCCACCATCTGTCATGGCACCAAGTTTAGGGAGTACCGTCGTTAATACAAGTATCAGTGTTATGAGGCCATAAAAGGTCTGGGTCATCGGCAGCGACGCCAGGAGGATGACATTTCTGAGTTGCCCCGGTTCCTCGGACAGTGTAGCTGCCCCGGCTGAGCCAGCGATGCCGATGCCTATTGAAGACCCTGCCAGGCCACCGGCTAACGCTATGGCACCTCCGACGACTGCCAGGGATTCGGCGCTGATTAACATCTTACACCTCCTTAATTAAATGTTCTTAACTGCGTTCATACTTTGACAGATATAGGTCGAGGCCTCAACCGAAATGGGCTGTATGCCTGGCCGCCTCCTTCAAAAAACTTGAACAAGAACTCCACGAAACACAGCCTGAGGGAGTGTACGAAACATGTTATGCCGCTGAGAGCTAGGTTGAGTACGTGTCCAGCAAGCAAGACCAGTACGAATATTAAGCTGCCGAGGATAATCTGGACTACTCCGGCAGGCATCATTCCGCGTAATAATTCTGCAATCAAGTTGAAGCAGTATGCCAGATAATATGTGGCCAGTCCCACACCTGCCAGCCTGGCATATGACATAACGTCGCCCAGTATGCCGGTGATATCAAATAGCCAGAAGATACTACCCAGGAAAGCACCCTTCTCCATAATAGAAGAGGCGACGATCAATACTACGCCCAGAATCGCAACATATAACAGGATAGAATATATTTGGTCAGTCAGCAGGGGAAGGTTCATGCCGAGTATGACATGCATAATCCAGGGTATGGCGCCGATCTCAAGTAGAAATAGCCCGGCTTTGTTGGGAACTATCGCTTTCTGTCCTTCCCTTCTCCCTTTAATAAGTGCGAGAACGTGAGCTATGTTTACATGGACCAGACCTATTATCAAAGCGAGTCCTATGAAGTGCACGGGGCTTGAAAGCCAAAACTTGACTAGCGTGACAAGTGTTAGGCTTTCGATTCCAAAGAACTCGTAGAAATTGCCCAGATAGTTTCCCGTAAGCAGACCAACGACCAGACCAACGCCGCCGCTTATATAAATTATCCTCTGGAATAACTTGAAGCCTTCGGACTGGGGGTTATCCGTGAGAAGTCGCAGGCCGAACCTGGCAAACAGTATGAGGAGGGCGGCATACACTACGTCTCCCATCATAATGCCGAAGAATAAGGCGAAGGAGTATGCTATCACCGGAGTGGGGTCCCATTCCTTGTACTTTGGTGTGCCAAATAAGTTCACAATGACTTCGAACGGCTTAACCGCGGTTGCATTCCTCATCCTGGTGGGTGGCTCCTCGGCCTGCTCTGGCTTGCTCGTGTCAATGAACACATAGCCTACGTTCTCCCTGAGCTCAGAAATCGCAGCTTCAACATTAATCTCCGGAACCCATCCCTCGATTAATCTGACGTATTTTGCCTCACTGGCTTTGGCCAAGACTGCTAACCTTTCTGTTTCGGCTGATAATGCCTCCCTGAACAGGATGAGGGTCTTCAGGTTCTCTCTTGTCCTGCTTTCAATCTCGGCACGAAGCCTGGCCAGTTCTTCTTCAAGATTGTGAGTGTCACCCTTGGCTGCTTCAAGAAACTCTCTCAGAGTCGAATCCCTCTCCGGTATGTCTAGAACCTTACCTCCGCCATCTCTGACCGTAGATTCTATCGTTTCCAGGTCTTCAGATTTGGCAATGGCGTACAGGACGGTCTCGTTTTCTGCCGTGGTTATAATGTTCTCAAGCAGCTGATCTTTGAACTTGGCATAAAGAGTTTCAAATAACTCGCTGGGAAACACAAAGACCCGGGAGAAAAGATAACTTCCAGAAAAGTTTAAATCTCCTAACCTTATATCAGCCTGCTGTCCCAGAGAACGAAGATATTTACCTAATTCTGTTAGCTCCTTAATCTCTTCATCGAGTTTGGTTGCTCTTTGATGCATGTTGCTGAGCTTCGTACATAGGGCCCTCACCTCGCTGTCAATTTCGGAGAGAGGCCTGTTATATATGACCTCCACGTCCTCTCCCAGCAACACTCGTTCTCCCTTCGGGACGTAGGCCAATACATCGTTAATGCTGGTTAATAATTCACCGACTTCTCTTCTCTCCTGCTCGATGGCTTCTTTGTCTATGGGCTTTAGCTCTTCGCTTTCCTCGACATGAAGCACACCAGCCCTGTGTAGAGTCTTGAGGGTCTTGGTGGAGTAATCCTTGGGAGTCATTACCCTGACCTTAACCATAGGGTCAGGCGTATTGACAATTAGGGCTGGCATGTCAACTTTTCCCCCTGACAATGTTAACCAGAAGCTCCGTGATTTCCTTCGTTTTCTTATCGGCATTGACGCCGATTTCAGCAGCTCTCTTCTCAGAATCCTTCATTCTTTTGTCGGCTTCTGCCCTGGCATTAGTCACAATCTGGTCACACTCAGCTTTTGCCTCGTCGAGGGGCAACTGAGAGGAAAGCATTTTCTTAGCCTCTTCCCTGGCTTCGAGGAGGATTTGGTTGGCTCTGGTCCTTGCCTCTTCGAGTATCTTTTCGGCTTCGACCTCGAGGGCTTCTACGCTATTGGTGATTTCTTTGGCCATAACACGTCTTCTTGATAGTTCCCTAGGCTACTACTAGACAACATCTGCGCATAAGCTGTGTCTGTAATCGGGCGAATAATCATTTCAGCAACTGGTGATTGATTGCGCCCGTGATTATAACAGGGAGGTTCATTTTTAGCAAACTGGTACTCTTGGTAAGAAATCCATGCTCCTTATATATCGGCAACTTCAAAGTTTGTTATTAAAGTGGAATGCTTTATAATTCAAGATATGAGGGTGCATGCATTACATGGGTGGGATGTGAGCTTTGCCCGAGCAAGGGAAATACAATTGAGCCTGGCGAAAAAAATAGTAACTGAAAGCAAAGTTATCGACCCGCGCCTTGTTGCCGGTATTGACATATCTGCTCCTGATGCTCAGGGCATAGCGACTGGGGCAGTGGTAGTTCTCCGTTATCCTGAGTTGAGCATAGTCGAGGTAGGAGTAGCTCAATGTAAGGTTACATTGCCCTATATTCCTGGCCTATTGTCTTTTCGAGAAAGTCCCGTGATTCTGGCTGCTTGTGAAAAACTATGTAATATTCCCGATATTATTCTGATCGATGGTCAAGGAATTGCTCATCCCAGGAGGCTTGGGCTGGCCTCACATGTGGGACTTTTTCTTGATTTGCCTACTATAGGCTGTGCAAAATCTATCCTTTGTGGTCAGCACCAGCCCCCGGGAGAAGAGGCGGGCTCTCATGCTCAGTTGTTTGATAATGGGGAGATTATTGGAGCGGCGTTAAGGACTAAATCTGGAGTGAAGCCAGTATATGTTTCCGTGGGCCATAAGATTGATCTGGCATCGGCTTTACAATGGGTGATAAACTGCTGCCGCGGGTATAGGCTCCCTGAACCTACCCGCCTGGCTCACCTCGCTGCCGGAGGAATGTTGACCTCCGAACCAAGCTGCCAAGGAAAGTTATTCGATTGAGGAGTATTTCAGATGCAAGAAGAGAAGGAAAATCTAGAAGCCTTACTTCGCCAAATTTCAGACATCATGGTGCATCTTTGACATCCCTGGCAAGGAAAAGGAAATTGCCAGGATAGAGACAGAGTCAGCCCAACCTGATTTTTGGCGTGACCCGGCTAAAGCTCAGGCTATTATGCGCCAGCTTGGGGTTAAGAAAAATTTAGTCAGTGCTTGGCGCGGGCTGGAGAAGAGGACTACCGATCTTCGGGAAATGATTGTTCTGGCTATCGGGGAAGAAGATTACTCTCTCAAGGAAGAGATACAACTGGAGCTAAAAAAGCTGAGCTCTCGGTTTGAACAGTTGGAGAGCCAACAGTTTTTTACTGGCGATTACGATAGTCGAAATGCCATGATCGCCTTTCATGCTGGTGCTGGTGGCACAGAGTCTCAGGATTGGGCAAACATGTTGCTCAGGATGTACTTGAGGTGGGCGGAGCGGCATGATTATAAAGCCGAGGTCTTAGATGTTTCCCCGGGAGAAGAGGCCGGTATCAAAAGCGCTATCGTGGAAATTAAAGGGGATTATGTCTATGGCTATCTCAAAGGTGAGCACGGAGTACACAGGTTAGTGCGGCTTTCCCCCTTTGATGCCGACCATGCCCGCCATACATCCTTTGTCCTTGCGGAAGTCCTTCCTGAAGCTGAAGGTACGGTGGATGTCAAAATAGCCCCGGAAGACTTGCGAATAGATACTTTCAGGTCCAGTGGTCCTGGCGGGCAACATATGCAGAAGACAAGCAGCGCTGTCAGGATAACTCACTTACCTACAGGGCTGGTAGCTACTTGTCAGGGGCAGAGGTCTCAGCACCAAAACAAGGAAGCTGCTTTGAGGATTCTTTATTCTCGCCTCCTCGTTCTTGACCGCGAGAAGAAAAAGGAGGAAAGAGCCAAGCTAAAAGGAGAGCGTATTGAGGCGGGTTGGGGCAATCAAATTAGAAGTTATGTTCTTCACCCGTACAAAATGGTGAAGGACCACCGCACTGGCTACGAGGTCCACGATGCCGAAGCCGTACTGGATGGAGAACTGGATGGATTTATCACTGATTACCTTCGTTCTAAAGTAGGGAAATGATTAAACGGATTGTCTTAATAGCTTCGGCGCTTCTCTTGCTTTTAATCCCTTCTCTCGTCGCAGCCGGGGATGATATTACGGTTATAGACAGCGATGTAGATGTAAATTTCCCCAGCCGGGCTGTGTTCACTCTTGAGACTGAAAGCTATGTTGATATCGTTGATGTCCGTCTCTATTACCAGGTGGATAGGATGAACTACGCTGAAGTTATCAGCGAGGGTTGGGTTGATTTTACTCCGGCAAGCAGGATAGAGGCTAATTGGGTATGGGATATGAGAAATTCGAGCTTGCCCCCTGGTGCTGAAGTCACGTATTGGTGGGTGATTGAGAATGCTGATGGAAACAGATTTGAGACCTCTCCTGAGATAGCACATTTCGATGACGGTCGCTATCCTTGGCAGAGCCTGACTGGTACCGCGCCTCAGGGTAGTGAGTTGACCCTTTTCTGGTATGAAGGCGGGGATTCTTTCGCCCGAGAGTTGATGGATGTCTGTGAGGAAGGGCTTGCCAGGTTGACCCAGGATATTGGCACCTGTCCGGAGAGGCCCATCAAGATATATATTTATGCCTCCACTAGTGATTTAAAGGGGGCTATGATTTTTCCTCAGGAATGGACTGGGGGAGTTGCCTTTACTGCGTTTGGCATAATTGCTATTGGCATTCCTCCGAGCAACCTCGATTGGGGCAAAAAAGCCCTGGTTCACGAGTTGACACATCTCGTTGTTCATCAGGCAACTTTTAGCCCCTACGGGCAGCTTCCTATCTGGCTTGACGAAGGATTAGCTATGTATAACGAGGGCGAGCTTGACCCTGTTTTTCGCTCCCACCTACAAGAGGCTATCTTGGTGGATAAGCTCATTTCAGTGCGTGGTCTATGTAGTCCCTTTTCTGCCGAGACCGAAAAAGCTCGCCTTTCATATGCTCAAAGCTATAGCCTTGTGGAGTACCTTCTGGATAATTATGGACAGGACAAGATGCTCGAATTGTTGACTATTTTGAAGCAAGGTAGTACCTACGATGAAGCTTTGACTGAGGTCTATAGTTTTGATATAGATGGTCTTGATGCTCATTGGCGGGCAACACTGTCGAATCCGGTAACTCAAGCTCAGAGGAGGGCATGGCTACACCCTGCCTTAATCGGAGTATTAGCGGCATTAGCTACAGTACTGGTTCTGTGGGGTGCTCTGGCTCTGGAGGGGCGGGCCTGGCGAAGGTCGTCTGGGAAATCAACAATTTAAGATAAGATATGAAAGACTCTTTTACTGTTCACGATTTACCCCTTGGTGAACGTCCCAGGGAGAGGCTATTTAAGCTGGGCAGTGAAGCTCTTTCCGCCCCGGAAATTTTAGCCTTAATCCTGGGTCGGGGAATTAAAGGTGAATCCGTCATGATGACTAGCCAGAAGCTGTTAAGCCGGTTTGGCAGTCTCAAAGGCGTTGCCAATGCCTCTGTGGAGGAGTTGACCCAGATGAGAGGTATCGGGCCAGCCAAAGCAGCGCAGATTAAAGCTGCCCTTGAATTGAGCAAGAGGCTGGAAGTCGATGTCGATGATAAACCCAAGCGTGTGCTTAAGTCCCCGGAGGATGTGGCTGCTGAGATGAGGGGCCGGTTGAAGGGTAAGAAGAAGGAACATTTTTGGGTAATTTGTTTAGATACTAGAAACAGGTTAATAAATTGCAAGCCGGTTTCTATAGGTAGCCTGGATACGAGCATTGTTCATCCCCGTGAGGTGTTTAAGGAAGCGGTCTCTTCCTCCGCCGCTTCGGTAATCTTTGTGCACAATCATCCTTCGGGTGATCCCGAGCCATCCAAGGAAGATATTGAGCTAACCAAGCGCTTGGTTAAAGCTGGCGAGATCGTAGGTATTGATGTCCTTGACCACATCATAGTCTGTGATAAGAGTTACTTAAGCCTGAAAGCTAAGGATTTGTTTTAATGGGCAAGTGAGTATCATGAGGACTGGCGAAAAGAGCGAGGTTTTCTTCTTTCCCTATGATATGAATAGGGCTTTCCTCAGAGGGTTGAGGACTCTTTTCTCCAGAGTAGCCAATGTTGTCTCGGCGGGTGATTCAGTAGCGGTGAAGGTTCACATGGGGGAGTATGGCGGTAGCGCTTACCTTCGCCCGCCGATAGTACGCCGAGTGTGTGATTTGATTAAAGAAGTCGGGGGTAAGCCATTCGTCACGGATACCACTACTCTTTATCCCGCGGGGAGATTCACTGCCAGCCAATATCTGGCTACAGCAGCCTTCAATGGCTTCACCGAGGAATCTGTGGGAGCGCCTATTATTATCGCTGATGGGGAGCAGGGCTATGATGGCGAGTGGGTGGATACCCCCAGGCGGGTTTCTGATTGCTCTTTAGATAAAATCAAGATAGCCAGGGAGGTTTTCGATGCCGACTCTATGATAGTCCTTTCTCATCTGAAGGGGCATGAACTATCTGGCTTTGGCGGCTCTATCAAGAATGTGGCTATGGGCTGTGTTACTAAGGAGTCAAAGGCTGCTCAACATAGGGTAGGTCGTGGTGTCATCGACCTCTCCAAATGTACGGGCTGTGGACAATGCGTTGAAGCTTGTGCCTTCGAAGCCTTGTCTTTATTTGAAGAGAAAATAAGGCGTGATGACGAGAAATGCATGAATTGCAATAATTGTCTTTATACTTGCTCAGAGGGTGTTTTTTCCTTACCTCCCCAGGCGAAAGAAAGATTTCAGGTTAATCTGGCTCACGCTGCCGCCGGGGTGCTGAGCCGGTTTCACTCTAAAGTGGCTTTCATCAATTTCGTCCAAGATGTAACGCCATTGTGTGACTGCGCTACGCCATCAGGTTTGCCAGTGGTCCCCGATATTGGCATCCTTGCCTCCACAGATGTGGTAGCCGTCGACAAGGCATCGTTGGACTTGATTGCTCAAAGCAAGCCTATAGGTAAATTCGCCAACGTCAGCTCTCCCGATATACTGGGCAAGATACATAATACGGACAGCCTGGTTCAAATAAAAGCTGCCCAAGAGCTTGACTTGGGCAACATTGAATACCAGCTAAAAGAGCAAAAATAAAAATGCAAAATGACAGGGCAAAGGTTAAATTTTTTGCGTTTTAAGTTGTCATTTTGATTTTTGACCTTTGATTTTTGGATTTAGATATTGTTTAGGATTTCGTGCTTGGGACTTAGGATTTAATCTCGAGCGTTTATGCGCAATTATTTAGAACGCTTTATGGAGTAATATGGAAGATATTGACCTGGTTCGCTCTCTTTTAGAGGAGGAGAAATGGAATCTCGTTATAGTGAAGGGAGGACAGGTTCTTTTCAGTTCCAGAGAGCGGGGAATAGCCCCTTTTTTCCAGGCTATTCAGAGTATTGGGAGAAGTTTACATAATGCTGCGCTGGCTGACCGCATCGTGGGCTTAGCCGTAGCTATGCTTTGCCTTCAGGCCCGGATAACTTCGGTATATGCTGGCATAGCAAGCCAGGGAGCACTTGATATGCTGAAGGGGCAAGGGGTGACCATTAGTAGTAAGAGTACAGTTCCTTATATCTCTAACTATGATGGCACAGACTTGTGTCCTTTCGAGAAGCTGGCGAAGAATTCAGAAAACCCAGCCCAGTTATTTTCCATCTTGGAATCGTTATTTGGAGGGCCTAATGGTGATGATAGAGAGATATTCGTATAAGAGATTCCGGCTTGCTATTATTATTTTAGTAATAGTGGCTATTGCATCTCTTGTTGCCACAGCTTGGGTGTTAGATGAACTAAATAAGGCACGAACCTCCCTGTTGTCGGTAGATGATGAGATGGGGGCGATGCAAGCTGAATTAGCAACTATTGAGATTGAATTAAATTCATCAAAAGAACTTGTCGAATCTCTGGAAGCTGCTCTGTCTAATCTGCAGGTTAACTATGCTAGGCTGACCACGGGATATGGCTATGTATTAAGAGACCCCAGCTACCAGGAAATGAAGGATTTCTTAGAACAAGACGAGACGAGTGAGCAGGAATATCTGGAAAATGAGTATATCTGTGTTGATTTTGCTGCGGATGTTAAGGCAAATGCTGCCAAGGAAGGGCTCCGCTGTGCCTATGTCGTTATCGAATATTACGGGGGAAGCGGGCATACTATTGTCGCCCTTGATACTACCGACAGAGGCTTGGTCTATATTGAACCGCAGTTTGATTGGGAGGTTGAGCCTGAAATTGGCCAGCGTTATTACCAATGCGTAAAACCTCCGCCGGGCAATTATATGGCCGAGCCTGGCTATGATGACACCATAACGCGAATTATTGATATCTGGTAAAGGAGTACCGATCTTGTTCCAGGTCAAGTAAAGAATCTGTGAATTGGTAGGGCAATGAAATCAAGGTATGCTCATAGCGAAGGAAGTCGGCGTGTAGTGTTCCTTTCGCTTATTATTATCTTGTCTCTGCTCTCTTTGCCGGGTTGTTTTTCTTGGTGGGGTGGCGAAGGCGTCCTCCGCCTCTGGGATACCGGTCCCATAACGCTTGACCCGGCAATTTCTGCCGACACGTCTTCTCATACCTACGTCATGCAAATCTTCTCTGGCTTGGTTCGCCTTGACCATGAACTGAACATAGTGCCTGATATCGCTGAGAGCTGGGAGAAAAGCCCCGATGGCAAAACATATACCTTCTATCTGCGCCAGGGGGTGAAATTTCATAGTGGTAAGGAGGTCGAAGCTGCCGATTTTAAATACTCCTGGGAGCGAGCTTGCGACCCCGATACTGGCTCTGGCACAGCAGCTACGTATCTGGGCGATATCATCGGTGCCAAAGATATGCTGGCGGGAGAAGCGGAGGAAATCTCGGGGGTCGAAGTAATTGGTAATTACACTATTCGGGTTACCATTGATGCTCCTAAGGCTTACTTCCTGAGCAAGCTAGCTTACCCCACCGCCTTTGTGGTTGATAGAGCTAATGTGGAATCCGGTATAAACTGGTGGCGGGAGCCGGACGGGACGGGACCATTTAAGCTAAAGGAATGGCAAGCAGGGCAGTGGTTGATTTTGGAGCGCAGCCAGGTTTATTATGGCGAGCCGGCTAAACTGGAACAGGTTGTCTATCTTTTGTCTGGTGTGCCCATGACCCTGTACGAGACAGGGCAAATCGATGTCGTTTCTGTTTACTTGCCCTATATCGACCGAGTGAGTGATGAGACCGGCCCGTTTTATCCCGAGTTAGCCGTAACCCCCGAGCTTAGCCTCTATTATATTGGCTTCAACACTGCCCAACCTCCCTTTGACGACGTTAATGTCCGTCGTGCCTTTTGTCATGCTGTGGATAAAGAGCATATCGCTAAGGTGATATTGAGGGACATGGTAAATGTAGCTGATGGTATTTTGCCGCCGGGCATGCCCGGCTATAACGAAGCTCTTGAGGGACTGGACTACGATGTGGAAAAGGCGAAAGACCTTATCTCCGCCTCGAGATATGGAGATGTCTCGAACTTGCCCCCTATCACCCTGACTGTTGACGGCTATGGCAATAGCATTCCCGGTTATCTGGGTGCCATCATCCAGGAATGGCAGCGAAACCTCGGTGTGGAAATCGCGGTGAGGCAACTGGAACCAGAGGATTTTCTTTATAACTTAAAAGAAGAGAAGGATGAGATGTTCATAATGGGCTGGGTAGCTGACTACCCCGACCCGCATAATTTCCTGGATATCCTGTTCTATACCGGAAGCGAAGTTAATATCTCCGAATACAGCAACCCCACCCTGGACGCTTTACTTGACCAGGCAGCTATAGAGCAGGATGAGATTACCCGCCTAAATATGTACCAGCAAGCCGAACAACTGGTAGTTGATGATGCTCCTTGCCTCCCCCTGTTCCATGGCACTAACTATATCCTGGTGGAGTCCTATGTCAGAGGCTACGAGCTCAGTCCCCTGGGTATTCCCGACCTGAGCAGGGTGTATGTCGGCAAGGGCTAAATTCCAAATCCCAAAGGCGCTCCGCTTCAAATCCTAAATTATTCATTTGGGCTTCGATATTGTTTAGGATTTAGATATTAGTATTTAGAATTTTTCACTACTATGGGTTTGGGGCCTGCTCTTTTATCACACCGCTGGCAGATAGTCTTGGAGCTACATTAGGGGTAGTCCGTGGTGGTATAATGATAAGGGATGGAAAGGGAGGCGATGCTCTATGAGACACTCCCTGGTGGCAGGGTGAGGTGTCATGTGTGCCAGTGGAGGTGCCTTATTAATCCCGGTAAGCTTGGCGTATGCCGTATGCGCATCAATCGGGATGGCAGGCTGTTTAGCATGAATTATGCCGAGGTATCCTCGATGGCAGCCGACCATATTGAGAAAAAACCTCTATTTCATTTCTTCCCCGGTACACATGCCTTCTCTTTAGGCACCTGGGGATGTAATTTCCACTGCAAGGGATGCCAGAACTGGGAGATTTCCTGCGTGGATATCCCGCAAGGTTCCCAGCGATTGCTCCCGGAAAAAGAGATAGAGCTAACCAAGATGTATAATTGCCAGGGCATTGCCTGGACTTACAATGAGCCGACGATTTGGTTGGAATACACCCTGGATTCAGCCAGGCTGGCTAAAGAAAATAATCTATACACTGTATATGTGACCAATGGCTATGCCACGCCTGAAGCTCTGGATACCATAGGGCCCTGGCTTGATGCCTGGAGGGTGGATGTCAAGGGTTTCACCGATGGGTTCTATCGGCAGCTAGCCAAGATTCCTCGGTGGCAGGGTATTCTGGACGTCGCCAGGCGGGCTAAGGAAAAATGGCATATGCATGTTGAGGTGGTGACCAATGTCATTCCTACGATGAACGACGACGAGGAGCAACTCAGGAACATTGCTACCTGGATTAGAGATAACCTGGGCGAGCTTACTCCCTGGCACGTAACTCGTTTCCATCCCCTGCACGAATTTAACCATCTGTCGGCTACCCCGGTATCTACTTTGGAAAGGGCTTATCGGATTGGGAAAGAAGCGGGGCTGAAATTTGTCTATCTGGGCAATGTGCCGGGGCACGATTACGAAAATACCGTATGTTATTCGTGTGGCAAAACAGCCGTTCGCCGCATTGGCTATGATACCCAGGTAGTGGGGTTAGATGGCTCGAGGTGTAAATTCTGCGGAGCTGAGCTTAATTTCCGGATATGAGGGAGGTGCTTTATGGCAAAGGGGCTTCATCCTGTAGTAAAACTGGCTAAGAAGACTGTGGAAGGCTATATCCGGGAAGGTAAAACACCCAAACTGAGGAAGTTAACTCCAGAGATGAAAGAGCAGGCGGGAGTTTTTGTTTCCCTTCATAAGCATGGTCAATTAAGAGGATGTATCGGCACCTTTGAGCCAACTAAGGGTAATGTGGCTGAAGAAATCATTGCCAGTGCTATTAACTCGTCTACCGGAGACCCTCGCTTTCCCCCGGTGACTGCGTCTGAGCTTGATGACCTGGAATATAGTGTGGATATCCTTACTAAGCCTGAGCCGGTCGCAGAGATCAGCCAGCTTGACCACAAGGAATATGGTGTTATCGTGGAGAGTGGCAGGAAAAAGGGACTTTTGCTGCCTGCTCTGAAAGGCGTAGATAGCGTTGAAGAGCAAATTGCTATTTGTCGGCTCAAGGCGGGAATATCAACTGACGAGCCGATTAAGCTCTATCGCTTTCAAGTGAGAAGATTCCAGCAAGTGTGTTGATACCAGAATACAGAATACGAATGCTCACAACTGGGTGAAGAATAACACCACAATCACATGAGCGAGTACAAGGCATGGTAGAAATTTCTTACGGTGTGCTATAATCCGTGACGTAGCCGAAGAGAAATTTGGGACGGGAAGTGTATATTGACCAGTGTCGAAGTAAAAAGGCCTGGGTTTTGAATTCCTGCAGTGTTTCTCACATTCTTGCTATCACGAATAGATTAGTCCTGCTGACGCCGCTTTTTACTGGCAAAAGAAGACTGGAGGAATGCTCTCGCTTGTCCATTCCCTTATCTGGTAAGGGAGAGGAGGTGCGCTTTGGTTAAGTTTCCCTTCACCCCTAGAGATATGGAGTTCTACGACATGTTCGAACAGGAGACGGCTAATCTGGTCACTGCCGCAGAAAAGCTGGTTGACCTCTTTGACAACTACGAAAACGTGGAGGCAAAAGCAAAAGAGCTTAAGGATTTCGAACATAGAGGCGACGTTATAACACATGAGATAATAGCCCGACTACATCGCACCTTTGTAACACCCATTGACAGGGAGGATATTACTCTTCTGGTCCATAGCCTGGACGATGTAATGGATTTCATCGAGGCTGCGGGCAGAACAGCCTTTCTTTATCATATTGCTCAACCCACGGAGAGAGCCCGAGAGCTGGCCCGAATCGTAGCCAAGGTAGCCTACAAGTTGAACGAGGTAGTACCCCGTTTGCGCCGCCGTGACCAGTTCAAATGGATTCTGAAGCAGTGTGTGGAAATCAATACTCTGGAAAACGAGGCCGACGACGTGCAACATGCTGCCTTAGCCGAACTGTTCGAAGTTTGCCGTACTGACGCATGCGAGGTAATCAAATGGCGTGAAATCTATGGGCACCTGGAAAACGCCACCGACCGGGGTGAGGATGTCGCCAATGTCCTTGAAGGTATAGTATTGAAGCATGCCTGAGCTCGCTCTGCTGGTTCTGGTAATTGCGGCAGCCATCGGCTTTGGTGTGGTTAATGGTTTTAATGATGCTGCCAATAGTGTTGCTGCTTCGATTGGCTCCCGGGCTATATCTCCTCGAAACGCTATAATACTGGCTGCCTTTTGTAATTTCGCTGGTGCCGCTACTGGTAGAGAAGTAGCTATAACCATCGGGAAGGAAATTTTAGACCCCGCAACAATCTCATCTTTACCATCGGTTACTGCTTTCTTGATACTGATTGCTGCTTTGGCTACGGTTATCATTTGGGGAAGCATAGCTACTCGCCTGGGTTTGCCGGTAAGTATAAGCCATGGCTTTGTCACCGGACTGGCAGCGTCGGGAATAGCAGTGATGGGCTGGGGGGTAGTAAAATGGGATGTCCTGGAAAGGATTGGGGCATCAGTGGCTATTGCTCCTGCCCTGGGTTTCATCGGTGGCTTTGCTCTTATGATTGTCTTGCTCTGGGCGTTTCGTCGAAGCGCCCCTGCCAGGATGAGAGTTGTCTTCAGTCGTCTGCAATGGCTTACTACCGGTTTCTTAGCTTACAGCCACGGCAAAAATGATGGGCAGATGCCCATAGGTATTATCACTTTCGCCCTGGTGATTTATACCGGGCAGGTTGGTCTGTGGGACAATATCCCCTTGTGGGTAATAATCGTATCCGCTTTATCCATTAGCTCGGGCATCGCTGTCGGCGGCTGGCGAGTTATTCAAACCGTGGGGGTAAAGATCACTGCTTTACAACCTATCCATGGTTTTGCTACGCAGGCCTCAGCGGCTACGGTTATTGAGATAGCTTCGCGCCTGGGCATTCCCGTAAGCACCACTCATTGTGCCACCGCGGCTACAATGGGGGTGGGCGCCACGAAACGTCTTTCCGCGGTAAGGTGGGGGGTAACCAGAAATATCGTGTTGGCCTGGGTTTTAACCTTCCCGATATGTGCGGCTCTCGGCTGGATAATAGCGTCACTTCTGAAGATTGCCTTTTGAGCTGACAAAACCTCTTTGCCCTCTTAGAACACCTGTGCTATAATTTAGCTTCGCTAAATTGGCGATAAAGGTTCGATAAGGAAAGTAGATTGAGTTTGAAGCTATTGCCGGCGGCTCTTCAGAAGCAGGATTATAACCTGGCAGCTCACGTCCTTGTCTATGGCTTAGTCAAAGCCTCGGTAAAAAAGCCCAAAAATTCTCCGGATTTTCGGGGCCCCCGGAACTCATACCCCAAGAATTCGCGGAATTCTTGGGGACCCCGGAAGTGTTATGGCAACAGAAAGAAAAGGCAAGAGAAAGAGTAGCGCACGGGGTTTCTATGGCCGGGCTCTGGATGAGGCGGAAAAGCTGGAACTACAGGAAGCTTCTCATGTCGAAGGAATCGACGAGGAGATTGCCCTTCTCAGAGTAAAGCTCAGGGAACTTTTGGAAGAACAGCCGGAGCGAATTGACCTGCACTTCGAGGCAGCCAATATCATAGCCCGGCTGGTAAGAACCCGATATCAAATCACCAAGGAGCAAAAGAAGTCTCTCAAGGAAGCTATCCAGAAAGTCCTGACCGAAGTTGCTGTGCCCCTGGGGATTGGTATCGGAATTAAAGCGGCAAGCAGGTAAGCATGTCGCGGCTTAAATCCTAAGCACTGAATTCCACATCCCTTCAACTTTATTCAGGGCAGGCCTGAACAGTATAGAAAATCAAAAACCAAAGGTCAAAAATCAAAATGACAATTCAAAACGCAAAACTCGAAGATGCTTATATCTTCGCTTGATCTTTGCTCTTTGCATTTTAATTTTTTATTTACTGTTGCTCTGTCATTTTGCACTTTTATTTTTGCATTTTGCACGAATTTGTTTAGCGCTTAGAAATCGGGATTTTCTTCTTATGAAGCTAAGACCTTATCAACTGGAAGTGGCGCAGGCGGTTATGAAATCCATTCAGAAGGGAATGGGACTGACCTTTTCTGTGGAGATTGCCAGGCAAGGGGGCAAAAACGAACTTTCAGCGCATCTGGAGGTCCTGCTGTTAACGCTATATATGGCCAGGGGAGGCAATCTTATAAAATGCTCCCCAACCTTTAAGCCTCAAACCATTATATCTATAGGAAGGTTGAAGCAGAGACTGGATGATTTTGGCTTTGATGGCATTTATCGTCTCCAGATGGGCTATATCGTTCAGCTCGGCAACGCCGAAGCCATCTTTCTATCGGCTGAGGGCTCGTCTTCGGTGGTGGGACACAGCGCGGACATACTTCTGGAGATTGATGAATCGCAAGATGTTAGCAAGGTAAAGTACACCAGGGAATTCCGCCCCATGGGTTCGGCTACCAACGTGACCACGATTCTTTATGGCACTACCTGGGATGATAGCACCTTACTGGAAGAGGTAAAGCAGGCAAATCTGGAACTGGAAAGAAAGGACGGGATTAAGCGCCACTTTAGGTATGATTGGCAGTTGGTAGGCCGCTACAATCCTGACTATGTCAAGTTCGTCCAGGCAGAGCGGCAAAGATTGGGCGAGGAGCATCCCCTGTTCAGGACTCAATATGCTTTATTACCTATCACCCACGGCGGGGGCTTCCTATCACGGCAGCAGATAGCTCTGGTGCTGGGTGAACACCAGAGGCAATCGCAGCCTCAGGGGAAGAGGACTTATATTGCTGGCGTAGATTTGGCCGGGGAACATGAGTCGGAAATGACAGGAAGGGACGCTCCTGTCAATAATAGGGGAAGAGGGCGTGATTCCACGGTAATCACCATTGCCGAGGTGGATGCCCGCCTGCCAAGCCTTGGCGGGCAGGCCACTAACCCATCGCAGCTACTGTTGAAAGTTGTGGAACAATACCGATGGACGGGAACGCCCCATAGCCAGCTTTACACCCAGATGACGGATATCCTTAAGAATGTCTGGAACTGCCACAGGATAGTGGTGGACGCCACCGGCATTGGTCAGCCTGTAGCTAGCTTTCTCAGAAAGGAACTTGGAAGCAGGGTTATCCCATTCGTCATTACCTCAAAGAGCAAATCCGAAATGGGTTTTGAGTTGTTGTCTCTTGTCAATTCCGGGAGGCTTAAACTCTACAAGCAGGATGGCTCTCGGGAGTATAAAGAGACCTTGTTTGAGTTGGAAAGAGCCAGGGCGCGATATCGCCCGAACCAAACGATGAACTTTTACGTTGACCCTCGGGAGGGGCACGATGATTTTCTCGTGAGCCTGGCTTTAGTGGCCCAGGCCGCTAAAGGTCTTAGCCCCAGGGAAGCAAAGGGTTGGCTCAGGGAAAGCTAGACAGGCGCTTCCTATTCATTCGCAAAGGGCAAGGCGTAGTATCTAGGAGGCTACAATAGTTTGGGAAGGTACTCTTGGTGCCCCTAGAATAGGGCCCTCTAAGTATCCCCCCTTAAAATAAGGGGGGATAAAGGGGGGTTATGTTAGAAAAACCTCTCTCTTATCCCTTAAGATAAAGATTCTCTCCTTCGTAACTCCACTTGCCCCTCTTATCTTAAGAAGGGGATTTTTGGGAAAACTTATCTGTTACCAGCATATTCATTCCCAGGCACGGTGTAACTTCATTCCAGGCTGGGCAAGTCTTTGCTTAGCTCAGCCAGGGATGCAATCCGCTTCTTAGTTTGCTCTAGCTGTCCCTCATGCTCTTGGGCATACTGCGTGGCTTGCTCGTAGAAGTCTTTTATCCTGGGCACAAAGGATAACTGGGACAATATCAAGGTAACGTCGACATAGTGTTTTTCTCCGGGGAAATCGCCCCCTCGAATCAGGGCATTGGGTGCCAGCTCCTTGATGTAATCGCTAACGCTCTTGACCATGTCCATATTCATCTCTCTTTCCGGACCAGAGATGATATATATAGCTTTGCCGGCATCCTGAGGGCTGCAAGTGAGGGAGAGATCAGAAAGGGTGGCGTCTAAGGCTTGTGTCCCTCTGAAGCTTTCCAGAGCTTTCTCACGGAAAGTTTTCTTCCTTATCTCCCACGGGAAGCGGAATGAAGGTAGCTCAGTCCTCCCCAGGCCGATAGTGGTCCATCCCTCCAGGCTGGCAATTATGTCCCCGGCATCTATCGTCCGTGAACCCACGTATTTGGCTTTAGTGACTTCACCAGCACACATTAAATCATAGAAGGGCTCGGCAATCATCCTGTTTATTCTATCTATGTTACTCACGAGACTGGCATCTTTTCTAACATACCTCTGGTTATCGGCGAGAAAAATGGCATCTACTATGTCGTAAGTGGATTTCAGGCAAATGGCGGTGTTATATGTGCTTCGCGACTCTGTGGTCTGCTCATGCTCGAAAGGCAAAACTACCAGGGCATAAACTGGCTTGCTGATGTATCTATCCTTAACTGCCCTGGCTATTATGGGCAGCGCTCCCGACCCCGTGCCGCCGGCGGCACCAGCTATGAGCAAAAAGGCATGTGTCTCGTAAAACTGTGGGCTAGCTTTCACGGCATCCAGTACCTTATCACCGTCCGTCTTGGCCAATTGAGCTCCTAGCTCATTTATCTTGCCTACCCCGTGTCCCAGAGTCTGGCGCAAGCCCAGTAGCACCCGGTGTGTGTAGTCGTCCTTGATAAACCTTAGCCCGGTCAAATCCGCCTGGTCTGTATTCACCGCGATGACGGTGGGGGCTATGGTGGCCTTGCGCTGAGAACGCGCCTTGAAATTTAGCCTGGCAAAGTTGTCAGCAATCCGGCATCCACACTGTCCCAGTCCAATAACTGTTAACTTCATTTTTGCCTCCTTCTTTCGGTACCTTTATTTCCCCCTTTTCCCTCTATACTACCCTATTTTGTTTTTCATTGCGAGCCCTACACTTCTTGTAATTTGAGCCGTGACTTGTCGGGCGTGGCAACCTCCTCGTAACAGTTCCTTTATTAGTAGTAGATTCTTCGCCTCATTACCAAAAAGTAAACCGCGGCGCCGATGCCCGCTGCTATTGCCATGATGATAACAATGAATGCCCACAGAGGCAAGCGCCCGGCACGGAAGGAATATACCGCAGTCCAGTTGCCTGTGTTCTCTGCGCCATCTACGGCTTGCACAATCCAGTAGTAGGTCCCATAGCCCAGGGCTTCGCTCTTCTCCAGGGTATAGTTCGTTCCCACTAAGCCCTCTTTGGAGACTACGGGGTCAGCGAATTCTCCAGTGGCGGTGATATTGGCACTGGTCGCTATTTGCAGGCTATAGTAAACTCCACTAAGGTCTTCTACCTCCGCCCACTCGAAAGTCGGCTTTACTTTACCTATGAATCCCACCTTGCCCCCGTCGGCTGGTGAAATGAGTTCCGGTATGTCCGGCGGGGCTGATTCCATGGTGAAGATAGTGGTAGCCTCGTTCTCTGCAGCATCCTCGGCTGTTACCAACCGCTCGCCATGTCTGCTCTCAGACACGAGAAAACTTGTCTCAAAGCTGCCTTTAGCGTCGGTTGTTGCTGTCTTTACCTGGCTGTCATCGTACATGATGCTCACATCTTCGTTGATGGCAAATCCGCGGCCGGTGACGGTCAAGTTCATGCCCACATGTCCCTGGTCGGGGGACAACAGGATGCCAGGTTCTATCTCGAAGCTGAGCGCGTCGAGATCTCTTTGTTTGGTCCACTCTCCCTCGGCGGTGACGCTATACGTGTCCGTGGGCATCTCGGGCACCTTGAAGACTTCCTCCCAGTAACCTCTGTCGTCGGCCCTGACTTCCGTGACCGCTTCCTCTCCAGCAAATAATATCTTGATGTCTCTCTCTCCGGCATAAAATCCGCTGCCTGTCATTGTTATGTTGTCGCCCACGCTGCCCGATGGCTCCTCTACGATGCTGCCCGATGGTCCATCCAGGATGTGTATCCCTGGCGTTACTTCGAAGGTGACATCCTCAACCTCGTAATACCGGCTCTCGTCGCCCTCGGCGTCTATCCTATGGCTCCCTCTGGACGAACCGGGGATTAGAAAACTCTTCTCCCAGCTACCATCCTCATCAGCGGTGATATCCTCCTTTACTATCTCATCATCGCCGTTGAGATAATATTTTAGCTCTATGTCTTCCTCGTCCTCGGCAAACCCATGGCCTTCCACGGTAACATTAGTCCCCACGGCCCCTTCTTCAGGGCTTATCGTCAACCCAGGCTTGACGGTAAACCCAGCGTAGGCAGAGCTGCCCTTATCCCCTTGGGCGAGTACGTTGTAGCTTCCCGTGCAGCTTTCGGGAATGGTGAAGGTGTCCGTAAAACTTATTAACGCAGTGGTGGCCTGGACTTCGCTCACGCGGATTCTGTCAGTGGCGTCCAGATAGTAATAGATATCAACCCACTCATCAGGCAGAAAATAATAGCCGCGAATGGTAATCTCTGTTCCCGGGACTCCCCGGCTGGGGGAAAGCGTGATGTAAGGTGCTTCTTCCGCGGCTTGCGCTGGCACAGCCATTTGGGCAGTTGCTACGAGGCAGATGCCCAGAACAACCAGCAGTCGAGATAGCGAGCGCATTTGATTAACCTCCTGCTATTATAAACGAAAATGCCACAGAAAAGTAAGTACCCTACTGGCTAAATTCGGAATCCCTCTGAAATGCAAAAAGTAAAAATAAAAATGCAAAGTGACAAAGTAAAGGTCAAAGATTTACATTTTGACTTGTCATTTTAATTTTTGACCTTTGATTTTTGAATTTGTTTGGGGTTTGGTGCTTAGGATTTTTCTCATAACTCCCCTAGCCCCTCTTACCTTAAGAGGGGGAATTCTTTATCCCCCTTAAGATAAGGGGGATAAAGGGGGTTATGATTCTTTCTACCAGCGGTCGTAATAGATGGTTCTTCTTATTATCAGAGCGCGAATCAGGACGACCAGGAGCACCACGGCGGCGGCTATGGCGGCAATAAATCCCCACCTGGGCAGGAGTCCGACACGGAAGGAACGGGCTGTAGTCCAGCCGCTTTCGTTCTCCGCGCCATCTACAGCCTGCGCAGTCCAGTAGTAGGTGCCATTAGGCAGGGCATCTTTCTCTTCCAGAGTATAGCTCGTATCAGCTACGCCCGCAACCGAAACTACGGGGTCGACGAACTCTCCGGTGGCGGTGACATTGGCACTGGTCGCTATTTGCAGGCGATAGCGAACTCCGCTGTCATCGGATACCTCCGACCACTCGAATGTCGGGGTTACCTTACCTATTAATCCCACCCAGCTCTTGTTGACTGGTGAAATGAGTGTCGGTGGGTCTGGGGGCTCCGATTCCATGGTGAAGATAGCGTTGGCTGCGTTGCCGGCACCATATCCGGCTATCACCAGTCGCTCGCCATGTCTGCTCTCAGGCACGGCAAAACTTACATCGAAGCTGCCTTTGTCGTTGGTCATAGCTGTCGTCACCTGGCTATCCTCGTACATGATGTTTATATCTTCGCTGGCATTAAATCCGCAGCCGGTGACGGTCAGGTCCATGCCCACATGTCCTTCGTCGGGGGACAACACGATGCCAGGCTCTACCTCGAAGCTGAGTTCGCCGATGTCTTCTTTATTGGTCTGCTGCCCCTCGATGGTGATGCTATACGCACCTGCGGGCATCTCGGGCACCTCGAAGCTTGCTTCCCATTCACCTTGGGAGTCGGCTATGATGCCTGTGACTACTTCCTGGCCAGCAAACAACACCTTGATGTCCTTCTCGCTAGCTGCAAATCTGCTGCCCGTCATTGTTACGGTGTCGCCCACAACGCCTGATGATTTGTCTATGCTTATGCCCGGGGTTACTTCGAAGATGGCATACTCGACCTGGTAAAGCTTGCTCTCGGTATACTCGGCGTCTATCTTGTGTTCTCCCTTGCTGGATTCGGGAATCTGGAAAGTCGTCTCCCAACTGCCACTGGCATTCGCCCTGATATTGGTTTCTATCGTTGTATAGCTGTGATTCGTGTAATACCTCAGCTCGATGCCCCTTTCATTCCTGGCAAATCCCTGTCCTTTCACGGTAACCGTGGTGTCCACGGGGCCCTTTTCGGGAGTTACCGTCAACCCCGGCCTGGCGATGAAGTAAGCCTCCGCTGTCTTAGTGTATGCGTCGGCGAGTACCTTGTGGGCTCCTATGTGACTTTCAGGAACGGTGAAGGTGATGGTGAAAGTTCCCCTGATGTTGGTTCCGCCTGAGGCTACTATCGTCCCGTCATAAAGAATGTCAATATAGCTGCCGGCATCAAAGCGCTGGCCATAGACGGCGACCTCCGTTCCGGGGGCTCCGGAGCCGGGAGAAAGGTCGATGGTGGGGCCCCCACACACGGCTTGTGCGGGCGTGGCCGGCAGGGCGATGGCCATTAGGCAGACGGCAAGAACGATGACCGGTCGAAATAGCAATTGCAGTCGAATCATCTCTCTATATTATAGACGAAAATGCCACTGAGGTAAAAAGGGGTTGAATCCATCTTTTATATTATATATCATTGCGGGTCTCGATTTATCGGGGCGTGGCAATCTCGTTGGCTCTCGGAGATTGCTTCGTCACCCCGATTCATCGGGACTCCTCGTAATGACACAACGGCGATGTCATTCTGAGCCGTAGGCGAAGAATCTCATAAATTTTTGGGAGAGTGGGTTCATTCATAACTCCCCCTAGCCCCCTCTTATCTTAAGAGGGGGGATTTTGGACTGCCCTGGCCCCTCTTAATCCTAAGGGGGGG
>Ga0315545_1001261_pt1 | contig 25056 bp, 23 predicted proteins | sample SalMarSW160210MG_FD_203096 | JGI IMG/M metagenome (GOLD analysis project Ga0315545, IMG submission 203096) | Salt marsh sediment microbial communities from the Plum Island Ecosystem LTER, Massachusetts, United States - Salt Marsh Sediment SW1602-10 ...
TGCAGAATCAGCTCGGAGCCGAAAATGAGCTTTTCTTTATTTTAGGCTGGGATAGTCTGGCTGAGCTTCCTCAATGGCACGAGCCATCCCGGCTTATTAAAATGTGTTACCTGGTGGCAGTTCCCCGGCCCGGCTACCCAGCGCCTGACCTTAATTCTCTAGAATCCGATATCCCTGGGTTATCCCAGAGGGTTATTATGCTTGACACACCACAAATAGATATAAACGCCTCATCAATCAGAAGGCGGGTTGCCCAGGGCTTGTCCATCAGCCACCTCGTCCCCGAGCCGGTAAACAGATATATCAAGCAGCACGGGCTATATCTTTAAGTTACGGCTTTCCCCATTGACAAATTCAATTTTGGGTGTATTGTAAATTTGATTTGTTGTGCCCGCGGAGGTGAAATGATGAGAAAATGTCTGAGTGTTCTTTTTGCCCTGGTGCTGGTCTTGCCGCTGGTGGTAGTGGCGACCTTGTTCGCAGGACCTGCAGCTATCGCTGACGGAGGCATTTCGGAGATTCCGTGGGACGTCAGCGATGAAAGCATTGCTGCGTAGGACGATTTGAAAGTGGATTACACCCTGCCCTTCACATTCCCCTACTTCGGGCGAGACATCGTCAGTATCAGCGTCAACACCAACGGCCTGATAGCGCTCCTTGAGACCGGTGAGTTCTGTCCAATATGCTGGGAGGTCGGCAACCACGACGATGGAGCCTACGTGACCGATAACGTTGATGTCATCTTCGCCGCCGAAGATGACCTGATAACGGGGGTGATTATCGAGGGCTTCTCGGACCGGGTAGAGGTTATCTGGATTGGAACGACCTACGATGATGTTCAGACTGGTGTTTTCGACGACTATGGGCTGGGCTTTAAGGTTATCCTGTTCAGCGACGGGCGGGTGCAGTGGAAGTTCTTCGACATGGATTACGACAGTTATGATTTCGACCTCTTCTCGGGGTTGTACGACGAGGTGGGGGATGTGGAATACGAGGTGCCCGGGGGTTCCACCTCGTTCAGCGGAGAGGACGTTGATAAGGCGTTCGAGTTTGACCCGGCTGGCCCGGGCATCTCTGCAATTGCGTGGGACGTCAACGATGAAAGCATCGCTGCGGATGACGATGATTATGTCGATTACACCCTGCCCTTCACTTTCCCCTACTTCGGGCGAGACATCGTCAGTATCAGCGTCAACACCAACGGCCTGATAGATCTCCTTGAGACCGGTGAATCCTGTGTCGAATGCTCTGATAACGAGACCCACTTCTATGGAGACCACGTGACCGATAACATTGATGCCATCTTCGCCGCCAACGATGACCTGATAACGGTGGTGATTATCGAGGGCTTCTCGGACCGGGTAGAGGTTATCTGGATTGGTACGACCCTCTACGTTGATGAATTTACAGAGCGTGAGCTGGGCTACAAGGTTATCCTGTTCAGCGACGGGCGGGTGCAGTGGAAGTTCTTCGACATGGATTACGTTTCTTGGGATGGCGACCTCTTCTCGGGGCTGTACGATGAGGTGGGGGATGTGGAATACGAGGTGCCGGGGGGTTCCACCTCGTTCACCGGCGAAGGGGTTGATAAGGCGTTCGAGTTCCTGCCTGAAGAGGAAGAGCTACCGGTAGGAGCAGTAGGTGGAGAGGTTCATTCCATAAATAAGGTTAGTGTCCTGATGCCCTGGATTGGCTTGGCCTGGCTTTTGGCCCTGGGCGCGGGAGTAGTAACGATGAGGCGGCGGCAAGGCCGTTAGACTTGGCATTAAATATCCAGGTTTCGGACGCTCTTGGCATGGGCTTGTATGAAGGCTTTGCGGGGTGGGACCTCGTTACCCATTAGCATGTGAAATATATGGTCAGCATTGGCAGCATCATCCACACTTACTGAAAGTAGGGTGCGGGTGGCTGGATTCATAGTAGTTTCCCACAGTTGCTCAGCACTCATCTCCCCCAGCCCCTTGTAGCGCTGAACCTCTACCTTCTTAGCCTCTTTTAGCTTGCGCATTACTTCTTGCTTTTCCTCTTCTGAGTAAACCCAGTGCTGGAGCTTGTGGGTTTTAATGCGGTATAGGGGTGGCTGGGCAATGAACAGGTGCCTATTATTAATTAGCGTTACCATGTGTCGGAAGAAGAAGGTCAACAGCAGGGTACGGATGTGAGAGCCATCAACATCAGCATCAGTCATAAGGATAACCCGATGATAACGGAGCTTTGATAGGTCAAACTCATCATCTATGCCGGCTCCCAGAGCAGTAATGATGGCACGGATTTCTTGATGAGACAGCGTTTTATCTGACGGGGCTTTTTCAACATTGAGGATTTTGCCCCGCAGTGGCAGAATGGCTTGGAATCGACGATTCCGTCCCTGCTTGGCTGAGCCGCCGGCTGAGGGGCCCTCCACCAGATATAGTTCACAGTGGGACGGCTCTTTCTCTGAGCAGTCAGCCAGTATTCCGGGCAGAGTACCAGTATCCAGACTGCTCCTCTTGATAATTAAATCACGAGCCTTTCGCGCTGCTTCTCTGGCTTTGGCTGCAGTAGTGCACTTATCTATGATTCTTCTGGCTTCGTCAGGATGCTCTTCAAGGTAGAGGGATAGACCTTCACCGACTACACTTTCCACCTCGCTCTTGACTTCAAGGTTACCCAGCTTGGCTTTGGTCTGTCCCTCAAATTGTGGCTCGGCAAGCTTGACACTAATAATGGCAGTAAGCCCCTCTCTAACATCATCCCCTGCCAGGTTAGACGCATCCTCTTTGAGGAGCTTGTTTTTATGGGCATAGTCGTTAAGCACCCGGGTTAGTGCTGAACGGAAGCCAGTAAGGTGAGTGCCTCCATCAATAGTATTAACGCAGTTAGCAAAGCTAAAAGTGGACTCGGCAAAGCCTTCGTTATACTGAAGGGCTGCTTCAACTATTGTGCTATTTACCATTTTGGATATATAAATAGGGTGGTGGTGGCGGACTATCCGGCTACGGTTAAGGTGTCGAACAAAGCTAGTAATTCCCCCCTCAAAGTAGAAAGTCTTTTCCTTATCTTTTCTTTCGTCTTTTAAACATATTTCCAATTCCTTATTCAGGTATGCCATCTCTCGTAGACGCTCGCTTAGAGTGTCAAAATCATAGTTGACCTTACCGAATATCCCTTCATCGGCAAGAAAGGTAATACTAGTGCCAGTATCACTAGCTTGACCAACTTCGGCTACTTCTTTTCGGGGTATGCCTTGCTTATATTCCTGCTGATATAGCTTGCCATCACGGCTGACATTAACCATAAGCCAGGAGGAAAGAGCATTTACTACCGAGGCACCTACCCCGTGTAGTCCGCCTGATACCTGGTATATCTTGCCACCGAATTTTGCCCCGGCGTGCAGTGTAGTCATTACTGTCTCCAGGGCTGATACATTGGTAGCCGGATGAATTTCTACCGGAATGCCGCGCCCATTATCTTCAACTCTAACGGCGTTATCTTTTTGAATAGTGACTACGATTTTTGTACAGCACCCAGCCATAGCTTCATCAATACTGTTGTAGACGATTTCATAGACCAGATGATGTAGACCTCGCTGGTCAGTGCTGCCGATATACATACCTGGGCGGCGGCGTATCGCTTCCCGCCCACCAAGGACATGAATATCCTCGGCGGTATACTCATTATTCAATGGCTCAGTTGGAGAGGTCGTATCCTGTGGCATAGCTAGTCTTTACCCCCTTGTTGATTGTGAGATGATAAATAAAGTAGAACGGACTGTTGAGTGGAGATGAGGAAACCCAAGCAGATTCTAACTATAAAATAAGAGGCTACCCACCCCGAGTAAATTTCACATGATGATAAGGCAGCCATTAATATGATTATAGCACAATCTAGCTATGAAGTGAAGCTAGTATACTGAGGTCGTTTAGCAACGGGTAGTTTTAGTCCGCTATCCCCTTTTTGGGGTGGTTTTTAGGTTTAGGTTATGGTTCCGGAGTGCTTTCTTTATTCCATATTTAGCTTCCTTAAGAAATGGTTTCTTGATACCTTCTGGTCATAGAGGAAGTTACCAAAGAAACTGTCTACTCTTGTTTCTTTGCACCTTACCTTTGCCATGCTCCAACCTCCGGTCTTTTGTTTTAATTATAATGGCTTTGAGTCTGGCTGCCTAGCTTCAGGACAAAGTCTTTTTGAAGAGTTGCTAAACAATCTCCCTCCTCGCTATTGACAAACGCTGGGAATAATGGTATTATAGGGGTTTGTGATTAAACTTCTTGCGGCTTTGCCTTATTATCTCTCATCGTCATCCGCAAATTTTACTTTAGTGTAGTACCCCAATAAATAAGTTTCGTGTGTCTATTTAAGGAGTAAAGAAAGAGATGGTTCTTGTGTCACCAGCACATACTGAAGGGAAAATGACGCCTATTCCCCGAAAATCTTATGCCAAGCTGCCCCAAATACTAGATATACCCAATCTAATTCAAGTACAACTGGAGTCATTCCGGAGATTTCAAGAAAAAGGGCTAAAGCAATTACTAGAAGCAACATTCCCCATTAAAGACTTCACTGGCAACAGGCTGGAGCTTAGCTTCAAAGACTATGAATTCCGTGGGCCTTATACCACCGAGCAAGATTGCCGCCATCGTGACTTAACCTACTCAGCTCGCCTCTATGTGAGGGCACAGTTGCTAGTTAAGGAAACGGGGGAAATTAAAGAAAAAAAACTGTTTTTCGGTAACATTCCATTGATGACAGCCAAAGGCACCTTTATTATTAGTGGCGCCGAACGGGTAGTAGTAAGCCAGTTACTCCGCTCACCAGGCGTTTATTTCACCATTGAGGAAGATACTCCTAGTGGTCGTCAATTATGTCAAGCTAAGCTAATCCCTACTCGCGGTGCTTGGCTGGAGTTTGAAACCAGCAACCGGAATGTAATCTCAGCCAAGATAGACGGCAAACGGAAGATTCCTATTACTACACTGTTGCGCGCTATTGGTTACAGTAGTGATGAGCAATTGCTCAACTTATTCCACAAAGAGGATAGCTTTTCTGAGCACCAGTACATTAGGTCAACGATTGAGCGTGAACCATTGGTTAGGGATGAGACTAGTGCCCTGATGGATATCTATAAAAAATTGCGCCCTGGTGACCCACTCAACATTGAAAATGCTAAAAAACTGATGAACAACCTGTTCTTTAATTCCCAGCGTTATGACCTAGGCGAGGTTGGTCGATATAAGCTTAATAAGCGATTAGGGCTAAAGGTTGCGGAAAATCAGGGAACTCTAACCACAGAAGATATTATAGAAATAGTCAGGCGCATCATTATGGTTAACAATGGCAGTGATAGCCCTGACGATATTGACCACCTGGGCAATCGGCGGGTGCGCACTGTGGGTGAGTTGATGCAAAACCAGTTTCGCATTGGGCTACTACGTATGGAGCGAGTAACCAGGGAGCGTATGAGTATTATTGACACTGAAGCAGTTACTCCCGACGCTTTGGTCAACATTCACCCTATAGTAGCCGCCGTCAGGGAGTTCTTCAGCAGCTCACAGCTATCACAGTTTATGGATCAAACCAACCCACTGGCTGAGCTAACTCATAAGCGTCGCCTATCAGCAATGGGACCAGGAGGTCTATCTCGTGAGCGTGCCGGCTTTGATGTCCGTGATGTCCACTTTTCTCACTATGGGAGAATCTGTCCTATTGAGACACCAGAGGGACCTAACATTGGTCTCATTGGCTCTCTAGCCACCTACAGTATAATTAATAACTATGGTTTCATAGAGACACCGTATCGCAAGGTTATTGCTGAAGTAAACAGTACCTACGATTCAGTACTGGGTAAGATAACGCGGGAAGCGGTGATTGATGACAACGACAATACTATAGCAGAGGCTGGAGATGCCATTACTCCTGAGCTTGCTATCAGACTATCCCACCTATCTCCTCGTACTATAAAGGTAAAACCCTTTGTCTCTGATGAGGTAATCTACCTAACCGCCGATAAAGAGGATGAATATACCATTGCTCAGGCTAATGCCCGGCTTGACGATAATAATCAATTTGTAGAAGAAAAGATTGAAGCTAGGCTGGGTGACCGCTACCTTCTGGAGTCTCCTAATAAAATCCAGCTAATGGATGTATCACCTAAACAGATATTCAGTGTTTCTACATCATTAATCCCTTTCCTAGAACATAACGATGCTAATCGTGCCCTAATGGGCTCTAATATGCAGCGTCAGGCTGTGCCCCTGCTTCGCCCTGAGGCACCTTTAGTAGCTACAGGCATGGAAATTGAAGCGGCTAAGCGTAGTGGTCAGGTGTTATTTGCCCAAAATTCGGGAGTAGTAACTTCAGTTACTAGCTCACAAATTGTGGTTACTGATGATAAAGACGATGATAAGATATATCAGCTCATGAAGTTTACGCGCACTAATCAAGGGACTTGTATCAATCAGCGCCCTACAGTGAGTAAGGGTGATCGGATAGAACCGGATGAGCTTCTAGCCGATAGCTCAGCCACCGAGGAAGGAGAATTAGCTCTGGGACAGAATGTGCTGTGTGCCTTTATGAGCTGGGAAGGCTATAATTTTGAGGACGCTATCATTGTTAGCAATCGTCTGGTTGAACAGGACAAGTTTACTTCTGTTCATATTGAGAAGCATGAGATTGAAGCACGGAATACTAAGTTAGGCCCCGAAGAAATTACTAGGGATATACCTAATGTAGGTGAAGAAAGTCTGCGTGAGCTTGATGAAACAGGAATTATTCGGATTGGTGCTGAAGTAGGTCCGGATGACATTCTAGTAGGTAAAATTACCCCAAAGGGTGAAACCGAGCTATCGGCTGAGGAGAAACTTCTGCGGGCTATCTTTGGCGAAAAAGCTCGGGAAGTGAAGGATACTTCCCTGCGAGTGCCTCACGGAGAGCGGGGCAAAGTGATTAATGTGAGAAATGTCTCCCGTTATGACGAGGATGAAGAGCTACCGGCCAGGGTTAATCAATGGGTACAGATCTGGGTTGCACAGAAAAGAAAAATGTCGGTAGGGGATAAGCTATCTGGGCGGCATGGTAATAAAGGAGTTATCTCCCTTATTGCTCCAGTTGAGGACATGCCATTTCTCCCTGATGGCACTCCGGTGGATATTATACTTAACCCTATAGGTGTACCATCACGTATGAATATTGGTCAAGTTCTAGAAACCCATCTTGGCTTGGCGGCTCAGACGTTGGGCTTGAAGGTTTTTAGCCCAATCTTTGATGGTGCCAGTGATATTGCTATTGAGGATGCTCTGGCTAGGGCATGGCTAGCTCAAAAGGCTGGAGCAGTTAATCCTGACCCTATTAATGGAGACTCAACTCTACAACTGGAGCAGGCTAAGACATGGCTTAAAAATCGTGATTACGATGCAGACAGGGTGTTCAGTGATGACTACCCTGGAGAGGCGAAGGAAGCTTGTCTCCGCTTATGGCTCGAAGACCTGGGCGTAGCTAGCCGAGAGCTTAACCCACAGGAACTAGAGCAAGCAATTAAAAAGGCCGAGGTGGAAGAGAACCTTGCTCCGCCTACTCTGGGCAAGGTAATACTTCGCCACGGGCGTACAGGTGAGCCATTTGACCGGCCGGTAACTGTGGGTAGTATCTATATGATGAAGCTAAACCACTTGGTTGAAGATAAGGTTCATGCCCGTTCCATTGGACCTTACTCTTTGATTACCCAGCAGCCCGTGGGGGGCAAGGCTAGATTTGGTGGTCAGCGCTTTGGTGAAATGGAAGTGTGGGCGCTAGAAGCCTATGGAGCTGCCCATAACCTACAAGAGGTTTTGACCATTAAGTCAGATGATGTAATTGGGCGAGATAAAACCTATGAAGCTATTGTTAAGAATGAGGATATTTTCCAACCTGGTGTGCCGGAATCGTTCAAGGTTCTGGTTAAGGAATTACAGAGCTTAGGGCTTGCCGTTGAGGTAATTAATGAAGAGGAAAGGGCAACCACTGCCGAGGAGGCTCGGCAAGTACCTAAACTAGACACGGAGCTTGAAATTACTGAAGACCTATCGGAGGAAGAGGAAAAAGAAGAAAATGCTTGAAGTTAACGATTTTGATGCCATCCGTATCTCTCTGGCTTCACCGGAGCAGATTAGGAGTTGGTCCTACGGTGAAGTAACCAAACCAGAGACTTTTAATTACCGCACCTTGAGGCCCGAAAGAGACGGGCTTTTCTGTGAGGGTATCTTTGGTCCAACTAAGGACTTTGAGTGCTATTGTGGTAAGTATAAGAAGATACGCTACAAGGGGGTTATTTGCGATAAGTGCGGCGTTGAGGTAGCTCGGGCTAAAGTACGACGGGAACGTATGGGGCATATTGAGTTGGCGTGTCCGGTGAGTCATATCTGGTTTGCCAAGGGGATACCCAGCCGATTAGGGCTACTGCTCGATATTTCGCTGCGAAGCTTGGAGCGTGTCCTTTACCTCTCCCATTATATCATCACCTCTATAGATGAAGAGGCACGACAGGAAGTAATTAAGCAGCTTGAGGAGAACATCTCGCAGAAAATAGCCGAGTGCCAGAAGGCAGTGGAGGCTGAAATCGTAGAGATGGAGCAGAAGCAGGCGACAGTAGAGGAAATAAACCATATCAGGCAACATTTCATTGAGGAAAAAACACGGCTTGATGAAGAGCTTTCCGTTAATGTGGAACAATTAAAAGACCTTCGGGAAAGGGAACTACTCACCGAGAATCGTTACAATGAACTAAAGCATAAATATGGTCAAGTTTTTGAGGCTGGGATGGGGGCTGAAGCTATCCTTCAAATTCTTAAGGATGTTAACCTTGATGAATTACGTAGTAAGCTAATCCAAGAGACCCATTCTACTTCAGGTCAACGGCGCAGGAAGGCAAGTAAGCGGCTGCAGATAGTAGAAGCCTTCCGCCGCAGTGGCAATAAACCAGAGTGGATGATCATAACTGTGTTGCCTGTCTTACCCCCAGAGCTTCGCCCTATGGTTCAGCTAGACGGAGGCAGATTTGCTACTAGTGATCTTAATGACCTATATCGACGAGTCATTAATCGCAATAACCGGCTATGTCATTTATTGGAAGTTGGGGCGCCGGAGATTATCATCCGCAATGAGAAACGGATGCTCCAGGAAGCAGTAGACTCCCTTATTGATAATGGTCGGAGGGGACGAGCCGTTTCCGTCAGTGGTAATCACAAATTGAAGTCACTCTCGGATATGCTCCGGGGTAAACAAGGACGCTTTCGCCAGAATCTACTAGGTAAGCGAGTGGACTACAGCGGTCGTTCGGTTATCGTTGTTGGTCCAGAGCTTAAGCTTTACCAATGTGGTTTACCCAGACAGATGGCTCTAGAGCTTTTTAAGCCCTTCGTAATGCACCGACTAGTGGAGCAGGACCTTGCCCATAATATTAAGAGCGCCCGACGGTTGGTGGAGAGAGCTAAGCCAGAGGTATATGACATATTGGAAGAGGTTACCAAGGAGCGGCCGGTACTGCTTAATCGTGCGCCCACCCTGCACCGGCTTAGCATCCAGGCTTTTGAGCCAGTACTCATTGATGGCAATGCTATACAGCTCCATCCCCTAGTATGTTCTGCCTTTAACGCTGATTTTGATGGTGACCAGATGGCAGTTCATATCCCCTTGTCCAAAGCTGCAGTTAAAGAGGCTAGAGAGATGATGATTAGCACCCACAATATGCTGCTGCCAAGCTGTGGTGAGCCAGTGGTAGCCCCGACTCTGGATATAGTCCTCGGTTGCTATTACTTAACTACTATCTCCCCTGAAGCTAAAGGGGAAGGTACAATATTCGGCAGTTTTGAGGAAGCAAGGCTTGCTTATGAACTTGGCGCCATTAACCTCAGAGCTGAGATTGAGGTAAGAGACCAGAAGAGGGGGCAAAGGGTTAAAACCAGTGCCGGTCGCATTATCTTTAACAGTGTTCTGCCTCCAGAACTAGGATTCTACAACAAAGCAATTGACAAATCAAGCTTGAAGCAAATAGTAAGCGATTGCTATAAACTACTAAGTAACGAAGATACAGCTGTGGTACTGGATAACCTCAAACAGCTAGGCTTCCACTATACTACCAAATCAGGGATTACTATTGCTACCAGTGATATCGAGGTTCCTCAAAGTAAATCAAAGCTATTAGAGGAAGCAGAGGAAAGGGTTGCCATTATTGAAAACCAGTATCATCATGGCTTAATTACTGAAGATGAAAGATATAATGGCGCCGTAGGGATATGGATGGAAACCACTGACAGTATTACTGATATCATCTCCAATACTCTTGACCGCTATGGTGGCATTTACATGATGGCAGCATCTGGAGCCAAGGGAAATGTTTCCCAGATTAGCCAGATGGGAGGTATGCGGGGTTTAATGACTGACCCATCTGGTAGGATAATTGACTTTCCTATCAAGTCGTGTCTCCGTGAGGGGCTTAGTGTTCTGGAGTACTTTATTTCTACTCATGGTGCTCGCAAGGGATTAGCTGATACCGCCCTGAGGACTTCAAATAGCGGTTACCTCACTAGACGTCTTATTGATGTTGCCCAGGATGTTATCACCATTCAAGAAGACTGTGGTACTACCGACGGTATATGGATATCTGAACCACGAGAAAAGGGGCTACTACCATCACTAGCTGAGCGGATAATCGGTCGGTTGGCGGCTAGTAAGGTAGTTAATCCTGGTAATGGAGAAATCATTGTTGACCGAAATGAGGAAATTGACGAGCAGAAGGCAGATGAAATTATTGCTGCTGGGTTAATCAAAGTTCATGTTAGGTCACCACTTACTTGTCAGTCTAGGCATGATTGCTGCCAGTGGTGTTATGGCAGAGATCTTGCTTACGGGCAATTAGTCTCTCCTAACACAGCGGTAGGTATTATCGCTGCTCAGAGCATCGGTGAGCCAGGTACACAGCTAACCCTACGCACCTTCCACACCGGCGGCGTAGTTGGGCTTGACATCACCAGTGGTCTACCTCGGGTAGAGGAACTCTTTGAGGCAAGACCACCTAAGAGTCAAGCAATTATCTCAGAAATAGATGGCGTGGCAGAAGTACTTGATAAGGAGGGGGGGAAAGTAATTAAGGTTACTAGCTCTGATATATTCCGTGATGAATATTTAATTCATCCTAGCTGGCAAGTTACGGTAGTCAACGGTCAACAGGTAGATATAGGAACTGTGTTGTCTCAAGCCCCTGAGGTTGAAGCTACATCACAGACAGTAGCCGTGAATACTGAAACTAAAACTATTTTAGCTCGTATAGCTGGTATAGTGACTATTGAAGGTGAGCAATTATCTATTAGCTATGAGGAGAAAGAGGAACGAGAGTATGCTGTTCCAGCTACTGCCCGTATTTGTGTTCAAAATGGAGAACAAATAAAGGCAGGGCAGCGACTTACCGAGGGCTCTATTAACCCACAGGATATTCTGCGTATTTTGGGCAGGGAGGCAGTCCAGCAATACCTGGTAGACGAGGTGCAAAAGGTATACCGCTCCCAGGGAGTGAACATAAATGACAAGCATATTGAAGTTATTGTCCATCAGATGCTGACCAAGGTTCGTATTGATTCTTCAGGCGATACCGAGCTCGTGCCCGGAGAACTGATAGACAGGTTCCATTATGAGGACATTAATGCTAATGTATTGGCTGAGGGGGGAGAGCCGGCCACTGCCCATACTGTATTAATGAGTATAACCAGAGCCTCGCTGAGCACTGATAGCTGGCTAGCTGATGCCTCTTTCCAAGAGACCACCAAAGTACTTACCGAGGCTGCAATTTGTGGCAAGATAGATAAGCTGACCGGGCTTAAGGAGAATGTAATTATTGGTAAGCTGATTCCAGCTAGTTACCCAGCTTATAAGGAGATGCCAATTTTAGACAGCAGTGAGGAGAGTAGAGAGGAGCCAGCTATCTAGTACCTCCTGCACATGATTTGATATTAATAAAGGGTCGCCCTATCTTAACCAAGGCGACCCTATTTGTTGCCGTCTGCCCTAGCTCAGGTAAAGATGTGATATAATAACCAAGGAGAGTTCTCTGGAAAATCAAGGATTTTTGCTTTAAGGTGGAAAGGTGAAAACAGAGAGCATTGTATCGGGTAAACCCGGCGCCGAAGATATACCACTTGATAATAATCTCCGGCCCCGGCACCTAGATGACTTCATTGGGCAGACTAAGATCAAGGATAATCTGAACATAGCTATCGCTGCGGCTAAAGCTAGGGGTGAGGCACTGGACCACATGCTACTCTATGGACCACCTGGTCTGGGTAAGACTACGCTGGCTTATATTATTGCTGTTGAGATGGGGGTTAATATTAAGATTACCTCAGGTCCAGCGGTAGAGCGCACCGGAGATCTGGCAGCTATCTTAACTAACCTCCGCAGCCAGGATATACTTTTTATTGATGAAATCCACCGCATTAGTCGCATAGTAGAGGAGGTATTATACCCGGCTATGGAGGACTTTGCTCTAGACATTATAATAGGTAAGGGTCCCGGGGCTAAAAGCCTCCGGTTAAACCTGCCACATTTTACTCTAATTGGCGCAACTACCCGTTTTGCTCTGTTGAGCCCACCCCTTAGAGACCGCTTTGGTGCTGTTTATCGCCTTGATTTTTACGACCAGACATCTATAGAGATAATCCTCAAGCGCTCAGCCCGTATTCTACAGGTTAAAGCAGAAGCCGGGGGTCTAGGGGAAATGGCCTGCCGGGCTAGGGGCACACCTCGCGTGGCTAACCGTTTGCTCAAGCGGGTCAGAGACTATGCCGAGGTAATGGCTGATGGCATAGCCACCCAATCAGTGGCAGTTGAGGCACTATCTAAGCTTGAAGTTGACCATATAGGCTTGGATGAAATAGACCACAAGGTGCTACATACTATTATTGACAAGTTTAATGGTGGTCCGGTGGGACTGGAAACCATTGCTGCCTCCATCAGCGAGGAGGCAGATACCATTATGGATGTTTATGAGCCCTATCTCCTGCAACTGGGCTTTTTGGAGCGAACCCCTCGGGGTCGATTAGCCACCCAACTGGCTTATCAACACCTCGGGCTGCCCTATAATAAACAAAAACCGCCTCAGTCCACCCTGTGGTAGAGCGGAGTTCATAGATCCCACTCCTTCCATCCTTTGCTGCATCAAAACAAGCAAGCTTTAAGCTCCCATTGGTATGATGATTTCTGTTGCACATCGTAAGTTCCGCCTGTAGAAAAGAGGAGAAAAAGCGAGGAAATAGGGCAAGTTTGGTGCTACAATCACTTTCCTCCATTCACATTCCCTGAAATATAAGTATAACATACTTGACTAAATGTTAAAAATACATTACACTATGTAATGTATAGAGTACTCTAGCACCTAGAAAAATATCCATAAGAAAAGGAGGGCAAAATTATGGCACCACTACAAAAACGTGCATTGTACAGTCTGGGGATCGGGGTTGTCCTGGCGATTGCCCTTATAATGGTTTTCATTTTGAAGGGAGACGTCACTACCTTTGATGAAGACCAGGGATTTAGACTGATCGTATATGCATTGTGGATAGGAGTTCCTCTGGCGTATCTCATAATCGTGAATCTTACTCTTAGAAAACCAGAGCAGGTTGATGAACGGGACAAGCTGATAATGGGAAGGGCTCCAAGGGTCCAATTTTTAGCGGTCATATTTTCGCTGATAGCTTGGGTCGTAGTGCTTACCGAAGTTTTTAGGGACCAAGGGCAAGTACCAGTTATTTACCTAACCTTAATAATGATATCCACCCTTATTATTAGTACGATAGCTCAGTCTGTCGGCATCCTCATTGGTTACTGGAGAATGGGTAGCCATGCCTAATCCCAAGGTAACAAACAACATCAGAAGGCTGCGTTTCGACAACGAGGAAATGACACAGGAGGAATTAGCCAGCCGCGCCGGCTGTACCCGGCAGACCATTATTGCCCTAGAGCAGGGAAAATATGTGCCCTCTATTGAGCTGGCTTTCAGGATTGCCAGAGCCTTAGGGGTCACGCTGGAAGAGGTCTTTCAATATGAGGAAACAAGTAGATAATAGATGCAAAACCATTTGGCTACCCTCAAGCTGTCAATTAATATAGTGCTGCGTATAAAGTTTGCTAAGATTTTTCTTTTTTGAGTACCCAAAACCGTGCTAGAACACCGGCGACTAACCAGCAGGCAAACATTAGAATTACGCCTATAACGGTGCTATATACATGTGCAGCCGCTCCCAGTAACAATAAAATAAGTCCCATTCCACCAACCAGACCAACAATTGCCCTTTCAGCATTTTGTGACACGAGAATCACCTCCTGTGAGCGATTGTGGCTATGTTAAAACGTCAGCCCTTGTCGATGTACTCTAAGAGGAAAACGAAGCATATCTCATAGTTATGTTATCCCGCTCCCTCAGCCAACTATTCTATTTCTTGCTCAGTGTGGAGGCACCGGATGTGTTAATGGTACCCATGGTGGGCTCACCAATGTACAAGAGTTTTGAGGCACCACTCAGGTCAGCATCCAGTCTGCCGTCCAAGTTTACCGTACCACTGCTGGCCCCGCTGAGTGTGACATCTGCGTTGCTAACCGGGAAAGCAGTCAGTTTAACATGACTGGCTCCAGAGGCATCAACGACGATATCGTTGGCCGAACCATCCAACTGGACGGTACTGGCTCCGGATACATTAAAGTGGGCATCATTAGCTGTTATGTCTCCGGTAACTCTGCTGGCTCCAGAGATGTCAAACTCTACATCGCCGGCTAACATTTCCACCAAGTTAAGGGAGCTTGCTCCAGACACTTTAATATCCATATTTTCTGTGGAACTAAAGCCGGAAACAGTACCCCGTGTCGCCCCGGAAAGCTCCAGGCCATCAAGCTGAGGCATGGTGATTGTGGTCTGCAACTTGGTAAAAGCGTAATGTTTGGCTGGTTCGAGACGTATTTTCAATGTCGTGCCCTGCTTGGAAACCAGGATATAGTCGAACAGGTTGTCGTCGGTGGTTATGCTTATACTGTATGAACTAGACTGGGTAATATCAACCTCAAAGGCATATCCAACTTCAACACGGGCGAAGTCGCTAAAATTGAATTCTTGAGTATCCAGATTCCCGGAGCCCTTGACCACGCCGCCTACACAGCCAGCCAGCAATCCCAAGGTAAAGAGTACCGCCACCAATACTGCCATTATTGCTTTTTTCATAGTTACCCTCCTGTCCATTAGATATTTCCTGCAAATCAGGATTCCCGTTCCATCTAATTTGGGTATATTATATACCTGCTTACTAATTGTCAATACATCTAACAAGTCAAAAGGAGGGAGGGAAGCATTGGTTTTGAAGGGGCTTTACCTTTTCAATCTACTCTTGATAAATGCCCCGTGATAAAGCTAATATATAAATATGAAGTCAGTTCTGGTCCATAGTTGCTGTGCTCATTGCGCTGCCTATACCGTTGACTACTTTCGACAGCAGGAATATGAGGTTACTGCCTTTTGGCATAACCCCAACATTCACCCCTATATGGAGCACCAGCACCGTTTGGAAGCAATGCAGTCTCTGGCTCAAGAAATGAATTTACCACTGATTGTAACTGAGGGTTATGATATGATTGATTACTTTCGTCGTGTGGTAGGGCATGAATCCCAGCGCTGCCAATACTGCTTTGAGCTTCGCCTATCAAAAACGGCTGAAATCGCTCACCAGATGGGTTTTAGCGCCATCACCTCCACTTTACTTATCAGTCCTCACCAGAAACATGACCTACTCAGAGAAATCGGTAATAAGTCGGTCGAGGGAAAGGGTGTAGATTTCCTATATGCTGACCTAAGAAAACGCTACTCAGATAGCCGCCACATGACTAAGGGGTTAAATCTATACCGCCAGCAATACTGCGGCTGCGTTTATAGTGAGTGGGAACGCTATGCTAACATAAAGATAGAGTGAATGATGGGCAAAATAAGGGGGAATCTCTTAGTGAGATTCCCCGCTTGATAGTTGAGATATATATACAGATTTACTTACTGGGCTGGTTCAAGTTACTCCACGCCTGACATCACTCTCTTAGCTAACAGAGTGCCATCATCCCTTTCCATATAGATAGCTACTACCTTGTCGCTCTCTTGCAAACCGGGAGTGCCACGCAGGATAAAAATAGTATGACTATCGTAGGCAAGGATAATCCCTCCGTCTTCAGCGCTTGAACTTGATAGCGGCTCAATAGTAATTTCCATAGCCGCCTCATCTATATTAGATATAGTGCCGATGACATGAGCGTAAGTGGTTGGTTTTATAATTACTACTGCCTTTGCCAGATAGCTATCTTCTCCCCACACCGCTCTCACTGTTACTCGGTCGCCGACGGCAATGTCCCCAAAGGTAGTCTCTTCGCCAAGGAAACGAAGTTGCTTCAGGTTCGGCTGATGCTTAAGTATATCCATAGTCCTTTTCTTTAGTTGAGGTATCTGGTTTCTCGCTGACTCCTTAACCCTTATTTCCTGTTGGATTTCAGGTTGCATCAGTTGCATTCGGTGTTGAACCAAAGCCACCAGCCTCCTTGGGACATACAGTTTGAAGTATTTGGTATCGCCATTTACTGATATGACAAGCTTCTGCTCGTGAGAATGAATAACAAAGGATTCCTCGTCAATACTAACGACACGACCTCTCAATACTTCAGGTGGCATATTACCAGCCTGAGGCAAGGCTGAATATGAGGCTGCCAGCCCAGGAACTGCTACACCTAACACCAAACCGAGAGCTAGGATTGACATTCCAGCTATTTTTAATACCTTCATAGGTCTACCTTCTATGTAAAGATTCTTCATCAGCCTAGGATAGCATAGGTTACCTGAACAGTAAGGCTGATCTCTATCTCCCCAGGGCTAATGGGTGTCTCAGGTGCTGCTCCTGCCATTTCATAACTATAATCGCGTGTGTATATAGGATATGAGACGCCCTCTGAGATATAGGTCGGCTTGCCTAAAGTGACGCCAGCCAATTCAGCCAGTTGTTCCGCCTTATCTTCAGCATCAGCCATTGCTGTTTGTCTTGCCTCCTCATAATAGGCTGATGGGTCATCCACGGAAAAGCTTATGCCCTCTACACGGGTGAGGTCACCTCCAGCCTCAGCTACAGCGTCAATAATGTTGCTAGCCTTATCTATGTCCCTTATCTTGGCAGTTACCATATTGGTTACCTGATAGCTACCCACGACCTCTTCTTCCTCCCCATACTTTGGTGGCTCAACCTCTCTTTTTATCTGGCGAATGCTGAAATACTGGGTTTGAATATCCTTCTCAGCTATGCTATTGTCAATTAAGGCTGTCTTAACCTTGCCCATCGCTTCCTCCGCCTGGGATTGTGCCTCAGCTACAGTTGTTGCCTCAGCAACAATTCCCAGCCTCAAGGTAGCAATGTCAGGCGCCGCCATCACCTCGCCTCTGCCGGTTACCTGGATACCCTCCTGCTGGCTGACCAAGTTTATCTGTTCTGCGGTGGTGCAAGCACACAAGCCAACCATGGCTAACACCAATGCTAGGCTTACAGCCAATAACCAGTTCTTTTTCATTATCTACCTCCTGCTAAAAATTTACCCTTATTAATATATAACGAAGAAGTCGCCAATTGGTTAGTAGAGGCTGGAAGATGTTTTGGAAATTGGTGTTTGTGGCTAATCCAAAGCCATAAGGGCTTTATCATAGCCAGCTACCGATACAGCAATTGCCCGGCGGAGGGCGGGTTTAACCGACTCTGGCGATTTCTCTAGTGCCGCCTGAAGAGCAGCCGGGTGATTAATAGCGTAACGAGCTATCATTATCCTGAGCCTGCCCCGACCATTAGTTTGAATATGGACATCATTGCCAGCCCCTGCTTGCTCAGACGGTGCAAGGAGTGTGTCGACCCCTTTCCTCTGAGCTGAAACCAAGCGTGCTAACATTATTAGGTGATTATCCAAACGCTGGATAGCCTCCTCGACCTGCTCCGGGTTATTTTCCCCAGCCATATAAACTATCTCTGCCACTCTCCTATCTGCCAGATTAGTATACACTTCCGCCTTACCTAAAGAGGAAGGGGTTAGGGCTAACCATACTTGCTCTGTTGCCAGCTTTATCGGATAGAGATTCCCATCGGGCATACTATTGCTAGCTACCACTACTGTGCCACCCCCAGCCAACAGGAGAACAAGCACAACGGTTACTGCAGTTACCCACCGCCGTTGCCAGCTAAAGAAAGGGTGACTTTCCCTAGACTCCATTGCCTGAAGTGCTGAGTGGAATTGGTTTCTAGCTTTGGCTCTGAACTCTGGTCGGGGTTGAATAACTGACGCCTCCTTGGCTGCCATAGCCGTCTGGAGTAATGGCTCAAGCTCCACGGCTAGCTCAGGGTAACTCGCCAGACACTCCTCTAGGGTTCCGCTCTTAACCAACCGCTCTAGGCATTCATCTAGAATATCATTGAATTCCCTAGACTTTTTCAATATCATATCCCACCGATAATGCTTTGCGTAGAGCTACTATTGCACTATGTTGTAATGCCTTTACCGCTCCCTCACTTTTGCCCATAACCTTTGCCACCTGGGCAGTAGACAGCTCACTAACGAAACGCAAGGCAATTACTTCCTGCTGTGCCTTAGTTAACCGCTTAGTAGCTAATATTAACTGCTCAATGTCAAGCCTCTGCTCGACTTCTAGCCAGGGGTCACTCTTATTAATAGCCAACGACTCATCAAAGGACTCAGTAGCCTGCCTTGTTTTCTTCCTCAGGTAGTCAACCACCTGGTTATGAGCAATGCGAAATAACCAAGCTGAGAAAGGTACTCCTTTCCACCTGAAGGAAGAAATGGATCGCAGTGCGTTGAGAAAAACCTGCTGAGTTACATCTTCCGCCTCCATCTCATTTCCTATTCTGAGAACCACGTAACGATAAATCCTGTCAAAATACCCCTCGTACAACTGGGCGAAAGCCCCTTGGTCACGTTGTTGCGCCCGCTGGACCAGGCTCTCCTCATCTTGCACCTGACAACTCCCTGTTATTAACAGTAATTATGGCGTTATCCTGTGCATATAGTATAACGAAAGAAGCCTTGAAAAGATAGGTTTTAGATACCATCGAGAAATATAGTGTGCTACAATAATTCTAAAAGTAAAACTTTTATGGGGGGGATATAAGCTTGCCTTGCTCTGTACGCCTAATGCGCAAAGAAGACATTGCCCAAGTTACCGAGATTGACCGTGAAGCCTTCCCTACCTTATGGGCGCCGATTAACTATCAGCATGAACTGCAAAACCGGTTAGCCCACTATATTGTAGCTTATAATGAGGAAACGGTTGGCGAGCCAGAGGTAAAAGCTGCACCAGCCAAACACCGCACCGGACTACTGTTCAAGATGAGACAGTTATTTAACCATAACCGTTTATTTGATACTGAAATGCCCCCGTCAAGTAAACAAAATATTGTCGGTTTCGCTGGCTTCTGGATTATGGCTGGTGAAGCCCACATAACCAATATCGCAGTACGTGAACTCTACCGCCGCCGGGGAATAGGAGAGTTATTGCTCATATCAATTATAGACCTGGCTACTAAGCTAAATGCCAAACTCATTACCCTAGAGGTACGTGCCTCTAACACCGCTGCCCAGAGCCTTTATTACAAGTATGGCTTCACCCAGATAGGTTCACGCCGTGGCTATTACACAGATAATAGGGAAGACGCCACCTTGATGTCCGTCGAAAATACTGCCTCAACCTCATTTCAGACACACCTTCAACATCTAAGGCAAGCTCACTCCAGAAAATGGGGCATAGCCCTCTACCGTATTGCCCAATAGCTACCGTTTATAGGTTACAAGTCATGATAAAGCTAAATAAGCTCACAATGGGGTCTTAGGAGATAAAATCACCATCTTCTTTGACTGGCTCTTTCCTCCCCTTATTTAGCTGTAGCCACTCTTCAAGCCCCTGCTTACTTTTAGACAGTGGCTCTTTTAGTCTATCCACTTGAATACTGGCTAGGTAACTTGTCGATTTATACTTTTTAGCCGCCTCTATATCCCGGTTAAACTCCTCAGCAATTTCATAAGTACCAGTCAGGGTGACGTGCAGGCTCTGGTCTATGTAATCCATTTTATCCTTATTCCTCTGCCAATGCCCTGTCTTAAACTTCTTAATTTGCCACTTTAAGGAAAGGGCTTCCATATGCTTCTGATTATACTCTATCTCGGATAGCAGACTTCGAACCACGGATAGCCTTCTCTTCTGTTCCTGCTGCTTCCTAAACAACACATTAACCACAAGGAGTATAATTACTGGTATTACATAGCCTACAACTTTACCTATTTCACCCCAGTCAATGTCCACAGGTCACTCCCCCTTGTCTCATGTCTAATAGCTAATTTAAACATAGTATTGAACGCTATGTCTATAGGTATGATAGACAAATATTTTAACAATCAGTGTTAGGATGCTATAGGCATATAATAGAATAAAAGCAGAAAGGGTAAGGGGGATAATGTCATCTATTTTCAAAGCTCACCCCAATAGTTGTTTGGTTCCTGCTTATTTGCGGCTGTGTCTAGTATCTGACGACAACAATAAACTGGTTTATCTGGACAGGATTAATTAGTAGACTTGACATTACTGCGCTTATTGGTTGGGGACTTAGCACTGCCCAATTCATTTTTAGCGGTGTGCGCTATGAAATTAAGCCAAATGCTGGAATAAGTCAGTCACTAACCAGCTAAGCTAATAGCCGACATTAGCTTGATATTTGCTATATCTATGGGGACTCCTCTGAGGAAAACTGTGCCCAATTATGCCTGGAATTATCGTTTTACTGCTTCAATAATTCTTCTAGCCACTTTTCTACTGTATCGTAAAATTCCTCGTTTAATTTTGGGGGATGTCCCATTCCTTCTACAATTACCAAATCTTTTGGCTCTTTCGCTTTCTCATAGAGCATTTCTGCCTGTTCAGTATCAACCAAAATGTCTTCTGTGCCTTGAATTATAAGTAGTGGAATTGGTGAAACTTGGTCTATTACCGTTACCGGTTTGGGAAATTCGGGAGTATTATCTAATCTGACCCACGGCTGTAGCACCATCCTTCCGAACTTATTGGTGACTAGCGAAAATAACCATTTCGCCGTGGATTCAATTATTTCAGCATTAGCCGGAGTGCTGACGGTAACTAAGGCATCAATATTATGAAATTTTGCCGCTTCATAAATGCCCTCAATTCCACCCAAAGAAAATCCTACCAAGACAACTTTATTGTATCCGCTGTTTTTTGCATAATCTACAACTGCTTTTATATCGTAAAGTTCGTCCAAGCCATTAAAAACACCGAGACTATCTCCGTGTCCACGAAAATCAAAGGTTATTATGTCAAAATATTTAGACAACCTTTCCGAAAGAGTTTTAATGTAAGGTCGGTGTTTACTCCCCATAAAACCATGAGCCAGTATGCAAACGTTTGGTTGATTATATAGAAAATGGCTCACGCTTATAGTTACGCCGTCTTCGGTAAGTAACGTAAATTGCTTGATGCTAATTTCTTCACCCGTGATTTCAGGTGAGGTAACGCAACCGCTAGGCAAAACTAATATGGTAAAAATCATTCCACCTATTAGTATTTTCTTTCCACTCATTATTCGGTTGTCAAAGATGAGAACTTTATCGGGAATCTGTATTTCCTTTATAAGTTAGCGCTGTTTGAATTTGGCTTTCAGGGCTTCTATTTCTTGCTGTCGGTTGAATTCCTCCTGGCTAAGGGGTTGGCAAGACTTAAGCTCATTATTTTCCATTTTAATGGTGAAGAGCTCTCTGCATTTCCAGCAGCGGTATGGACCCTCATAACTTGAGTCAGCCAGGGAAAAACTACCTTCGGTGCCACACTTAGGGCATTTGATTTTGACTATCATAACTTGACCTTACTCCTTTCATTTATTTAGCTCTCCTAGTTTTACCTTATGCTCTTTTCATCACTCTCTGACTCATCATAGTTATGAGTGGCATTGCTGTCAATTTAGCTATAAAGAGAATGTTTTGAAACCTATCCCCCTGATCCACTTCCCTTATAATTCATTAAGGGAAAGGGGAGTATAAGTAAGAGAGGGGCCTCGCCACTCTCTAAAATCTATTCTCCATCTCCTTGGGAAGGAGAGGGAGATAAAGGGGGTGAGGTTGGTAGAGAACCATAGTCCTCAGTCTTATCAGGTATTTAATAGAAAAGCGAGGCTAGGCAGACTTGCCTCCTTTTCTTTTTATTGCCAAGATTCTACTTCTAGAGTCCAGCCTTTCAGGTTTGAACATTCTATTCGGATATAGAAACTCCCATTGCCCTCATAGACATAAGTCGTATCATTATAGTCCCCATCACAATCGTGCATAATTTGTTCTATAAACATATAGCTGCGTGTTTCTCCTTCAGGATAGACATAAAGGACAAATACTCCTAAATCAGGTCTTTTAGTTTCTACTGCCCAATTGATACGCCATTTATTGCTGGAAATATTGAATAATGCTGTAGTTTTATCGCCTACGCCGGCGAAAGTCCTAATTTTAATCCATTGCTTTTGAGGTTCTGAGTGTGTTGATTCAGAAGATGTTGGAGGCGATGAAGATGATGGAGGTGTTTGTATTGCTGGCACGTAAATGATTTCAATCACAATAACAACCGCAATAGCTAGTATTGCCAGAATTAGCAAAACAACCTTAGTATCTTTACTCACTTCAACCCCTTTATGACTCAGGAATAGCTATAAGTATTCAGCGGGTTTCCTGTTTATTAAGTACTGGTAAGATTGAATAGGTGTCCAGCCACTAGCTATAAGCTCCTGCCATTCTGACATTCGGTTATCTAGTTCAGCTTGCCTTTCAGGATTAGCTTGTGCCCTCTCTTGGCGATACTCTAGCCATATACGCTTCTTAAATTCCTCATCAGATTCTTTCGGGGCTTCACCGGTTCGGTTTTGCATACTTAGCCAAACGATATAATTTGCTGGAGATGGAACGAGCCAACACAGCAACCACCATAAACTTCTATTCTTTTTCTTAATCATCCAGGCAACCACAAGAGATATTGAAATAATGCAGATTATTAATGAGGTTATTGAAATACGATAAATGGCTATGTCAAAGTCCTCATATACTCCGAATAAAAACAAAGAGCTATGAGCTGAGCCGAAAATAAAGCATAATATGAAATATAATAATAAAGAGGCTACTATACCAATAACAGTAGTCCAATTAATATGCTCTTCAAACCAACTCACTTCAATTTACTTATTACTTCAGTCACCACCGCTTATACTTTCTATTTAATTATAGCATATTACGCTCTAATACTAAGTAGATTTACTGCATTTTAGTCTCATTCCCTTTCTTCACAAGCAGGCATATATTCCTGGAGAAGAACTTGAGCGGAAAGCGGTAGGAGCTTTCGGGGAAGGATTTGACCACCTCAAAGCCAGCCTTCTTTACCAGCCGCTCTAATTGATGGTAAGAGAACAGGTAGTAGTAGCGATACATAGTCTTGTCCTTCTTTCGCCAGGGCACAGCTACCTCACGGCGGCTCAACCAGAATCTGGGTTGCCACCGGTTCCACACGGTGATAAAGGCTTCACCGCTTGGCTTTAATACCCGCCTCAGCTCATTTAGTGCTGCTTGCCTTTCCTCCTTACCTTTTATATGGTGGTAGGTGGCAACTGAGATTGCCCGGTCGAAGGTTTCATCAGCATAAGGGAGGTGGCTAATATCAGCCAGCGATAGGTCTACGGCGAAGTTGAATTTTTTTGAGTATTTCCGGGCAAATTTCAGCATCTCGATAGAAAAGTCCACGCCATATAAGTCAAAGCCCTCTTTAAACGGTAAAAAATCCGGTCCATGGGCACAGCCAATGTTCAGTAGCTTGCCTTTCTGCCAGTTATGCGCCAGTGCTTCTAGCTCACTACGGAAGATAGACCAGTGCCTAAAGTTATACCAGCCTGGAGCTATCTGGTTAAATATGTCTCTAGTCACCCTATCCCCTTTAAGCACCCAGAAAAATCTTCGATTTTACTGGGAACCCGCTTTATCCCCTTCCCCTCAAGGGGAAGGGGAGGATTTTTATTAAGAGGGGTGGAACCCATCTTAAACTCCTATTTAATTACCAGCAGTCTTGGTTTCTTCGAGAAGCTCACATATTTCAATTAGAGAGCTATCCACCACCTCCAACAGTTTTTGGTTTAGACGTAGGTGTTTGAGACCTTTAATGTAACTATCCTTCAGCTTTCTTGGATTCTCAAGGTGTGCTGACAAAGCGAATGACACAAAACTCATTGCAACACCAAATATTGCCAAGTTTCTGGCATCTTTTGCTGTGGTGGCGATGTCATTTAAAGTGGGCGCCGTAGTCTCAGCTTTTTCCATAATCTTCAGGGTTATATCCTCTAATTCCTCAAGCCTGCTAAAAATATTCCACTCAGGTGTAGTCATCTCTACCTCCTATTGTGATTTATGTTTGTTGCTCAAATCTGCTAGACTGTTTATGGCATAACATGAGGAAATTTGCAAGAACTATATCTGGCGTTACCCCGGTAGCGGTTATGACCCTGCCTATGAAGTGCCCGGGACAATGCATATATTGCCCCACTTATCCAGCTATACCCCAGAGTTATACCCCAGAGTCGCCAGCAGTATTACGGGCTAAAAGGTGCGGCTATGATGCCAAGAAGCAGATTGAGCTCAGGCTCAAGGTTATATCAGAAATGGGACACCCCACGGATAAAGTTGAGCTAATAGTAATGGGTGGCACCTTCCTCGCTTATCCTAAGGATTATCAATACCGGTTCATTAAGGATTGCTTTGATGCCTTAAATGGTGAAGAATCCTCTACTCTAGAAGAGGCAAAACGACTTAACGAAACGGCTAACCATCGCTGTACCGGGCTGTGCATAGAAACCAGACCTGACTGGTGTCAACAGGAGGAGATAGACAGGATGCTTGAGTTTGGCACTACTAGGGTAGAGCTTGGGGTTCAGACCCTAGATGACGAAATCTACCAACTGG
>Ga0315545_1001264_pt1 | contig 25025 bp, 22 predicted proteins | sample SalMarSW160210MG_FD_203096 | JGI IMG/M metagenome (GOLD analysis project Ga0315545, IMG submission 203096) | Salt marsh sediment microbial communities from the Plum Island Ecosystem LTER, Massachusetts, United States - Salt Marsh Sediment SW1602-10 ...
AGCTGATCCGCAGCTACTGATACAGCTTGAAGAACAGGGAATTGATCTGAAGGCAACTAGTGTGGAATGGTTAGATTTAGGTGTGCGAGCATCTAAAAGGCTGAAAACCGCTAATATTGTCAACTTGCGACAGTTGATTGATTGTACTCAAAGAGATCTCCTTAGCATTGATGGTCTTGGGATTACTACCATCAAGGAGATCGAGGAGAAGTTAGATGCATGTTTATGCAAGATGTTGGAGGGGACTTCATTAAGGGAGCAAGCTAGGGCGCAAGCTATACAAATTTCTAAACAACTATGGGAGTTAGCTAGTCGCCTTTGTCGTACTTTTGAGGATTATGTGCCTTTGGATGAAATTCGCCTGCCATATTTTGCTCAGCAAAGCCTGCACAAAGCTATTGGTGAAAGCCCCAAGACGCTTGCAGACCTAAGACAACTAACTAAATCGCATAACTCCCAGATCAATGCTCCTGAGCAAAAGGGCCAGACATACTATCAAATCCATGCACTGAAACAGGCTGTTGACTGTCTCTATTGGGTACTGAACTATAGAAACATAGACTGTGAAGTTAATGAATTGATCCGACTTCTAGACGATAGAGAATATTTCATACTAACTAACAGGTTTGGCATTCGCAAAAATCTTACTCTTGAGATGATCGGAGGGCAATTTGATTTCACTCGTGAGAGGGCAAGGCAAATAGAATACAAAATGCGTGGTAAACTCATCAGGATGGTTGCACGAGCGGAACTCATGTACTCAGTCACAGGGATTGCCTTGATTGAATGCCTCGGTGAAAATGCAACCGTAGACTCATGGATTCAACAGCTAATTAATATCGGCTTTCTTAAAGAGGAAACATCAGCCGATTTGCTAGTCGCGATCAGTAGGGTTACCAACACCAGTCCACTCGTTTTGCCGAAAGAATTTGACAGCATGCTTGAACCACGTATCTCACCTCACATTCTTTGGGCTAAAAAACCCGTTCTTAGCAAGGCTCGGAGAAACTGCCGGAACTCTGGTGCAGTAAGAGCTGTTTCTCTCACGAGTGAGAGGGTTTCGGAAGCGGATGTGAAGCAAATCCTCACCTTGGATGGATTTACTGAGGTGTATCCAGGCTGGTGGATGAAAAAGGGCAACAAGAGTGTGGCTGAAGGCATTGCCACAAAGGTGATAACATACTGCGGTGCTGTGTCCCCATCCAATTTACGCCAAGCCTTCATAAGGCACTTAAGCCGGCGTCAGTTTGCAGCCCCACCATCTGAGGTATTGGTAAAAGTTTTAGAACATACGGGAAATTTTGCCTTGGCTGATGGATTCGTTAAGTTAATTAGATCGCCAACCAGAAAACCAGGCCTCACCGGCCCAGAGTCGATCTTCTTAAAGACTGTACATAGTGAAGGACCGGTTGTATCATTTGAATTGCTTCACACCAAAATAGTCGAGGAAGGCTTTTCAACACCATCGGTTACTAGTCTCCTGCATTATTCTCCAATTGTGGAAAGGATTGCATTTGGACTCTATGCACTAATTGGGACTCCATACGATGTGGAAGATATTGAACGTACCAAGTCTCAGTTGACAAGGGTATCTGCCGATACCAGAATGAAGCCACGCCCTGATGGTGTAATAGAGTTCGAGACAAATATTGGTACTTGGATGATATATGGTGGCGTACTCAGTTCTGGTCCTGCTGCATCTCTGGAAGGAAACTGGACACTTGTCGTTGATGATACAAACGAGACGGAACTGGTTGTTGGAGGTGGCTTTATTCGGGGTCTTTCAGATGCAGTGGTAAGCTTGGACTTAATGCCAATGGACAGAATCAAAATAGAGTTCAACACATGGACACGAGAAGCTAGAATCACAAAGGTGGTAAACAATGAATAAATCTGCTAATTCCAAAACCCAAGATTACACTAATAGAGACATTATCATAATAGCTGTATATCAACTAGGTGGAGCCCTACGTCATATACACTTGGAGGATATAGCAATGAAAGCAGCGGAACTTGCCCCTAGGAGATTCTGCTGGAAGAAGTATCCAGATCAGATTAATCTCGAATCGGTCAGGATAACCCTTAAAAATGAGTTAGGATTGCCAAAAAGGCGAGTTTTAGGCAGTATTCGGGATGGCTGGATGTTAACACCTGACGGTCTCTCATGGTGTCTTGCTACAGGTAGTGGTGGAGACAATCAAACTTTAATGGATGAACTTCGTCGAGAAATCAATCGCGCCAAGAAAACGATAACTTTCGGCAAATCTATCAGTGGTAGAGGAGGGGAGGTATCAGCCATTGAAATGGAAGCTTTCCTTCGTGTTAATGACTATTTCACAGCGCGTGACCGAAGAGAGCGGATACTAGCTCTAGCTAACGCTGCGGTGCTGGATTCACAACTCCGCTTGGTTTTGAGCAATCTTAGAGAGCAGGGATTCAATGAGTTGGAGGTAAAAAATGAGTGAGTCTATTCAGGTGACAAGCCATGTTGCACGGGACTTCCTTCAAAATTCAGCTTATTTTAATACTGTGCCCAAGGTAGTCTGGGAGTATGTCTCTAACTCGGTAGATAACCCAAAGCCAAATAGTCCTGTCAATGTGGAAGTGAAAATTTCTAAAGAGAGAATCGTCATCTCTGACGATGGCTGTGGTATGTCCAGGGAGGGACTGCGCAACTTCTTTCAAATGCATGCTGAGAACATCCAACGACTGAAAGGTAAAAGTGTTAGGGGCAGATATGGAACTGGCAAGTGCGCTGTTTTTGGCATTGCTGATGTACTCAGGATAGAGACGTCCCAGGATAGCGTCCTCAACGTAGTTGAGCTAAGTCGTAATCAAATTAGTCGAGCTAAGTCAGGAGAACCATTCCCTGTTAGGAATATTGTTGTAAACCAACCTACAACCCAAGAGGATGGAACCAGAGTCATAATTTCAGAGCTTAATATAAGAAATGTTGAGTTAGCAGCTACTATAGCTTATGTGGAGAGGCATCTTGGCAGGCAGTTGCATAATCGCAATGTAGTCATAAATAATCATGTCTGTGAATATCAAGAGCCTTATCACAGTCGAAGACGAATATTTAGACCTAGCCCCAATGTGGCAAAGATAACCGGCGACATAGAATTAGTGATAAACGTGTCACCAACTCCGCTGGATAGGGAACGTGCTGGCATAGATATCCTTTCCAAGGGAATCTGGCATGATACGACGTTAGGTACTCTTGAAGGAGATGTCGCCAGACGAATCTTTGGAGAAGTAGATATACCAATTTTGGAGGAAAAATATGATAGAGAGAAAATTCCACCCTTTGATAACACTCGCAATATGACCCTGAATCTTGCAAACCCTTTGGTAGTGACTCTGTTGGGCTGGACAAATGAGTGCTTGCATGAAATAGCTCGAGAGTTAGCAGACGAGGAAAAGGAGAGAAAATCAAGTGAAGAAGCGAAGCGACTAGCAAAACAGGCACGCGATCTAGAAAACCTTTTGAATAGTGACTTCCGGAGTTTGCAGATAGAATTGGAGAAGATACGTCGGCTAGCTCGTTTGCGCGAGCGAGAAGCTATCGAAGATCTTGTGCCTGGTTTCGGGGTGGTGCAAACTGACTATCAACTGGGTGGACCTGAACATGGCAATGGTACCGCAGGAGAACTCGCAGGGCCAGGAGAGGAAGAACGCCTCGGACTCTCCATTTTACCCGGTAAAGAGATGGGCAGTCCCGGAAAAGTATCTGAGCGGAAGCAGCTGCAATCTACATTTCACGTCGATTATCGACACGAAGAAGAACAGTCGCCACGGTCACGTTACGAAAGTGAGTCGAGGACTATTGTTATAAATCTAGATCATCCGCAAATAGCTAGGTCTGCTCGAGAGGGTGGTATTGACGGTAAGCAGTTTCAAGAGATGACACATGAGATTGCCTTCGTGGAGTATGCTATAGCACTGGGGTACGAAAAACTTAGACGGGATGAGTTCTACTCTAGTAGCGAAATGCTATTGGATATTCGAGATACCATCAATAGGGTAAGCCAAGCTATATAGGTTAGCTTATAGCGATCACGTATAATGGCTTCTGAGATCCAATGCCACTTATCAAGTAAATAAGAATTAACTATTTAATAATGCGTATGTCACAAATCGTCACAAAGTATAATCCACAAAGTCTGATCGCCCTTGGATTGACAACGTACATCTGATAGCATTGATTGTTCGTCTGCAAGATGGTAGAATTGGGAAGTGATATATAAATATACCAGAACTATCACCATCTTAAATACGAAGGCAAGACTGGCATCCAACTCGGATCTGCAAATGAGATACTCTACCACCGAGGCGGATGTCGTAAAATACGGTAGAACTATTGCCAGTTGGTTGTCGTGAGTTGTTGTCTAGCAAACCTGAGCCCAGGTTGAGGAGGGAAAAGAATGGTGAGAATCCACCTTTGCCAAATACTGTACATCCCGGCTTACTTCACTAGCACCTCCGACCTCCTGGACGAACCAGCCCCTTCAACCGATACAACATGCACAATAGGACACCTCCGCCATATCGAGGATATCGAAAATCTGCTAATAGAGGCACGTGCAGCTTACGTTAGTCACATAACAGAAAAGGTATGTGAACTTGCTCGATGGAGTCAGCACAGAGGAGCGAAAATCGTCGCCTTTCCCGAGTATTCAATACCCTGCGAGTGTCTGCCTGACCTTCAGCAAATCGCAAGGGAAGCTGGACTTCTTATCGTAGCAGGTACACACAGGATCAGACTCACAGAGACGTCAAACAATATCTATAAAAGCATAGGATTGGACACCAGCAAGTTGAAAAATGGGTCAGCAGTAGCCCCGGTAATCTATCCAGACACAGGCGAATTAAGATTATCCACCAAGAACTATCGGTCCAAATGGGAGAAGGATCTGGAGATACCATCAACGACCGGGCAGATCCACGAAGTGAGTTTCGACAACGAGACGCTACGCATAGATGTCATTCCGTGCATAGACGCACTTCATTTCGACAGACTCAGTTTCAAGCAGGATGGCAATTCTAACAAACCAAATATCATAATCTGCCCATCTTTGTCGCCGACAACTGACTTATTTTCCAATTTTGGCAACATTCTGGCGGCAAACGAGATATTCTTTGCCTTCGTGAATTCAGCCGAGTTCGGAGGCACGGGTTTCAACGTACCACAGGGATGGAAATCGTACTTGGGAGGTACCGAGTTCGACGACTGCTTAGACAGAAACTACGAAGCCATCCTCGAGATTGACGTCAATGCGAAATCTTTCTTCTCGAAGAAGGGCTCTGTCTCCACAGAACTGCCCTGCGGGACTGCTGTGCAGTTCCCAGTCGAGTACCGGTCAAGTAGTGGTTGGGCGGATAAGTATATGGAACTGCAGAAAGATGTATTGGAACTGCTCGAGGGCGGCGACTCAAACGGTGCTATCGAATGGATTGACAACTTCCTCTCAGAACAAGACATTCCGATACCAGAAGAGATAGTCTCTAAGCTACACGCTCTACGCTATAGGCAACTTGTTGTGTACTCCGGAGATATCAGTACTGTCAAAGCTGCTCTAGAGATTGTCTGGGTCTCGCCGGAAATTGATGACAGTCGTTTACTGTTTGTCAGGCGGTTACAGGAATTGATAGATATTATTACTAATGCCCTACAGGTTTCAGCGGCAGAAGATACTGAAACCCTGATTGGCTATCTCAAGGTACTTAAGTCAGGTCAGAGCCGCTATGGCTTGCCCGAATCTAGGCAACTCTTGGCTGACAAACTCGCAGCACAACCGACGGAGGCAACTTTAGCCGAATTTGTGTACAGACCTCCTGAATCTACCATCGCATCTTTCCAGAATCGAGGGGCAAAGCTCGACGATCTGAGAGATATTATCGCCCGCGGTTCCGAAAAAGTCATAGTGATTACAGGCATGCCGGGAATTGGTAAAACGGAACTTGTAAGAACGCTGTTTGTGAAGGTACTGACAGATTGGAGACCAATCTGGGTGTATATTGCCAGTGGTAGCAGCCTTGCTCGTGTGGCTGCCCAGATTGGGAAGGTTTTGGGATTGACTATGGATATTGATGCTCTGAGCACCGCATCCAGCAAGGTATTCGCAAACAAAATGGAGAAACTGTTCGACAAATTCTTTAGCGTGGAGCGATATGCTGTAATCATCGACGACGTGAGGGACCTCCGAAGAAGCACAAGAGACTATAACCAGCTGCAAAAGATCATAGAGATTGCTGGCGAACCGAGACCCTTCAAGGGCAGTAGGCTGTTTGTCATTAGCAGCATTGCAGCGCCTCCCATATGGGTAAAAAAAGCAGGTGTCGCACGAGTACACTTGGGTGACTTGGACGATATCTACATAAGAAGGGTATTTGAGTATCAGCTGCGGTCGTCGGAATTGGTAGTAGGAGAACAACCCCCTGAAATTCCACAGCGACTACTTGATACCATTGGCGGACACCCCCTGGCAGCAAAAGTTGCGGCCGAAGCGAGCAGAAGCGTTGGGATACAAAGCCTGGTAAAAGACAAATCGCTTGCCGACCTCACGACCACCCTGAAGGATATACTGTTGCCAGGAGTTGAACTCTCACCAGAAGAGAAGAAAGTGGTACAGGTATTGTCCATTTTGCGACTGCCCGTGAGTAAGTCTGACATAGCGTCACTGATCGATGACAATGCATTGGCGAAACTTGCCTCGCGAGGGATAGTGGATTTTGATGGCCATGCCTATTATATGCATCAGATTATCCGGAAATATTTCGGTAGGAAGTGGACCGAAGAAGAGTCATCCAAAGCACACTCAATTGCTGCCGAACTCTATGGGCGGATTGATCAACGGAATACATTTGAGCGTAAACGAGATATAGCGATAGTTGCTGAGCTAGTTCACCACCTGTCCTTCACCGACAATGTTGCAGGACTAAGAGAACTGCGGGTAATGATTTTTGATGAACTCTACCCTGCAGCCCGCGGCCTATATACCCAAGGAAGATATGACGCGGCTCTGGACATTTTCAGGTTACTAGCAGAGTGTCATCCGAATGATCCTGCCATCTGGGCTTACATTGGCAGATGTTACGGCAGAAGGGGACAGTGGCAGGATTGCGACGACGCCTTTCAGAAGGCAATTGATCTCGCGTCGGTCCAAAAAGAGCCCACTTGGTGGCTTCATAGAGACTGGGCGCACATTCGGGCGCGGTTTGGCTTCTTCCCGGTTGCACAAGAACATCTCGACCATGCGAAGGCACTTGGTGCTGAAAAGGATCCTTCTTGCATGTCCGCTGATGCATATGTGAAATGGAGGACTGGTGACCGTGAGGGAGCAACTAAGGAATTTGAACAGATTCTTGAAGACCATCCAAATCACACCTACACATTGAAAACCTACGCGATGCTTCTTGACGAGGCTGGAGAAACTGAACAGGCCAAAGAACTAAAGCGGAGACTCCAAGATTTGGAAGGCGAGATGATGCCTCCGTTGCCTTACGACATGGAATTTGAGCCCGAGAGTGGAGGGGAAGAATAGCAAAACCCCAATTCCTGCAATCTGAGAACAAACTGATAGCAGCAGACGCAGTTACCAATGATCTGGCCTAGAAAGCAAGAATTGCCTTATGGTACACCTCATTGCTCTTCACTGTCTCTGCTCATATAGGACGGGGTTAATCGGTTAGAGTCGTACCTGTTAGTTATATGACCGCAGACGAATGCAAGGTTAGGAGCACGTAGCCTACATTCCATTGTTGTATATTCAGGTCTACTAGCTGAAGCAGCTTGAGTTCACAATATAGATTGAACAAAAAGCCAGATTGTGTCTTCAGGATCTACCTGTCGGTTTGCGCTTTGATTTGCGCCTCAGTTTCCGCTCCGTTCCGCCTCGTTACCACTCTGCACGCTCCGGTCCTTGCAGCAGTGCGGCACCGAGCAAGGCACGTCCACGGTAACCGAGCGACCGAGCGACGGAGCGAGCGAGCAAGGAGCAGGTCAATTTGAGAGAAATGCTTCGCAGACAATTCTGTAGTCTCTGCTCTGCACGCACCGCTCCCCGCTCTGCACGCTCCGGTCCCTACAGCAGTATGGCACGGAGCAAGGCACCTCCCAATCAATGGAGCGGCGGAGCGGGGGGAGCAAGGAGCAGGTCAATTTGAGAGAAATGCTTCGCAGCCAATTCTGTAGTCTCTGCTCTGCACGCACCGCTCCCCGCTCTGCACGCTCCGGTCCCTACAGCAGTATGGCACAGAGCAAGGCACCTCCCAATCAATGGAGCGGCGGAGCGGGGGGAGCAAGGAGCAGGTCAACTTGAGAGAAATGCTTCGCAGCCAACAAAACGATGGATTGTTACTTGAGAAGTACAAAGGTTCACGGTTTTATGCACTCCCCTATGTGTTACAATTCTCTTAGGGAGGTGATTCATTATGAATGACTTTCAGAAAGGCTTTCGCGAGGTTGCGATAGGTATCATTTCCGGTGTGACTATAAGTGCTGTACTTCGCGGCTTTGCCCAAGATGGTCTAATACCATCCTACATGGTCTTTCTCTTTACATTCTGTGGTTTCTTGGGCGCCATTCTGTTAATGTTGTCATTTGCGACTTCGGGGATCATCTTCACGGTTGGCTGGATTGTGGGAGCATTAATGCTGAAAGACATGCTCACCACCTTCGATTTTGTCATATATTTGGTGGCTCCCATCGTAGCCTTAGTTGCCAGAGGAGTCGTGTACTTTTACTCTAGGAATTTCAACAATTAGAAAGTTCCTCTCTTCAGCTTCTAGATTCCGGCTCTGATTGTTTAGCGTTGAGAATCGGCGGACCTTTTGGAGGTATGCTATCTCCCGCAATAGGAACGAACCTTGTATTATTGCCTAGTCTCATTAACCAATCTGGCTTAATGTTTAATTCCTATCACCCCAATAATAGGTATGGCGGGAGTCAATCCATATAAATCGGGGGCAACCCTCAAGCCTATAATCTCAAACGCTAGTTCAAAAGGTGGAATACTAGTTTGAGGCAATTCAAGGCTATTCAAACAGGTGAGATGGTATAATTGGTTTTTGGTGGATTACTTGGTTCTGCTGCTGAGCTATGGTATTAGGCTGCTAGTTAAGTAGAATATTTGTGGAGGTTACAAATGGCAGTAGCACAATCTTGGAGAGATAAATGGAAAAGAATCAATAGTAAGTTCGACACCTGCAGGTCTGAGTGTATCACACACTACCGTTCCGATGATAAGTGTAGAGACAGCATTGAAGCTGTCATAGCTGATATTTGGAATATGAAAGACTGGTTGGCTAATGACCCAACTACCAATGTGTCAAAATTTGAAATCGATGCGGCGTTGACGGGTGAGCTCTCCCACATAAGCGTTTGTGGGGACATAGAAACGAAGCAGAAACACTATCGCGTCGACGACTCACATCGCGAATACACAGAGTTAATCCTGGAAGGCAAGCATAATCATCCAAGTGGATATCCCGTTATCTTTAGCGTTACTCGTAAGTATAAGGATAGTAGCTCGACAGACCATTATGAAGATGCCTTTGAACTTGCAAGAAGAGCTATTGAGCAATGGAAGAAATTCCTTATTAAAAGAGGGCTACTTTAATAAGTGAGAAACTAATCTCTAACTGTGAATCCGACCTTCTTGTAAGAACTCCAGACCGTACCTCTGCAAAAAATGAATTTGTTAATAGCGGTGACCGAATTTAAACCTGTGAATTTTGAGCTATAGGTGTAGTCAATTTTAACTAGTGATGCCATCATTATACAAACTGACGGTTTGTGACTCTTTGGCTGTACTTTCGCTATTCCTGATGTTCGTGTATCAGAATAGCTCGTCCAGAGTCTTGGCCTGCCGTAGCCTGCCAAAAGAGGTATACCGTGGCGCTTGTAGTGCTTTGACTCTGCTCTTTGGTACTAGCTTGATATGCTCTATTTCCACCGCTGGCCTAGCGAAATTCACCACAAATTTCCCGGTGTCTTCCCAAGGGAAGATATTGTTTACAGGTGCCCAGTGAGTCACAGCAGAAGTCGGAGCAACCCTATATGCTGCGATATACTTTATCCGCGGAATCATGCTGTGATGCATACGGATTGCATACCACCGGTTTTCTCCTAGAAAAACCTCTTGGAAGCCATCCTCTTGCGCCGGGACCACGATAGTGTCAACTTCTGCAATACTCTCTCGGCGTACCTTGTCGCTAAACGCCTTATCCTTTGATGGAACCGTTTCTGTAGTTCTGGTCAGCACGCCCGGTGGAGAGCTCGCAGTCGTCTCTACCTCAGATGTCCTAGCCCAAAGTCTACCAAGAGCCTTCTTAACCTCCGCTGGCTTAATAGTGTCATCTCCTATAGTTGAACGCACGAGTCTGACAAAGGCGCTGGGTGGTTCCGCAAAGATTTTATCCAAGGCTTTCCGTATTTTCCCCATGGTAAATGTTTCTTTACCAAGCTCATCAAGAACACCTTTCGCCGTTGAATCACGTGATAGACGAGATAAGCGTTCTGCAATCTGCTGAACTGGCATACCCTTATTTTCCTTTGGGTCGATGGATACTTCAAACAGAAGCTTTTCAGGAGCTTCTGCCTTCTCAGTACTGTGATAGACTTTGTACATCACGCCATTAGTAAGAACGCACCATTCAATACCAGCATTGGCAGCGTAGCCAACCACCTGAGTAATCGATTTAACATCTATAAGTGGGTCATTCAGTGGTTTCGCTTCCAAGAATAGGACCGGCTTGCGGTCTATCTTGAGTGCGTAGTCAACAGACTTTCCGTCTATAGTTGGGCATTCGAGCTCCACTTCATCCGGGTTCCTGACATCCCAACCTAAAGCCTGCAATAACACATCAGTAAATATTATTCGAGTTGGGGTCTCTTTCAGGTCATCCTTTTTGTGTCGTTCCAGCTTGGCTTGAAGGCTTTCAATGCATAGAATAACAGTATCCATATTTTACCTCCTTCCTTTGTACCCGCTTGATAGAACCTATACCAACCTCGCCGTCTTATCTGCTTGTAGCGAGCGCAAGTGCAATTTCTGCCTCAGGGCTTCAATAATTCGCTGCTTCAGCTTTCGATCCTGAGTACGTGATGACGCAAGCTCCTCGACATGCTTTGCCAGTTGGGAGAGGTAATCCCTATAGCCAGTTACAGCACTGTTCACGAGTGCTGGTTCAACCGGAATAGCTACTGATGCTGAGGCCTCTCCTTGAATAGCAAATTGAATGAACTCAACTTCGTCAGGATTGCTAAAGTCCATAAGATTACCACCAACCCTGATGCGGTTAAATGTAACACGTTCAAAATCCTCTATCTCCTCTGGAAGCTCGAAGAGCCTAGTTTTAGTTCCGGCAGGCATAAAATCATCGGGAAATTTCTTAGCCAAGTCCGGGTTTAACTCTTTATATAGCTCATCCGCTATTGCTTCGGGATTTGGTCGTGGTCTCTTTTCTCCATGATGCTGGGTGGACCGGGCGCGCTCAAAACGAGACTCTACTCGCCGGCAGACTGCGTCATGCAGTTCTGACAAGACCTTCCCTCGCTCTTCAGGGTCGTCAAAGCCGATTGCTTCAAGAACCGCTTCGTCTAGAGCCTGACGGTCAGGCTGGTTCACTCCTTGCAGCACGGGCAAAATCGGTCTATCGGCTATTTTACAAACAGCATCAACTATCTTGGTAGCTATCTCCTCGGGAATGGACTCTGGGTTCAAGAAGGGCAGTTGCGCTACTTCATAGACCTTAATGTCAATAGAGTCAATACCACGCCCCGCAAATTGCCTACCCCAGATTTCTGCACAGAGGAATGTGAATGTAGAATTCAGAAGCCCGAAAAGCAACTCATCGTTGCCGGGCTTAGTAGGATTGATATTGTAAAACCGGGCGTCTGCGAGGAATCCAGAAGGATTGTAAGGAACGGAATGAGTATCTGTAATGTTCATGAACCACAAAAAGTCACCCTTATTTCTCTCGTCTAAAGAGTACCAAGGGCTTCTATTAGCACAAGTCGGTTTCCTAGCCGGCACACCAGCACGTGGGCCGACGCCGAAAGACTGAGTCTCCCCAGCCCGGATATACTTCAGCACATGTTTGCCCACCAGGGCTTTTTTTTCATCAGAAACGATAAGCGCCTGGAATTTGGTAACGGATTCGTCAATAATAAGTGACTTAATATCGCGGGTTGACTTCACCAGAGGTTTCAGATACTCGGCTTCAATTACATACCGACTACCATCTCCAGACTCGACCAGTCTCAACCGTTTTCGTTTTGCAGGGGAGATACCATATTGCCGGAGTTCCGTTTCGGACACACTGTCAGTAATATCAGTAATGAAGAAGAAATCGTTGGCTCCTGTCTTTGTGGCAAATTTAATCTCGGCAAAGTCCTTCAATTGTGCGAATTTGTCTTTCCCGCGTTCTAAAATATGAAAGAATATGTCCGGTGCTCTGAGATATTTGCCCCATTTTGAGCCAATGAACTTTCCGTCTTCGTTAAGGCCTTCGTTCCAGAGGTCAGATTGTTTGACTGGGAAAATACGCCACAGGTCATCTTCCTGTAAGGAATCAGCACTTTCGATTCGTTGTACCAGGTTCTCAAAAGCAGCCATCCGCTCTTGTTCACTGCCATACATGGGTAGAAATTCTAGCAGAGGAGCTTTCACCTGGACGAACCTCACCATATTGCTTGCGCGGGCAGCTTTCTTGCTGCACCTCTGAAGGATGGTTATTGAAGTATTAACATCGACGGCTGGAAACCAATGTTCTGCTTGGGGTTCTAGAATGGCAACTACCTTGAAGTGTTTAAGGAAGAACTCTTGCAGGTATTTCCCGTAATCGACATCGACCCAGGAGCTATGAGTTAACAGCCCTAAGTAGCCGCCCTCTTTAACGAATGTGGCTCCGTGCAGGAAGAATAGGGCGTAGATGCTGGAACGCTTTGATACTTCCAGCTTCCAATCCCTTTGGATCGCACCATGCGCCCGCTCTTTGAGACCGGGAAAAAGGTCTTCCATTTCTTCTTGGCGTGTGTATGGCGGATTGCCGACTACGGCGTTGAAAAGGGGCACAATTATCTGGTATTTCTCTGTTGATAATCCAGCTACTTTGTAGGAACGCCGGTAGAATTCGTATTGACTCCGTTGAGGGAAGACCTTAAAGAAATCATCATGGATAATTTTGGGATAGTTCTCTGTAGAGGCTAGGTCACGGGTGGCCAAGTTAATCACTGACATATGAGCCGGATAGCGGGCAATATCTATGCCCCACAATTGCTCGAGCAACTCTTCGTGGTTCTTCCCCGGGTCTAATGCTCTGAGTCGGCTGTAAGCCCTTACCAAGAAAGTGCCAGCACCGCAACCCGGGTCGAGAATGGAATCATCCACACTCCTAATACAAAACGTGTTGATGAAATCAACCACGTAAGAGGGAGTAAAATACTGCCCTAGTTTGTGCCTCTCATCAGGTGCAATTAGCCGTTCGAAAATACGCCCGATGACTTCGTAACCAAAGCGTGTGAAGTCATATCTTTCTACATCTTCTACCATTTCCCGCCACAGTTCTACTGCTTCATTGGCTACGAAGGGAATGGTGTCAACCAATTCTTCCGTGAAGATGGTTTCGTAGTCAATTTTCATTGCCTTAGCGAAAACATCATTTAGCCTAGTGCGCAACTGCTCGCCTGTCACAATGGAGACGGGTAAACTTAACGCAGGCAATCCGGGATAAACCTTGCGCATAGCTTCATAAAACACAATCTTATCAACCAGCATGAGGCAAGCTAGACGTGCAGTGCGGGAAAGACTATCTGGAAGTCCCTGTATGCTATCATCCCAAGTCCATCCCTGATCCTTGACCGCCCACTGGCGAAGGCCTTTCGCGAAGACACGGTCGTCTTTGTAATGCTTATGTAACTCAGCAGCTATCTTACCCACCAGCAGTGGATCTAGATAGCTTTGGATTGACTGTATGAAACCCTCATCCAGTGGCTGTGCCGGAAGTAGGACGACACCGGTTACAATACGTCCCAACTCTTGCACGAAATCCTTCAGCCAATGTTTAAGCTCTGCTTCTATATTCGGAAGGTCCAGGGCTTCGGATGAATATATGGTTGTAATAGAAGGATATTGAGCCAATGAGCGTTCGTAGGGCGCCCGGCCAGGTATGTATGTTTTCCAGAGAACCGCACTGTTGACGTTCCATGTAACAAAGTAGTCAGCTCCCATAGCATCTGCTGTCTCATGGGTTTTACTTACTACTGGAAGGTATCGCGGTGAACGTCCGTCGCTTTTGTCAGGTAGCTTGAGTTCGAACACACAGACAGGTTTACCATGCTTATCAAATAAGGTAAGGTCATTAAATCGTCGCGTCTTACCGGCGACAAGGACTTCAAACTCCTGGTCGACTTTGCTGAAGGGCAAATCGGGAGAGTTCTTCAGCAGTTCACTCGTCCATTGAAGAACCCTTCCTTGCCACTGTCTCTCATTTATTGCCGCCAATATTCATCTCCTAGTTATGGCTAACCTTTCAGACCACTAATAAGTTCGTATCTCCAACCAAGTTCATCGCGGACAGACCGTATCTTGTAGCCGCGCCGCCTCAACTCCGTAATAATACGCTGGATAGTGGGAAGTGATACATCCAGTTCCGAAGCCAGTTGATTCGCATTCAGTCGCTTCTTACTGATCAACTCAATTGTTTCCTTGAATCGCTGCTCTATTTGTTGTGTACGCTCATAAGTCATACCAGTCTCTTGACCTCTCGTGAATATTTGCCTAAGTATATGTCCACAATATGATGGGTGTCAATCGGATGTTGATGGTGTCATATAACTGCATTCTTTAACGGCTGAGACAATAACACAGAGGTAACAAAACTGACTTTTGTTACACCCACCATCCACAACGACTATTGCATTCACTCCATGCTATAATCAAATCACAATTATCTATCATTAATTCTGTTTCGAGGTACTATGGCTGCTAGATATGTCCAACCATCTAAACAGATCGATTTTATCTGTGGTAACTGTGGAAACGTGGTAAGTTTCTCTCCATCCGTACCTATCGTTTCCGATAACTACGGTGCCTATTATCTAGTCAACGCTAATGGTGAACATCTAAAATTACAGGTGGTAGAGATACAGTACAAAGAATCTCTCCAACCCATTCCAAATAAAAACATACCGGATACCATAAGCGTTAGATGTCCAAGTTGCTCGAAATTCAGCTATTTTGCGATAGCTGTGGCTATCATTGTACGTTCTACCAATGGCAAAGCTGATGTAGTTTTGACAACAAGAACCGAGAGCGCCATTCATGAACTTCCAATCGTTCTTATGCAGAGATTATATGACGATAGTCTTCTACCATTATCGATTATGGATATGTTTGTTGATGAAGAAGAGTGAGTTCGGATTTCCTATCTATGGGGGATTCCAATATCGACGAGGTGAACAAACTGCCAGAATTTCCCCGAGGCCCTACGAAGCGGTTCAAGTATGCCATAGAGTAACAGCGAGTAAAGGGAGGCTGCAATGAAATCTGGAAAGACGAAACCAAAAATAAAGCCTGCTGTCAAGAAATTAGCCCAGAAGAAATCACCGACTACTAAAGCGCAATTGGAGAAGAGGTACCGTGGAGCAAAGTCCGACGCAATGGGCTTGCGATATGAGCAGACTGTTGCGAACTATTTCATACAGAAGGGGTGGAACCCTAGACATAGGGTTAGTAAGTATGGCTACGAATATGACTTGTACGCTGAGAAGAGTGAAATCCTCAGTGGCGATGCATATTTAGTGGTCGAATGCAAATGCAAGGGTAGGGTATCGGCCAAGGATGTCGTGCGTTTCATCAACAGGGTAGACGAATTACGTAGACACCTTCCTGAAGTATGGTTTGAAAAGCCCCCACTCTACGCGTATCTATGCCATGCAGGAGAGGTTGACAAAGACGCTTCAGTCGTAGCCAAGAGCCATAGTATTAAATTCCTCAGAATAGAACGCTAGCGAAAGAGAGAGACGCCAAAGGACTGAGGAAAACTAAAAGTTATCGCCTTCATTTCCAAGAATCCTACAATAACAGATTGCGTCAGCGCGTATCGGTCACAATTACTCATTTTGTTGAGTCTAGATTTGACTCTGGCCACACACTCAACCATACCATGTCGTAGGGCATTAGACAGCATCATCACACTACCTCAAGAAGATATCCCTGACTACAATGATATAATGATAATAGCGCTACTAAGGGAGTTATTATAAAGAATGGCATTACCCACTGGATGGGCAACCCCTGAAGACTTCGCAACTCTATTCCAGTACTTCTGGCACCGTGATTTTCCTATCGACAAAATGGCGACAGGTGCAAAGCGTGCCGATTGGACTATCCATATTGGAGTAGTTGTTCGCAACATAGCTGACCTTATGGGGTTAGTCACGAGATTTGAAAAGGGAGGTAGAAAGGATGCTTTACTTCGGAGTACTGAGGGTGACGAAGTAGCTATAGAATGGGAATGGGGTGGCGTATGGGGTAACGAGTTGAAGAAACTGAAAAACCACGAAGTGTGGCGTAGAGATAAGAGTAGCGGACAGTTACTGAGATACGCGGTGTTTATAACCTATACACATACACCAAACATAGGAAAGGTGTATGACCATGTTAGCGAAAAATGGAAAGATGCGCCATGGCCACTTCTCCTCATTCTGGTTGATTTAGAGGAGTCTAGAAAGTTCTCTTCGGGTAAGGAATTTAGAAATATTCATATGTCCTTGTTCGATTCTAGTGGACGCAGGAATCTTCGGATTGCACCCGCTTTTCCGTGGAATGTTGAAAGCACTCGCTGGTACTTACGAGTGTCATGAGACGCTACTCTAAGTTTACGGTAATTCATCGCCTGTAGGCTGATTCTTTGGTAGTGCTTGTACGGAATTACACAACCTAGCGTGTCGTTCACCTTCGCTGTAAATAGTGTCTATCAGTTCCACCTAGCATTGCACAGACACTTCGTTTGGAATATACTAGTCAAGTAAATTGCAGCGCAGTAATTCTTGTTGCCACAAACCAAAACTTGTGAGTAAGGAGGAAATGCAATGCCCTTAGATTGGGACACCCTTGAGGAAGGCGGTGAGTATAAGTTTGGATTCTTACAAATAGATATCTCCAAGAGTAGTGAGCTTCGTGGACCAGAAAGGCTTCAACAACAGACGAAGGCAAATCTTAGGCGATTGGTTAAGACGATTCTTGAAGGGCTATACAATGCACGGTTGTTGGTCTGGCCAGGTGACGGAGGTTCTTTCTTATTTCTGTTCACGACAGAACTTAACTACGACAATATGGTTACGGCTGCGTTACATATTCGTAGAGCGATCGAGACATTCAATAATCTTAGTGAGCAAAATCTCCTATACCCCAAGGGTTTGTCAGTCCGGATATCTTGCCATGCAGGCAACGCATACTACGCTCGGGATCCATCGGATATGCATAGCAAAGCAATAAACTACTTCCTCAAGTATGAAAGAAGGATTGGTAAGGTGAAGTCTGTGACAATTACGCAGGAAGTATTTAACAATCTGAAGTCGAAAGAACTGAAGAAGTTGTTCAAACTAGAATCGCGCAATGACTACATTATGGCTAGGAAGCCTTATATTGAAGAGCTTTATAGGACAGTTGGAACCGAGCCCGGGATGGAACGAGAGCGATGGGGCGAACTGAACTTGAATGCATATATTGACGAAATTAGTAGCACAACCACACAATGGCTGCTCGCCCTTGGAGACGAACTCAGTTCCCCCCCTAACATTTTTATGAAGGCTCTACTACCATTTGTGGACTGCTCTATGCATACGCATTCACCGGTAGCGACATTCGAGACTAGCGATCTAAGCAGAGTCCAGGAGAAGATTGCCCTCCTCGTTCAAAAGATAGACCTCCGCGCAGGAGGGATATTCCGAGTAACTCAAGGTCAGTCGAAAATCAAGATAGCTGTCGCTAGCGGAGACGTGGAGCACATTGTAGAGCAGTTTGGTGTGGATGAAGCGGGTAAAGACACTAGGCAAGATCTCGGTGAACTTCTTATTCGGTTTAGGAAGGCTGACGAGGATGTCCCTGGGGTAGCTGCACTGGTGTCGGCATCGCTAGCGGCGCATAACATAAATGTGGTAGAAAACATAAGCTGTTTGCCTGATCTTTCCATTTTCGTCCATGAAAACGACCTCACGAGAGCATCCCAGGTAATCGAAGACCTAAGGAAAGCCGCAAAACGTCAAGAAGAAACGATTTGGCAACATATACAAGATGCTACTATATCGAGAGAGGAGTTCGCCATCTTGCCCTATCTGAGCAGCGGGCTTCTGCGAACGACAAGTGATCAACGGTTCCAATATCTCAATTCGCACCTATCCAAGAAACATATCGATTACAAGCTTCGTCTTGAGGCAAACTCAAGCTTGGCGGAAAGGTGCCGCACATATGTTCATCAGAATCTGGAATACCTGCGAGGTCTTGAGCGAATTCCAATTGTTGAGTTAGGGGCCGCTCTTGGCGCGATCTCTTCGCTGTATATATTGGATGTAATGTATGACTTCGATCTCCTTTCCAAAGTAGACCTATATCTGCTAGATATCCTTGAAGAACCGCTAGGAGCGACAAAAGAGTTGGGGTTTGACTTGGCGGGGCTCTATAAATCGGCTAAGTTCTCGGCCCCCGTGCCAGAACTTGAATCCAAGCTTAAGGATGCAAGGCCCATACATGGCGATTTTATCCACACCCACAACCTTGTTAAGGGATTTTCACCTTTGATCACAATAGCTGCATTCACGCATCACCATCTATGTCTGAATGACAAGCAGAGAGCGTCTCGTGAGGCTATGCGAATTACAGCTACGCGCGGCTGTATACTGGTTGGAGATCTGACGTTCTCTTACGACCAATATATGCATTGGCTGCAGAGCCATTTAGGTGAGACCAACAAACATGGTAAAAGAGTTCCGTACGCCGTGGAATGCTTTATTACTATGGAGGAACATGAGAGATACTTCGCCGGGCTGACATTGATTGATTCTGAGAAGAAGGAAATTTACTATACTTTTGCCTTCCAGAAGGTGAGTTGACGTGTTCAGTGATAGCTACCGGACATTGGACTACGATATCCGCAAGGCTCTGGGCGCAGTATCGTGCCCTTCGCTAAGGAGAGTCAATCAAATACTACAGTGTAGCGAGAACCGGCAGCTGGATCTGGATGAGATCGCTGAACTACTTGAGACTGGCGATTATCCAGAGGATCGTCGCATAACCGAATCCTTGCGAGATTTCCTGTATAGCAAACACAGGAAACCAAGTCAGAATACTCTTAGATATATCGCACCTATATATTTGTCGAGCTTCTGTGTTGACAGATGCGGTTACTGTCAATTTTCAGCTGATAGACATGGGACGGCAAGATCTCGGCTGACTCTCGGGGAATTGGGGACCGAACTCAGAAAGGGGATTCTCCCTGACGGAATAAGGGTTGTGGAGTTCACTCTTGCAACGGATCCATACTTTACGCCTGACTTGCTGAGTGAGTACATCACATTTGCCAAGAGTGTGTTGGATGATAACCAAGGTTCCGGAGTGCTGATTTGCTCTGATTACTTCAACACAGAGGAATATCTCCGACTCAGAGAGGCCGGACTTTGGGGGATAGTTCAATGGGATGAGACCCTTGATAAGGCTTGCTACGACAAGTGGCATAGGGGTTCACCACGGAAATCTGACATGACTAGGAGGATAGATAGCCATGATAGGGCCTTAGCTGTTGGCCTGAATGTAGCGACTGGGTTCTTGTTTGGGTTGGCAGACTACAAGTACGACGTAATGATGCAGATAGCTAAGGCACGTTACCTCGGAGAAACATATGGTAAGAAGCCCTGCTTTTTCGGAACGGCACGGGTCAAACCCGTTGGAGGCAGGGAACTCCGGACTGGATTCAGGTTCCGCGATTTCCAATACGAGGTGGCTCTCATGGTATATAAGATCGCAGAGCCGTCCATTTCGAGGTGGCTTCAAACGCGTGAAACTCCTGAACTCAACCTCCGCCATGTGCTTGACGGCGATATCTACACGTACAAATGTGGTGAGGTAAAACCTGGTGGATATGTCATCAATGCAGCGACACTCCAAGCGCAAAATAGTGGCCAATTCGCAGTACACGAGCAGACGAGGCAGACCTTCGAATCAAAAATAGCTAAACTTGGCTTTTCGGTTGACTATGCGTGGATACCGTCATGACGGAGACGGGAGTACCATATCGGGTCGACTGCTTTTGCAGGTGTATTCAATGTATCCTACGTTCAATAGCGAACGCACATGAGCATAACAACGCAAGAGTGTTCATACCCAATCCCCTGGTCTATGAGGCTCGCTGACATTGGCATTGCACTTTTATCTATAAGTTACAGCCCAAGCGACAATTGCCTGTTTTGTTGCCTATCGTTCGCTTTGATTATATCGATGATTCGGTGCTAGCCCACTTCATGTGAACGCTGGGATATAATAGTCCGACTCTAGCAACAGCGACCCCGGCTCTTTCTCCCTGCCAAGCAAGATTGGGTAAGGCTCCAAACTATCCGTGCTTCTCTCAGCCTTATGGCAGTAAAGGACAATTACAAAGAGACCAGATATCGCATTCGCGCAATTCTCAAGGTTAGCCTCTGGGAAGTGAGAATCGCGCTCATGCTTTACGTTGTTGTAACTCTGCCACCAGCTTGGGTTCTTCCCTGAAGCCCAGTCGGACCACGGCCTGAAGGTAAGATTGTACCTGCGTATGAGAACTTCCTCCGAGGCGATCTGAGTATGTGCAGTGAGGCAAGCTCTGTAATCGTTGATATTTTCACACTTCGTCGAGCTATCGATATTCTTGCACGTGAGCTTGCAGAGCACGTCAATCTCGGACCCCGCAGCCAGAAGCAGCTTCACATACTCAACCGAGAAAGCTGCAAAGTTTAGTGGGGAGAGTTCAACATACCGTGAGGTCGCTGCGAAATCGGCTTCTAGTGCGAGAAAATGCTGCCAATAACGATATGAACCCATGAATTTTTAATCCCTTCACTATGGCCTAAGGGTAATGCTGTGACCTGGGATCCTCCAATCTCTTTCAGGCATCTCTCGTAAGGCTGGCAGTGTACTGGAGGCTGAACTGAGTTATAACTCCAGACCATCTTTGCCTTAGAACCGACATGTTTACAAATTATAGCTTTAGAAGTGCAGACTGTCTACCTTCTGGCGCGGCGAAAATGACGACCCAAACCGCCTCTGTATTGACTATTTCCTGCAGGGCAACAATAACTTGTTAAGTGTGATTCGTAAAATAGAAGGGCTGGAGATCCCGTCGGAAAATCCAGCCCTTCTGAGTTCTGTTAGGCTCTGTAAGGAGCAAGTCTACTTGCCAATTCTGAACATCTTGGTTCCGCACACAGGGCACACGCCCTGAGTTGCCGGCTTGCCATTTTTCATGGTTATCCTTTTAGCGTCCTTCATTTCCCTTTTGGCACGGCACTTCATACAGTATGCTTGCATTTAACCCTCCTCTTTTTGGGACAGATAGTAGGCTATTTACTGCCACGATGTCAATAGCCATTACAGCTAAAATACCGAAACCAAACATTTGACATGGAATGTGGCTTCAGAGGCAAAAAAACAGGGTCGAGGAGTCAACCTCGACCCTGTTTGATTTGAGGAATATTAGAATTCGAATAAGGCTGGATGCTCCATACTCCTCTTCATTGCCTCTTCCTCTCGCTTCTTCTGCCTCTCAGCCCTGTCTCTCTCCTGCTTTGCCCGAGTCCGCCTCTCGTAAATCCACTCTTTCAGCCGACGTAACTCTGCCATCTGGTAGTTGCTCAGTGACCTGACCTGGATATCCTCGGGAAACTGGACACCGCTTTCTTTGGTGCGATGGCGACTATAGACTTGGTTGGCGATGTAGAGGTAAATCGTTGTCCAATCGCTATCTATTGGGTGTGCCAAGCTGGCAGTCATGAGATAGGCGCAGGCTTCGGCATCTGTCCCCGTCGGCTCCTCTCCCTTGAGTGCCCTCATATTCATCACCAACCTCTCAAGGGTGATGGCATTTTTTAGCCATTCGGGTAGGGAGTCACCCCAACCACCGGGAAAGGCAATAATGGGGTCTGTTAGAGCACCAACGAGATCTGATATGCCCTTTTCAATTTTAACTTCGGTTGTCAGATTATCACCTCCTTTTTAGGCAATAGTAGCCCTATGGGATAAGGGTACAGCCCCTCTAGTCATTAAATCGCTTGATGTGCAGGCTATCGCAGCCTTTTCTGCGGTAGGGGTCAATCGGATACTCTCCAAAGCCGTTCCAGAAGTCCAGCAGCCACAAGGTATAGCCGAAGTATTCCTGGCGCCGCAGTGCATAAGCTCTGTCAGTGAAGATGCGCACTGAGGATCCCCGTGTGCCTCTTAGCACAATGACGGCCGGCACTTCCTTATCGCCAAACACACTCTCCACTGTCATGCGGCCTAGTTTCAGGTCATCTACCCAGTAGTGAGAGCCATGCCCGCCATAAGCCCCAATATAGACATCTTTACCCTCGAGCTCGGCGAGGACATTCCTAAACTCTTTCAGGGCTTCGCGCCTCTTTCTGGCCAGGTTAACATGACGCCATCGAGTGCCTAGCCTGACTGCTGTGCTCGGCTCTGGTTGTGTGACCTCTACCCCAGCTTCTTCAAAGATACCAAGCTGGGTGGACACTTGTTCACCCCCTTTCTTTCAGATTTTGGGCATAGGTAGCCCTATCCGGCAGTCGACCTTAGATCAAGCTCACTTTATCGCCATACGAGCTTGTCTTCTTTTCTGCCTCTAAGTCATCTTTCGGCACGGAATCTTGGATTGACTGTAACCTGGCTCTGAGCCGACCGACTGGCTCAGCGGGGGTGCCGCCGATTGCTCGCCCTATCTCACCCAATAACCCAGCGAAGCGTTGCCCCACATATCCAGGAAGATTAGGTATTCCCAGAGCTGCCCTGGCGACTTCCCTGGCACACTCCAAAGGCTCGACAGCTGCATCAATATGGTTTTCGATAGTATCGGCTGCCGCCATCACCTGCACAGCACTCCACTTTATAGGCATAGATATCACCTCCTTTCTGGGCAAGATTACCCCTATCCCGATTGCCCTTATCGGGTTAGGCACTCGGTTTTTTATCAAGCACTTCTTGTAAAGCTGCAGTTACCACCTCTTCCCAGCACTCCAAACCAAACTCGATGCCCTTCTTAACCTGGTGCATCTGTTCTTCGGTTAGCTCGTTAACACCGAATTTCCGCCCAGCGACTTGCAGGACATCGGCTTCGGTTAGAACAAATACTGGCTTCATATCTCACCCCCTTTCCGGGCAAATGTGTCCCTATCCCGACTGCCGCGGTCGGGCTGTATTTAGCTTCTTATCTGCCATGTGCTTCTTGGTAGCGTTGCCAGCTTACGATTAACTCTATAGCCAGCTTCAACTAAGGCTAATTTGTCCATTACCTTTGAGTAAGGCTTACGGAGATTACTGTTTATCGTCTCGTAGCACTCGTGGCAGACCTGAATACCTTGCCGTGTGTAAACACGCAGGTTTATCAGACCAGGGGCGTCTTGGTGACAAAAGTCGCACTTCACTTTTTCTCCTTTCTTGCCCTAGCCACGCATAAAAAAGGGGTGTTCCACGCCACACAGGGCAGGAATACCCCTACAAAAAAAGCACAAAAAGGCGGCTACCGCCGCCCCTTTGTGCGTGGTTGTTCTCGGTCAAACGCTCTAGGCTACTGCAACGAGTTCTTTAGCCTTTCGGCTACGCTTCCGCTTATCGGCTTTGGCTTCGGCTGGTGCTTCGGCTTCGACTGGTGCTTCGGCTTGGTGTGCCTGTTCCATCGCTTCCTTTGCCTTTGGAGTCACCAAGGGCATTACCAGCACTTGATAACCGTCATTAGCAAAGAGCATTGGAGAGTAGGCATTGACGAGCTTGAAGTCCACCATACCACCGCAAGCCTTGAGAGCTTCGGCTAAGTATCTCCCATCTACCCTCACAGAACCCTGTCCATCGGTATCGGCAGGGATTATGGCCTCTCCCTTTTCATCAGGATTAGCCATAACAATCTTGCCATCACCAATAGTCAAGTCCACAGGGTAGTCTTTGGGATTGTCCGACAAGGCTCTGAAGGAATACACAGCCTTGACAGCCTCGACGGTGTCAAGGTGCGCTACGGTGGTAAACTCCGTAGGTATGAGCTTCTCATATTCAGGAAATTGCCCCTCAGCGCCACGCCATTGATAGCGTATCGCTTCGGTGTCAATTACTAAGCTCATGCCGTCAAGAGTATCACCGCTTGCCTCAAAGCCTAGCTTCACCCTCTTTGCCTTGCGTAAGGCATTGGCTATACCTCTTAGCCCGTCTTTGGGGATTAGCACGTCGCCCTCGTCCTCGTCATAATCCAGTGTAACAGTCGCCAGTCTAAAGCCATCGCTGGCAACCAAAGTTAGCTTGCCTTCCTTCGCCCTAAAGAGAACGCATTGGAAAACTGGTCTTTTCTCATCCTTAGCGGTGAAGGGAAGCACTCTACTGATTGCCTCTGATAGCTCTAGGCTTCCGAGATTTGGCTTGACGCTGTTATCTGGACATACTCTGATTTCGGCAAGGGTCATCGGTGTCTTATCGCCAATCCAAGCCATGTCCTCAAGGTAGCTGGTGCAAGCCCCACAAACTACTTTCAGCCTTTTAGCGACAGCCTGCGCTTCGCTAGCACTGCCGTTAGTGGAAGGCACTATCTTAACGATATTGCTTCCGCTAAGAGCCTTAATGTAGCCTAGCAAGCCTTTCCGCCCCATCGTGAAGTCCATAAGCAATAGCCTATCGGCTAATGTTCTGGACAGGGCGTTTACCAGTTTAGCCTTGTGAGCCACAAAGCCTTCGCCTGAGCGTTTGCCCACGATATTAAGTTGTTCTATTAGAACACCCCCTTTCGGCTATTCTCCGATG
>Ga0315545_1001266_pt1 | contig 24986 bp, 20 predicted proteins | sample SalMarSW160210MG_FD_203096 | JGI IMG/M metagenome (GOLD analysis project Ga0315545, IMG submission 203096) | Salt marsh sediment microbial communities from the Plum Island Ecosystem LTER, Massachusetts, United States - Salt Marsh Sediment SW1602-10 ...
AGAGTGCTATGCGAGTGGGCCAGGCCGGCCAACTGGCGCGCCGAGCACCCTTGCAGAAGGCCGGCCTCGGTGACGAAGGTGGCACCGTGCTCGTGATCACCGGCGCCGACGGTCGAGGCCAGACCGCAGGAGCGGCTCCAGACCGCCGTCCAGAAAGCGCCGACCCGCACCTCGCGCGCCGGGGCATCGCCGGGGAGGGCGGAGATCAAGTCGTCCAGAATGCTCATGATCGCCGCCGAGTTCTTCCCTGCCGAGGGTAGCCCCACGACACCATCGGCAGGGCGGGGAAGACCTGGGGAAGGCGGGGCGGTGGGACCACCGGCCTGGCCCGATCGACGGCGGGGACTCAGCAGACGGGCCACAATTGTCGCGCGTGGACGCTGTGCTGCGGCCGCTCACCCGCCGGGTCGTGATCATCAAGGCGCCCAGCCGGGGATCCGTCACCCGGGTGGCCCGGATGGTGGACGAGTATCGGACGCAGGGCCGGGGGGCTGGGAGGACCCGCCCGGGGCGGCGGCAAACCGCCGAGGTGACGCTGTGCAGGGCTATCGATCGGCCGAGCTGTCACCCGGACACTCGGGCACCGCCACGGGTGCTCAGCACGGGTGGCCGGGCACCGTTCGGCCGGGGGCGGTCAAGGCGCTGCAACGCCGCGCCCTCGAATCCCTCCGGCGCACCCTGACGCCCGTAACCCCACCGGGTTCTCCAACGGTAACGAGGGCGAGGGGTCAGCCAGGGCAGCCTCGTTCGTCTCGGTGGGGTGGCCGTGGCCGCCAGCGGCTTCTGGCTGGTGCTACATTTGCTCGGGTGACGCCCCGTCTCCGGGCTTCATCTGGCACCGCGATGTGCCGATGCCTGGGGAAAGCCTGTGGATAAGCCGGTGCCGGCCATAGCATGACCCTCGTGACTTCTCCGTCGCGGCTCGCCCGCAGCGGCATGGGCCTGCTCGTTGTCTTGCTGGTGACGGCCGTGGCCGCGACGAGCTGTTGAACATCACCGAATTCGGATCCGTCACCGAAGCCCCAGTCATCGTCGAAGACTGGAGGAACGAATACAACACCTGGCGACCCCACAGCAGCCTCGGAGGCCTCACCCCCACCGAATACGCTGCCAATGCACCCACCAACACCAGCCGGACCACCCATAGCGGCTGGACCACTCAACGGGGCCCCGTCACCAGCGGGGGGATGTACGATCTGACTATGGCCAGGTTCATCCACACCGCAGACTGGCAACTCGGCATGACGCGGCACTTCCTCGATGTGGAAGCTCAGGCACGATTCTCTGAAGCCCGAATAGAGGCCATCAGAAGGATCGGGACCCTTGCCGTGCAGCAGGACTGCTCGTTCGTGATCGTCTGTGGCGACGTCTTCGAATCGAATCACGTGGAGCGGCAGGTGATCGTCCGTGCGCTCGACGCAATGGCTGAGACCCCCGACATCACCTTCTATTTGTTGCCGGGGAACCACGACCCGCTCAATGCGTCTTCGATCTACCGCTCGCAGACCTTCATCGATCGACGTCCGGACAACGTCGAGGTGCTCGACACGGAGGGCACAACGGATGTAGGCCCAGGCGTTCAACTCATCGCGGCGCCGTGGACGAGCAAGGCGCCTCTCGACGATCTCGTACATCGAGCGGCCTCGAATGCCGCTGTCGGTGACGGTGTCCATATCGTCGTCGGACACGGTGTGGTCGACTCGCTCAACCCCAATGACGCCGACCCCTCGGCTATCAGACTCGAGGATCTCGAGGCCGCGATTGCCGACGGGCGGATCCAGTACGTCGCGCTCGGAGATCGCCACTCGACCACGTCGGTCGGAAAATCAGGCAGGGTCTGGTATTCCGGCACTCCCGAGCCGACCGCGTTTCGTGAAATCGAACCGGGGAACGCGCTCATCGTCGAACTCGACGGCAGCGAGATCGCGGTGACGCCACATCCGATCGCCCGGTGGAAGTTCCACACGATCGAAACCGATCTGCGCACCACCGATGACATCGAGCGGCTCGAGTCGGCGCTCTCCGATCTTGGCGACAAATCGGTGTCGATCGTGCAGCTCGTCCTCGTCGGACAACTCTCGCTCGGAGACAAGATCCGCCTCGACACGGCGCTGGAACACTTCTCCGATCTGTTCGCCTCACTCAACACGTGGGAGCGTCACAGCGACCTCGTGGTACTCCCCGACGATGAGGACTTCACGTCGCTCGGTCTCTCCGGCTTCGCACAGGCGGCTCTCAACGACCTAGTGGAGCTCGCAACGGAGGATGGCGAGGAGACGGTGACCGCCCGGGAGGCACTCGGGCTTCTCTACCGGCTCGCCGGTGGTGGCACGTGAGGATCCGTCGCATCAAGGTGCACAACTACGGCGGTGTCACTGAAGCCGAGGTCACGTTCCCAGATACCGGCATCACGATCATCGAGGGTGTCAACGAGGCTGGCAAGACGTCCCTCATCGAGGCGGTCGATGCGATCCTGTCCATCGCGGATTCATCCAGCTCCCGCAGGATCAAGGCGGTCGTACCGGTTGGAAAGGACGTTGGCCCCGAGGTCGAGGTCGACATCACAGCAGGTGCGTTCGAGTTCACGTACCGCAAGCGGTGGGTACGTAGCCCGGAGACCGTGCTAGATGTTTCGAGACCCAAACGAGAGCAACTCAGTGGCAGAGAAGCACACGACCGGGTGAGGCAGATACTCGATGAAGCGGTTGATCTCGATCTCTGGCAGGCACTTCGTCTCCATCAGGGGACCGCTCTCTCCCAAGCGAGCTTCGAAGTTTCGGCCCTTGGTCGGGCACTGGACGCCGCGGCAGGTGGAGACGTCGCCGGCGATCGAGAAGACGTATTGTGGGATCGCATCGAAGTGGCATACGGCGAGTACTGGACCCCGGGCGGAAAACCCAAGAATGCTCTCCGTGCTGTGGAGGAGGCGCTCGATGCGGCGCTGGAGAAAGCTGACAGAGCAAACGCGTACTTGCGCGAACTGGATAACGACGCCGACGAGATTCAGCGTCTCGAGATCGCCGTAACGGCCCTCCAGCAGGTTCACGCCGAGACGGCCCGTGAAGTGGAACGTCTCACCGAGCAGAACGCCGCGATCGAGAAGATTCGTCAGGCCGTGAACCAGGCAGAGCAAGAACTGCAGCGGGCAGACGCGATATACCAGAAGGTCCATGGAGATCGGCAGCGGAGGGACGAACGCGTCGAAGCAGTCAGGATCGCCACCGAAGAGCTCGAACGGGTCACCGGGGACATCGAGGAGTCGGCTCCAGCTCGCGAGATCGTCCTCAACAAACGTGAAAGCGCCAGAGAAGCGCTGAAGGATGCACGCTCAGCCTCGGAGGATGCGCAGCGAACGCACGAACAAGCCAGATCTGACAGTGAATTCCGCAGGCAGCAGATCGAGATCGAGCAACTCACGGAGCGGAGAGATCGCGTCGATGAAGCACAGCAGCGCCTGGCACTCGCCGACGAGGCGCTCGAATCGATCAACATCGACGACGACCTCCTCGGAGAAATCGACGAAGCCCACCTCGAACTCGCAAAGGCAAAGGTGGCCGCGGAGCGAGCGCTTGCAACGGTCGCCGTATCAGCTCTGCAGAAGGTCCGCCTGAGCATCGACGGGTCCGACTTGGAAATGGATCCAGGTGACGAGCATTCCCTCACCGTGCGTGACACTACCCGGATCGTGGTGCCGGACGTCGTCGCGGTTTCGATCGTTGCCGGTGTCGACAATGCCGATGTTATAGAGAAGTTGGAAGCGGCCAGAACCCGGTACGAGGATCTCTGCCGTCGAGGCAGTGTCCCCGATTTCGCCGCTGCACGGGTGCAGGCAGACACTCGAGCTGCCGCGCTTCGAGATCGAACCGATGCTCTGGCGACAATCGAGCGAGACCTCCGTGATCTCACATTCGCGGCGCTCTCCAAAAAGATCGATCGACTGATCGGGCGCACCACCGAGTACAGGCAAAATCGCGGATCTGAGCCGCCGATCCCGGACGATCTCACCGCTGCTCAGGATCTTGAACGCGCCGCACAACAAGCGTCGGCCGAAACCAAAGCAGTGTTGGACCGCGCCAATGCTCTCGCGCAGGAGACTGCGGAAGACTTGAACCAGCTCGATGTCCAAGGAGCGGGTCTCAACGCCCGCCGCGAAATCGCGGAGAGCAGGCTTGCTTCTGCCAAAAAGACCCTGACTGCGGCGAGAGACGAACAAGACGACGAGCAGCTTGTGGCTGCTTCGGCGGCGGCTACATCCGCCGCCGAAGCAGCCCAAGCGAACGTTACAAGCGTGGAAGCGCAGCTCGCTCAGGCCGACCCGGACAGTCTCGAGGTCCTCCTGGCTAACGCAAAGGCAGCGCTATCGCGAAGCGTTCAGGACCTTCAAGAGAACGAAGGCCGCCGCACAAAGCTGCAGATCAAGCTCACTCTTGAGACAGAACGCGGTCCGGCACACGACGCCGACGAGGCAGAGACGAACCTGGTGGAGGCAAGGACTCGATTCGAGCGTCTCAACTCCCAGGCTGATGCAGCCCAACTGCTGCATGAGACCTTCCTCCAACACAGACAGGAGGCGCGGCAGCGGTACAACCAACCGTTCCGAGATCGAATCGAGCGTCTCGGTCGAATCGTCTACGGCCCCACATTCGAGGTCCATCTAGGTGATGATCTCTCTGTCGAGAATCGCACACTTGACAACACCATTCTCGACTTCGATCAGCTCAGCACGGGTGCGCAGGAACAGCTCGGGCTATTGGCGCGGCTCGCATGCGCGACCCTCGTTGCCCCTGAAGGTGGCGCACCGGTCATCTTCGATGATGCGCTCGGATGGACCGATCCCGGGCGCCTCGATCGGATGGGCGCAGCGATCTCGACAACAGCGGACGATTGTCAGGTCATCATTCTCACCTGTGTCCCGGACCGGTACTCCGCAGTTGGGAAGGCTCGCACCGTCACCATCCAGGCCTGATTTGTCGAGGATCACGATCACGACGCTGAGTCTCACTCCGGGGTTCGGGCGACGGCCTCATCTGGGATGGGGCGCCAGCGACATGGCGTAGAGGGGATCGAAAGTCAGCTGCCCTATGACGGAGATCTCGACCGTCTCGGTGTCGTGCTGTGCCGTGAAGCGACGGATCGCAAGGGCCTGCTCACACGCTCCCGGCGGGGGATCCTGGTTACGGGAGGTCATCCAAAAGGTATGACATCCCAGCAGCGGAAGCGTCTCCACCGATTCGATCACCGTAATACTGGTGTTCTGCCCTGTCGTCCTAGGAAGATCAGACAACGGGACCGGTGCGCCGGCGCAGGCCTCCAACACCAACACGACGATCAAGACGCGGATTACCATCCCGTCGCGGCAGGGCGCACGCTCGGCGAGAGGAGCGAGATCATGACCTGGCACACCGGACCGCTCGCCGTCCTCGACCTTGAGGCCACCGGTGTCGACCCGGCGACCGCTCGTGTCGTCGAAGTCGCCCTCTATCTTGTCGATCGGCACGGCAACGTCGATCCTATGGTTGACACGCTCGTCGACCCTGGCGTGCCGATGCCCGCTGAGGCCGCCGCCGTCACCGGGATAACCACCGCCGACCTCGAGGCCCGTGGTGCCAACCCCGCCACGATCCTCGGCCAGATCGTCGGCGCCCTCGACGAGCTCGCTCGCGAGGGTGTACCGATCGTGATCTACAACGCGACCTACGACTGGCCTCTGCTCGCCGCCGAGCTTGCTCGCCACGGACTCCCGAACCTCCCGAACGTTCCTCCGGCCGTGATCATCGATCCATTGGTCCTCGACCGACACGTCGACCGTTACCGCAAGGGCAAGCGCACCCTCGCCGCCACCGCCGAGCACTATGGCGTCCACCTCGAGGATGCTCACCGGGCCACCCCGGACGCGATGGTGTCCGTGGCTGTGGCCCGCGCCCTCGCCGAGCGCTACCCGGCCGTGCTCGACATCACCGGTCCCGATCTCGTCGCGCTACAGGTTGCTGCGCACCGTGCGTGGCGAGACAACTTCAACGCCTACCTTCAAAAGGTTGGTGCCGAGCGCGAGCCCGTCTCCGGCGACTGGCCTGGCGTCTAGATCTGATGAACCACGGACCCCTTGGCAGCATGCGGCGAGACCGTGAATACCTTGGGGACAGGACCAGGGGACCAGGTCGTCGCGAACCGTGAAGACCGGGATGAAGTTGAGCGGTGGACGAGAGCCGGAGGAGGAACCGGCATGGACCGAGTAGACGGAAAGCTGGTGGTGAGCGTCACCGATCTGGTGGGGCACCTGGCGTGCGAGCATCTCTCGGTGCTGGATTTCGCAGCGTTGGATGGCAGTCTACGCAAGCCCGTCCGTGACGATCCTGAACTCGAGGTCCTCCAGCGCAGGGGTCTTGAACACGAGGCTGCCTATCTGGCTTCGTTGGCCGATGCCGGTCTGAGTGTCGTCGAGATCACCGAACCCGCCGACGACGTCGACCGCCTCGTGGCTCTCCGCCGGCGCGAGGCCAACACCGTCGCCACAATGCGCGCCGGCATCGACGTGGTGTTCCAGGCCACATTCCTTGACGAGACCGCCGACGTGGCGTGGCGCGGCCACGCCGACTTCCTGCGAAAGGTCGAGCACCCGAGTGCGCTCGGTGATTACAGCTACGAGCCGGAGGACACCAAGCTCGCTCGCCACGTGAAGCCGTCGGCGATCCTGCAGCTCTGCCACTACGCCGAGCAGGTAGAACGGATTCAAGGGGTCGCCCCGGAGCAGATCCACGTCGTGCTCGGCGGCCGGCACCGTGAATCGGTCCGGTTGGCCGACGTCGCCGCCTACCACCGGGTGGCCCGTGCCCGTTTCCTCGCAGCCCTCGCCGAGCAGCGGGTCACCTACCCGCTGCCGGTCGAGCACTGCTCGGTGTGCCGCTGGGTGGAAGGGTGTGAACAGCGCCGAGAGGACGACGATCACCTATGTCGGGTGGCAACCCTCACCCGGGAGCAGGCCCACAAGCTGGAGACAGCGGGGGTCGGCACGCTGGCTTCGTTGGCCGCAAGCCCCGACACGCTGGCGGTGAGCGGCATCGGCACTGCGACCCTCGCTCGACTACGGCAACAGGCCCGCCTCCAAGCTGCCAGGAAGACCGGGCAAGCACCCCCGGTAGAGTTGATCATTCCCGTCGAAGCCGACCGCGGGCTGGCGGCGCTGCCCGAGCCCGACCCCGGTGACCTGTTCTACGACATCGAGGGCGACCCCTACGTCGCAAGCGCCGGGATCGAATACCTCCACGGCGTTGGCCGGGTCGAGGGTGACAGGTTCGAGTTCCAGGCGCTCTGGGCCCACACCGCAGCCCAGGAACGCCGGGCGTTCGAGGAACTCATCGACCTGATCGTCGAACAACGCCGACTCTATCCACTGATGCACGTGTACCACTACGCGCCCTATGAGCCGAACGCTCTCGGAAGGCTGATGGGCCGCTACGGCACCCGAGAGGCCGAACTCGACGACCTGTTGCGAGGCGGCGTCTTCGTCGACCTGTACCGGGTAGTGCGCCAAGGCCTCGTGATCGGCTCACCGTCATACTCGCTGAAGAAGCTCGAGCCGCTCTACATGGACGCCCGCACCGGCGAGATCACCGATGCCGGCTCCAGCATCGTCGAGTACGAGCGGTGGCTACAGACCGGCGACCAGCAGATCCTCGAGGACATCGAGGCCTACAACCGCGAGGACATCGAGTCGACCTGGCGCCTACGCGACTGGCTGGAGGGCCGTCGCCGGGAGTTGGTCGCGACCGGACACGAGGTGTTCCGTCCCGCAGGCCGTGCACTCGAAGAAGATGTAGAGACCCCGGCCGAGATCCAGACCGAGGAGGACGCTCTCGTCGATCGCCTGCTCGAAGGTCGCGTCGACTCACCGACCGATGGGGACGACGAGCAGGTCCGCACCCGCTGGCTGATGGCCCATCTGCTGCGCTGGCACCGCCGCGAGGACAAGCCCGAATGGTGGCGCTACTTCGACCGGATCTTGAGCTGCGACGAGGCTGATCTCATCGCCGACACCGAGGCCATCGCTGGGCTACATCCGGTGGGTGACCCTACACCGGACAAGAAATCCCTCATCTGGCGCTACAAGTTCGACCCCGACCAGGAACACAAACTCCACGCCGGCGCCCGGGTCCTCGACCCGGCCACCGAGCGGGTGAAATACGACACCGGCCAAAAGATCCCTGGACCCGGCACTCTGGTGAGCGTCGACCCGGCAAAGGGCACGCTCCAGCTGCGAAGAGGCGCCACCTCCGCAGCCCCCCATCCGTCCGCCCTGATCCCCGATGGGCCGATCCCAACCATCGAGCAACGGGCCTCGCTGCGGAGGGTCGCCGACGCACTGCTCGACCACGGAATCGACGCACCCGGGCCGGCCGAGGCCGCCCGACAGCTCATGGCCGGCCGTCCACCCAGGGTCGACGGAGTTCGTCAGGGCGATCCCCTGAGACTCGGCGGCGAATCGACGCTCGATGCCGCGATCCGCCTTGGCCTCGGCCTGGAGCGTTCGTGTCTACCGATCCAGGGGCCTCCGGGTTCTGGCAAGACCTATACCGCTGCGAGAGTAATCATGGCGCTGGTCGCCGACGGCCGGAGGGTAGGCATCACCGCCAACAGCCATGCCGTTATCTCCAACCTGCTCACCTGCGTCACCGAAGAGGCAGCCGAGCAGAACATCGAGCTACGTGCCATGCAGAAGATCTCCACCGGTGATGAAGGTGTCGATCATCCATCGGTCCGAACCACCAAGAGCAACGACGACGTCGAGGCCGCCGTGGCGGCGGGCAGGGTCGACGTGGTCGCGGGAACGGCATGGCTATTCGCCAGAGAGGCCATGACGGGCGCCGTCGACACGCTCGTCGTCGACGAGGCCGGCCAGCTGTCGCTCGCCAACGTGCTGGCCGTCACCCCCTCCGCGTCCAACCTCATCCTGGTGGGCGACCCCCGCCAGCTAGCCCAGCCATCGAAGGGCACACACCCGGAGGGAGCCGGGGTATCCGCGCTCGACCACGTACTCGCCGGGGCGGCGACGATGCCCGAGCATCTCGGGCTCTTCCTCGACCACACCTGGCGGCTCCACCCCGAGATCTGTGCGTTTGTCTCCGAGCAGGTCTACGACGGACGCCTCGAAAGCGAGGCCCACTGCACCATCCAACGAATCGACGATGGCCCCATCGCGGGCGGATCAGGGTTGCGCTGGCTCGGTGTCCAACACGAAGGAAACCGCACCTCGTCGGCCGAGGAGAGCGAAGCGGTGGCACGGGTCTTCGAGGCCCTCCTGGGCCGAACATCAACCGACCATACCGGATTACGTGCCCCCCTCGACATCGACGACATCCTCGTGGTCGCCCCCTACAACGCCCAGGTCCACCTGCTCACCCAGCGTCTACCGACCGGCGCCCGGGTGGGCACAGTCGACAAGTTCCAGGGCCAGGAGGCACCGGTGGTGCTCGTGTCACTGACGGCATCGAGTGCCGAAGATGTCCCGCGCGGAATGGAGTTCCTTTACTCCCGCAACCGGCTGAACGTGGCCGTGTCACGGGCCAAAGCCTTGTGCGTCATGGTCGGCAGCCCGTCGCTGCTATCGGTTCGCTGCCGTACTGTTGACCAGATGCGGCTCGCCAACGTGCTTTGCCGATATGTCGAGCTCGCTAAGGAAATCACCCGCGCTACCCCGCTTAACTGACCGTGGGCCCCGGAACATCGGGGGAGAGTGTGAGCGCTCAAGAGTCATGGCTGCAGTCTTCTGGAGCGCCTGCCGACCCGGGTTGACCCGGCCAGCGGATCTCGCACCTAGAGGACGAGCCCGTTGACTGTGACTTCGCTGCGACGAGTCTTGATGACCGCACCGCCATCCGTTGCAGCAACGACGCGAATCGGGTCCCGCGCCGTCACCTCACCAACCCTGATGCCATCTCGTGTGAACCACCGAAAACACCTGCTTCCCAGCAATCCGAAACCTGTCTGAGAGACTATGAGTCTCCCCTGTTCGAATACGTCGAGGAACGCTGAGAGCCGGATACCTCCCTCAACAACATAGAGCCGGGTTGGCGTGAGGAAGTACGTGTATTGGCCCTGATCGACAATCTCTGTGGGGCATGTCCCCAGGTCGTACACGGCCAACGGTGCACCGTCACGTGATAGCAGGATGACCTTCCCCGAGTATGTCGCGACGTATGTCCGTCCTTCTGAGGCAGCGAAACTTGCGGCGTACAACCAGTCTTGCGGAACTCCGCCCATGGTGATCTCGATCCGGATACCGCCAGCCTCGATCACTCGATCAGGTTTGGTTCGCACGAAGTAGGATCTGTCGTCGTTCGGATCGAGCGTCTCGGGGTCGACGCCAGTGAGGACCTCGAACGCCTTGTTGATCTCACGCATCTTGTCCGACGCCTGCGGATCATCCGGGTTCCTGTCTGGGTGGTGCTCGAACGCCAACGCTCTCCAACGTGTCTTGATGTCGTGCGGATCGACAGGGAGGGAGAGGCCAAACAGTGCCAACGCTCGGTTCACGTCGGCGCCGACTCCGTACCTGTCGGAGCGTCCCACAGCCCGTGCCCATCCCTCTCTCAACGGCATCGCCACGCCCCACACGGTTCGACCGTCCGTGGTAACGCACCACGCCTCATCAGCGAAGGTGAACAGATACATGCTGGCATCTGGTGACACGTCGACAGCTCTCACCTGGGTCTTGAACTCTCCCCAGTAGTCCGTCTCGATCGTCGCGAAGTGATCGACGACATGCGGATCCTCTCGCAGATTGGTATTGACAATGTCGTCGAGGTTCTCGTCATATACATGCAACACCCCACTTGAGTCCATGATCGCGAGGCTGGGACCGGACGATCCCACGCCGACGCGGTATGCGTCATGGCCGAGCTGTTTGTCAGCTACGAGAGAGCCGTACCGGTCGATGCGTTTCAGCGCCGCTGTGACATCCGGTGCAGCCGCGGTTGTCTTAACGCGATGAAGCAGCCAGGTTCCTCGACCGTCAACAGCTACGACGTTGAACTGAGGGTCAGGCTGTTCTCCGCCTTCAAGCTTCCGTTCGCCTTCGAGTGCCCAGTCGGAGTCTTCTGAGATGCTGAACTGCGGTACCGAGGATGCCTTTGGGACTATTAGCTTCGTGAAACTGTGCTGCTTCTTGGCTTTGTCCAGCTTGGTGACGATCCGGTTGAAGCGGCGCTTGTCGACATCTTCCACTTCGTCTGCAACCATCTCGAGCATCTCGAGAGATTTGTTGGCGGCTGTGTGCAACTCGCCGGCCTTCTCGCGAGCGATGATGATCTGCCGATATGACTTCGCGATGACACCAGCTACTCGGCCTTGACGCTGCATTGAGGTGAGGCCGGTAGCGAGCGCGACGACTGTGCGGTGGTCCATGATCTGCGCAGCATCGAACACAGGTCCGAGCACAGGATCGGCAAGGTCACGTTCGTTGTCGCCCCGGCCGTCCACTTCCCAGGTCGGAGGTGATGGAGGCAGCGGTATGTAGGTGGCGTGGGTCCAATTGAGCTCCGTAGGTGGTTCACGCCGCCCGGAACGGCGGGGCGCTGCAGTTCTCACGGGTACCGCGCTGCTAGATGAAGACGTCTTCTTGCCGAGGAGCTTCTGGAACAGGCCAGCCATGAGGGTCAGACGTCTCGCAGCTTCACTTCGACCTTGCGCATGCGCAGCAGAAGCTTGGGAGGGGTCGCTCCGGGTGCATGCTTCTGGCGTGAGAAGCGTCGAAGAATCTCAAGCTCGCCTTCGAGGTCGCCGCGCTTGCGGCGTACGATTGCGACCTGTTCGTAGTACCACGGCGCAACACCGAAGCCCTCGACCGAAGCCTCTTTCTCAGTGGCGTCGACAAGACGCAGGAGGAGCGATTCAGCCTCATCGATCGTGCCTTCACGCTTGAGCTGCTTCACCGTGTTCACATAGGTCGTGTAGTGCTTCCCGTCGACGAATCCTGGTCCTGTGTCGAAACCCATATGCTCATGGTCCCACATCTGGCCGATATGGCGAACAACGATCGCAGGCTCTATCGAGCCGATCCGCAAGTTTCTTCGTGGTCGTCCAGTAGGGGTTCTCGAGACCGTGGACGGCATCAAGCAGCTGTTGAGTGTTCGGTATCCCGAACGCGCCGGAGGCCCCCGCACCGACGAAATAGACCTGAGCATTCCTCGCTGGCGCTTTGGTCACAACAATAGCTACGCGCAACGCGTGCTCACTGCCAAGCATTGCGGGTCTTCTGGCGGGAGCTGAGTCCTCTCCGTTTCTCCGGACCCGTATCGTGTGGGACCGAGGCCCAGGGGAGGAAAGAGGATCCCCGCAGCGGTCCCGTTGGCGTTCAGGCGGAGACCGTGGAGTTGGCGAGGGAGCGGCTCGACGATTTGCGTCCCGGGGAGTGGTGTAGGCAGGGCCGTGTGTCCGTGACGCGCGTGGGCCACCGTGCGACCCCCACCGCTGAGGTCTCCAAGGATACGATCTCGAAGATCGCTGATCGCGTGATCGCAGAGAGGTCGCAGAAGCGGCTCCTGCGCCGAATCCACCCGGTGGTGTCCGTCGACGCCCTGGTGGTTAGGATCCGATCAGCGAGGGGCCCGTCACGAACCGTCCCGTCTAGACCGCCATCGGCGTCACCATCAACGGTGAACGAAAGATCTTGGGACTGTGGGTCGCCGCGCAATGACGCACCCCGACGACGCCAGGCAGTCATCGTCCACCAGCAAACTCTGGGCCGCGACCGCGGTTGCGAGCGGCATCGCGCTCCGTTTCTCTGGTCCGAGTCCGATGTTGCTCGATGCTGTCGAGGATGCGCCGTTCGAGCTTGGCGTGACGATCTTCGTCGCCAGGGTCGGGGCGCAGCCGGGAGCGGGGATCGAGCTGGGCTCTTCGGGCGACCGCGGGCTGGTCGATCCAGTCACGGCCGATGGCTTGGGTGAGCACGTCGAGGGCGGTCTGGTTGTCGTCGACAACGACGTAGGCGTGGTTGCTTTCTCGTCCTCGGGTCATCGGGGTGTAGACGCCGCGGCTGTCGGCTGGGGTGTCGACGAGGAGGAGGGCGGTGTCGACGGTGCGGCCTTGGGTGGCGTGGCTGGTCTGGGCGTAGCCGAGTTCGAGATGCTCGACTGCATACTCGGCTGGGAGCCGGATCATGCCGGTGGGTCCGTCAAGCGTGACACCCCCGTCGAGGTGGATGTCGGTGATGGTCCAGTGGTCGCGGTTCTTGACCATCAACCCGCGGTCGGTGCGGAGCCTCCGGTCGTTGCGACGGGTAACGACTTCGTCGCCCACCAGCATCCACTCCTCACCGGCTCGCATGGAGGGTGCGTCGCCATCGAGTTCGCCGAGCATGATCCGGGTGTGTTGGGCGAGCCGGTTGAGCTGGATCACGATGTCGGCGCTGTTGGCCATGAGGGCCACGGTGTCGCCCCGACGACAGGCCTGCTCCCAGGCGGTGATGACTTCGGACTCGATCTCCTCGAAGGTGCCACCATGGAGCCGACCCCGCTTCTCGTATTCGGCGAGCGCGCCCGGGTTACCGGCGCGGAGACGGAGGCTGGCTTGGCGTTCCCAGTGGTGGTGGAAGCGGTGGACCTGGTCGAGCTCGACGCCGCCGTACATGTCGACGAGGTGGCCGAACATGCCTCCCCGTCCCACCGCTGAGAACTGGCGTGGGTCTCCGACCAGGACGATTCGCCAGCCCTGCCGATCGGCGAGCCGGGCCTTCACCTGCTCGGATCGCAGCAGGTCGATGTCGGCCATGCCAAGCGGCTCGAAGATCCGCTCCCGGAAGCAGCGATCGAGCGGCTGGCCCGTGACGTCCTCGACGAGCTGGCCGAGGGCGGCGGGCCCGTGGTTGCGGAGACTGCGCGGTGAGTTGGGGAGCCGCAGTGTGGTGATGATGCCGGGCTGATGATCAGAGCCCCTCGATACTCGGTGATGTTGAAGTCGCCGAGCAAGGAAGAGGCTCTGATAAGTCCGGATGTTATGACCGTTCGCCTGCATCTACGTCGTGTCCGGGTGATCGGCGTGGAGGTGGAGGCCGCCGCCGTCGAACTCCACCAGCGACGGCAGCGGCTCCCCGGCCGGCACGCTCTCGCCGAAGTCGGGCCTGACCATGCCCGAGGGGTGCGCCAGTTCGCCGAGACCGGCGATATGGGTCAGCAGGTGGCGCACCGCCGGTGACCGGCCTCGGCCGGGATCAGTTGGTAGGCGCGGAGGTAGTCGTTGGCGGGAGCGTCGAGGTCGACCAGCCCCTGCTCCCAGAGCTGCATCACCGCGATGGCGGTGATGGCTCGTATTGTCAAGCAGCGGCCTATTGGGTGGCGGGCCAGGCGATGCGCTCTTTTGGCATGGGTGTGGCGGTGGAGGCAGCCGTGGAGGATGGCCGACGAGCCGGCTACAGATGTGTGTTGCTCGGCCCGGTCGTCTGCTCTCGCCGCTCGTTCTTCATGTACTCAACGATCGCCTCGACGTCAAGGGCCTCCCAGAACTGGCTCCACGGAACCCAGAAGCTGTCGTCCAGGCCGCTTTTACCGTACTCCTTGAGGCATTCCATCATCGGGTCGTGAAGTTGCGGCACGACCTCCGTCAGCTCGGCTTCTCCCCGGTCCAACGACCGGCTGCACTCGTCGGACAGCTCTATGAGGTCGCCGATGACCGACCCATATCCTTCGCCGTCGAGGTCTCCGAACACATATGCCGCTCTCCGCGCCTCATTCTTGGCACCCGGATTGGCGTCGGCGAACATCTCGAGGATTCGGGAGCACGCTAGTCGGAAGACCTGAAACCAGGAGGTGTTCCACTCATCCATGTCCTTCCCCTTCCTCGAGCTCCGACCCGAACGCTACTCCTAGATGTCGGCGGTGCTGGTGCGGTGGGGTGGATACGGCCCTCCCGCCCGGCGAGGGAGAGGCCGGTCCGACGAGCCGTCGGATCGGCTCGCCGACGGTCGCCGAGTCGGCGCCCGTCGATTTAGCAGCTCAGGGGACCGACAGCGTTCGCGTCGTGTCGCGAAGACGCGAACGCATAACAACACGCGTCCCGTTCTGCCAAGCCCGGCTGGAAAGCCCGAGATCCGGCCTCTTGTTAGAACTGGAAGTGATCTGGGGTCGAGACCAGGCTCTGGATCGGGGTCCGAGATGGTTCGCTCGTTAACCGGCTGCCCAGCCCGTGGTTTCGGGTTGTGGCTCATTAATGGCTTGCGGCCTGGACTTCAGACGAGGTTGTGGCTGAAGAGAGGTTTGCGCTGCTCGAAGAGGCATTGGCCGCCCTCGTCGTTCACTGATTCATCGACGAGAGGAGAAGGCAATGACCGAAGTGATCATCGGTCTCGATCCGCACAAGGCATCGAACACGATCTCGGTGAGGGGGCGAGACGAGACCATCAAGACCAGACGCCGGTTCGACAACACCGACGAGGGGCTGGTCGAGATGCTCGACGCTGTCGCCGAGTTCGATGATCGGGTGTGGGCTGTCGAAGGCGCGAACGGCATCGGCCGCTCTGTCGCGCAGCGCCTGGTTGCTACATTCAGCAGAGTGCCGCCACCAAGCGTGATCTTCGCGGCAGCGGCCGCCGCTCGTGGTCCGAACCGCACACCGCCTTGGTAGATCCCTGGTAGATGCTCCAGAACGCAGAAGGGGCCTCGCCGAAGCGGGACCCCTTCTGAACAGGTATTTCGTTGGTAGCGGGGGCGGGGAAGCTCGGGGTCATCGACCATCGCTCCGCAAGAACCCCAAGTCCCAGTTGGGCTCCGCTCGCTCGATGACCCCTCGTTGAACCCGCGACCTTCGGGTTATGAGCCCGAGAGGAGCTGATTCGCCGACCTGGGGAAATGCGCAAAACGCCTACTCAGAGACGGTTTTCGTTTCTCGTCATATCGCGTTGTTGCCCCTCCCATCGCACCCTCTCGCGCAATGGACGCGCGATGGCATGTGTTGTTTGTCGATCCTGTGATGCCGGCTCTCGGTGCTTTGCCGGTACCACGGCCCTTGCTCTCCCTCGCCCACCGACGGCTAGAACTGCGATCGGCAGCGCCTGCTCTCCAGCCGTGTCTCAGGTCTACTCAGCTTCGCCACAGGTGCACTGAGGCATGCTGTCCTCACAACGGCCCACAGGGCTGCGAAGAAGCCAGGAGGTCATTTGATGTCAACGGAAAAGAATACGGCCAAGAGGATCTACACCCTCGCAGCAGCGATCGGTCTAGCCCTCGGGACAATGGGTATCGCGGCGGCTGCCAGCTCGCCTGCCCAGACCGCACCGGCCATCGGTCAGACGCAGACGGAAGCGCCTTCGGTCGCTCCTGACCAGCCGACGGCTCCCGATGATGAGGCCGGCGAGGTGGAAGGCGTCGGCGACGAGGCCATCGACGGGATCGACCACCAGTTCGAAGGCGAAGAAGTCGGCAACAACGGAGACGGAATCGCCGACGCCAACGAGGCCGACGAAGTCGAGGCAGACGAGCCCGAAACGCCCGATGACGAGGTCATCGACGGGATCGACCACCAGTTCGAAGGCGAAGAAGTCGGCAACAACGGGGACGGGATCCCCGACGCCGATGACGCCAACGAGGGTGCCGAGGTTACGACCAACGGTTGAACCTCACAGCTCGCCGCCCAGGTGTAGAGGGCCGGACCCGGTTGGGTCCGGCCCTCCCGCGTTTGGCTCGTCAATCGGTTGTCGTTCGATGACCGCGTCGCCTGCCGAGACGAACGCCCGCCGACACAATTCACTGCGCAGACGATGACGCCTCGTCGCGGTCCCGGCCGGTCGGCAGAACCACGGTGATCACGGCACCGCCCAGGTCGGGGTCGTCGTCTACCTCGATCTGTCCGCCATGTGCCTCGACGATGCTTCGGACCACCGAAAGTCCCAGCCCGGTTCCGCCGGCCTCGCGGGATCGGGCCTCGTCGAGTCGCACGAATCGTTCGAAGATCATGTCGCGATCGGCGGGAGGAATACCGGGCCCGTCGTCGGCGACACTTATGGTGGCCTCGCCCCCGGTGGCGTGCGTTTCGATACGCACGTTTGCGGTGGCGTGACGCGTGGCGTTGTCGAGGAGGTTCCGCACGACCTGGCCGATCCTGCGACGGTCCCCATACACCTGTACCGGTTCCAACCGGTTTGTGTCAATCGAGACGGGCGCCCGGCCGCCTCCGCTGATCTCGACACGGGCGACCTCGGCGAGATTGAACGGCTCGCGGTTCAGTTCGAGGTGGTGCTCGTCAGTTCGTGCCAGGACGAGCAGATCGTCAACGAGGGTTGCGAGCCGGCGGCTCTGACCGGCAACGTCGGCGGCAAGTTGGGCAACGTTGAAACCCTGCGGGTTCGCTTCTGCCACCTCGGCCATCGTGAGGAGGGTAGCGACAGGGCTCTTCAGCTCATGTCCGGCATCGGCCGTGAACCTCCGCTGGCGGGAAACCGACGCCTCGAGACGCTCGAGCATCCGGTTGAGCACCACCGCCAGCCGCCGTATCTCGTCTTCGGGCTTCGGTTCCGGCACACGGAGATGCAGATCGCGGTAGGAGATGGCCTCGGCCTGGCGGGCCATCGCCTCCACCGGCTGGAAGGCCCGGCGGGTGAGGCGCCAGATGGTCAGACCTACCAACAGGGTGATCGCGGGAATGCCAAGGGCCAGGAGCGGTATGAGGGTCCGGGTGGCGTTCTCCACGGCGCCGAGAGAAGCGGCCGCCAGCACTGTCGCCTGCCTCTCTTCGATACTCACCCCGGCAACCGCCACCAGAAACGGCCCTTCATCACCGTCCTCACTGTGCGCTTCACCCTCGTTCTCGCCAGCATCGAGTGAAGGCACCTGGACCGTCGACACGACACCGGCGACCGCGACGAGATCGACGATCGGGCGCTGGCCTTCGATGTCGTCTGTCGAAGAGTTGACTATGCCGTCGCTCACGATCTGGACCGAGATCCCCCGGATCAGAGGCACGGGTTGAGGCGTCGTGCCGTTGGCGAGTTGGGACACCAGGTCGACCGCACGGGCGGTCACGGTGGTCTCGACGGACTGGAACAGCGCTGATCTGGTCGCCACCACCAGCAGAGCACCGGAGCCGGCGAGGACCAGGCCAACCACGGCGGTGGCGATCAGCGTGGTTCGGGCACGGACGCCAAGATTGCGGATCGAGATTCGGTGGCTGCTCATCGGTCGGCCCTCAACCGGTAACCAACCCCGCGAACCGTTTCGATCGAGGCCCGTCCGAAGGGATCGTCGATCTTCCTCCGCAGATACCCGATGTATACCTCGACCACATTCGGGTCGCCTTCGAAGTCCCAGTCCCACACCGCGTTGAGGATGTCGATCTTGCGGACCGCCTCCCCGGCATGTCGCATCAGGTATTCGAGCAGAGAGAACTCCTTGGCCGTCACCTTGATCTCGGTTCCACCTCGCTCGACCGTATGAGCGGCCGGGTCGAGGCGGAGGTCATCGACCTCCAACACGGTCGGCCGTTCCGGCGCCCCTCGCCGGGCGAGGGCCCGGATGCGAGCCGACAGGACGACAAAGGAGAACGGTTTGGTCAGATAGTCGTCTGCTCCGGTATCGAGCGCCTCGGCAATGTCGAATTCCCCGTCTTTGGCAGTCAGTATCAAGATCGGGGTCCAGATGGATTCCCCTCGCAGGTCGGCGCACACCTGGAAGCCATTCCGCTTCGGCAGCATGATGTCGAGCACGATCACGTCGTACGGCTGGTTGCGGGCCAGCCACAGTCCCTCCTCGCCGTCTGAGGCGACGTCGACCGCATGACCGTCGGCCTCCAAACCCCGCTTGAGATACGAGGCGAGCTTGATTTCGTCTTCAACAACCAGCAAACGCATCGAACCCTCGCCATCTCGTGAGACTCATGCTGCCCTTCCGATTCGTGGTGGAACAGTAAACCGTCCCAGCTGAGACGAAGCTGAGAGACACCTGAGACGAACCTCGAATGATTCGTCGCGTCCGACCACCCCGACAACGACGAGAGAAGGCGAGAAGGGCCAAGAAACGCCCACGGGCGAACTCCATATTGGATGACCTTGCGGAGGAATCGACCATCGACCAACGCCGGGCTGCAAAACCGGCGGCTTCTATCGATCCTTCTGCCGGGTGCTCGAAGGTCGAGCCTCGAGAGGAGACGACCATGAAGGGCTACGTCGCTCGCAAGGACAACCGCTGGTATGCGGTCATCTACGAAGGGCTGGACCCGGTCACCGGCAAAGAGCGGAGACGCTGGCCTCCGGCCGGGACCTCCCGCGAAGAGGCAGAACATGTCGCTGCCCGCCTCGCCGCCGATGTCAGCGGACGTAGCGACCATGTGCGTTCGCTCACCTTCGGTGCCTAACTGACCACCCAGTGGCTCCCCGCAAAGAAGGTCAACCTGGCTCGGAGCACCTGGAACGGGTGTCGCCGCAAGATCGACAGACACGTACTCCCCGCACTCGGACGGATCCCGATCGGCCGTCCACGCCCCGATCACCTCGAGGCGGTCTACGACCAGGTGCTCCATCCCACCGACCAGCGATGAGCCCTCGCACCCAAGACGGTGCTTGAAGTGCATCTGATCATCCGCAGCGCCCTTGACGACGCGGTGACACGGGGCCTCGTGAACCGCAACGTGGCACTCGTGGCTCACGCCCGACGGCTCAGATCGATACCGAAGATCGGACAGCAAGCATGGACCGCCCTGCAATTGCGGGCGCTACTGCGTGCCGCCGCCGGTCACCGCTTGTTCACCGCGTTCTGGCTGACCGCTACCACCGGCCTTCGCCGCAGCGAACTGCTCGGCTTGCGTTGGGACGACATCGACCTCGCCGCGGCGACCTTGTCGGTCGATCGGGGGCTGGTCGCCATCGCCACGAGATACATGAGTCATGAGGCAAGACCCGCAACGCACGGCGAGCCATCGACGTCGACCCTATTACGGTCGACGCGCTGACCGCCTGGAATACATGGCAACACACAGAACAGGAAGCGGTTGGGATCTCCCCCAGCGGCTGGGTGTTCACCGACGCCACCGGCACCCCGATCCACCCCCACTCGACCTCCCAAACCTTCGAACGGATCAGCGCCAGAGCGGGTGTACCGAGAATACGGTTCCACGACCTTCGGCACACCCACGCCACCCTTCTGATCAAAGCCGGCGTACCCGTCAAAGTGGTCAGCGAACGACTCGGACACGGGAACCCAGCCTTCACAATCGACACCTACCAACACGTCTTCCCCGGCATGCAAGCCGAAGCCGCCCGCGTATTCGAACAGCTCATTGGCCCCGCCGCCTCGAAAGGAGTAAGCCGGTTGAAGCCCCGGAAGAAGACCGCCTGAACACGATAAAAGCCCTGGTCAGACAACCGTCTGACCAGGGCTTTCTCGTAGCGGGGGCGGGGCGAGGTCTCGTCGACCATCGCTCCGCGGACTCCCTAGGTCCAACTGGGCTGCGCTCGCTCGACGAGACCTCGTTGAACCCGCGACCTTCGGGTTATGAGCCCGACGAAGGGGTCCCCGATAGCGTATGAAAGAGTCGATAACGATGATCACCATTGGCATGAAGCAGAACCGCTGCTAACGGATGACGGGTGATGTCGGCCTGTGTCAGGTCGTTGGGCTTCAGGCTGGCTTCAGACGCACTCAGCAGGCACCCTCGGAAGTCGAGCGGAAGCAGCCACTCTCCGTGGTCTCCACCCCGCCTCGAAAGGAGACGAGTCCTTGTGGCGGCGAATGATGGTTCACGGCAGCGAAGCGGACGCTGCCGCTGCAGTGAACGTCGCCGTGCAGCGGTCACATGCCAGGTCGATGACCAGCAGAGTCTCCTCGTATGGCTCTGGTTCGATCAGCCCCCGGAGACGACGAGGTCCAGGCCACCGTAGTTCACTGTCTGAATCGGCTTGCCGGCCGTTGCGGCCTGTCAGCCTTACCGCGGTCGGGCTTACCTGGCGTGTCTTTGCCGATTCCGTGTGATCCGTCTCGGCTTGTCTCCTCGGCGTTGCCGGTCTGTGTCGTCCCGGTTGTCGACGGCTATGTGTCTGAGGGCACATCTGCCGCACCACAAGCCATTCCGGTCGCGGATCACAGCCTGATTGCCGCAGGCATAGCATCGTGGGCTGATTCCGTTCACGTTCTCGCTATCGGCCTCGACCCTTTCCGGTTTGGGTACCGTTTCGCGTGGCATCAACGGAACTAGCCACCTTGCGGTCTTGTCGGGTTCAGATCGAGACGCAACATTGGCCGTTCTGTCGACCTGATCGAGGGCTCCGGCGCCTCTCTTGCGGTTTGGTGGGCGAGGCTCGGTATAGACCGGCCTCGACGGCATGTCGCGACTTGGTCACCACGGTGGTTTCGAGCTTCATCGACGAACGCCGGTATAGCCTTGAAGGATCATCGTGGTACTCGGTGAGTGCCGCTCGGGTTGGTTTCGGCGGATGGTCGGCGAGGCGACATGTTGGGCGATCTGGGTGGCGTCGCTTGATGACGCCGTGGCTTAGCTGAAGCGTTTTGCTCGCCCGTCGGGCGGGCCCGTCTCATACGGGCAGATGGGTCTTCAAGTTGGCTGGTTACTCGGCGAACCGTGTTGAAAAACGATAGGATTGTTGCGACAACGATTTCACCAGCGACGAGCCATTTCGTCTATCTGCTGTGCGTCAGGTCGGTTGGGGTGGCGTTCTCTGATTGCTGCGAGCTGTGTGAGGGGTTCGCCGGACGATCGAGGGTCTACGAGGCATGGCAGATGGACGAGTCAGCGGTCGTGATGTTCGCTGTGGTGGGCGATCGGCTTCAGGCCGTGTGTGGCTGGAGGCTGTTTGTCGGTGCGACCGGGGGTGACGCATGACCGCCACTGCACACAAGGTTTTGGTTGAACCACCTCCTGAGGGGATGCAGCCTGATGGCGGGCCGGAAGGGTGGGACACGGTTGCTCCGGTGCTTGTCCGTCGGTTTCGGGTGGCGGCGGAGCTGCTTGGCTGGATCGCTCTGGTGGCGGGGGTGACGGTTCTGGTGGTCGGCTGGTGGTTGGGAGTCGACATTGTGGCCCGGGTAATCCCGGGCAGTGTGACCATGAAAGCCAACACGGCGGTGGGTATCGGCGCGGCCGGTCTCGGTGTTGTCGCCCACCGGCGCGGCTGGTGGCCCGGGCTCGTGGTGATAATGGCCACCCTGGTAACCCTGATCGGCTGGGTCACGACCGTCGAGTATGTGGCCGGCCTCGGTTGGACCGGTTTCGATCAGCTCCTCGCCCATGAGGGTCTCGGGGCGGTAGCGACCTCGAATCCGGGGCGCATGGGGGCCAACACGGCAATCAACTATGCGCTTCTTGGCCCTGCGCTCTATCTGCTCGCGACCCGGCGGAGCATATGGACCCGTCAGATTCTCGCAACGATCGCAGCGGCGATCGCAGCGTTGGCGGTGTTGGGGTACGCGCTGGGAGTTGTCGAGCTTGCCGGTCTGATCGGACATGCCACCCAAATGGCCATCAATACTTCGGTCCTTCACGTGGCGGTCGGCCTGTCCGTGCTGTATTGCGATCCGGACCTGGGGTTGATGCGGCCCATCGTGTCGAATCGTGCCGGCGGACAAGTCATCCGCCTTTACGTCCCGATCGTGTGCGGCGCCTCCTTGGGGATTGCCCTGCTGGCCCGATATGTCGTGGACCCTTTGACCTCCAATCCCTCACTCTCCCTTCAACTCGCCATCGCCGCTGTGATCACCGTCGCCTGTTCCGTGGTGATCACGATCGGAAGGCGTGTCGACCACATCGACGACCAGCGTCGCGTGCTCGCCGAAACCGAAGAGAGACTGCGGGAATCGATCGGCTCCAAGGACGAGCTGCTCGAACAGCGCAGCCTCCTGCACCAGTGCATGGACGACATCACCTCCAGCGATGATCTCGAGACTGCGCTCGGGGTGGTTCTGCGCAGAGTATGTGAGTACGCCGGCTGGATGGGGGGAGAAGCGTGGATACCGAGTGCGGATGGTTCCCGGCTGGAGGCCAGTGACGCCTTCTACTCGGTATCGGAGAGATTCAAGGCCTTTCGCAAGGCGAGCGAGTCGGTCACCTTTGAGCCGGGACGCGGCCTACCCGGGCGGGCATGGAACTCTCAACAGCCGGTGGTGCTCTCCGATGTTGTTCACGACCCGGACTTTGTGCGCAGGGACGTGGCTGCGCGGTTTGGGATTCAAGCGGCGGTTGGGATTCCGGCGTTGAGCGGCAACGAGACAGTGGCTGTGCTGGTGTTCCTCCTCGCGTCGCTTCCAGATGACTATCAGAACCTGGTCGACACCATCTCGACGGTGGCAGCACAACTCAGTTCCAGCATCCGACGCAAGCTGGCCGAAGAGGCCCTGCGGGTCAGCGAAGCCCGCAGTCGGGCCATGCTCGAAGCTATCCCGGATCTGGTCTTTCGTCTCAGCCCGGACGGCGCCTACCTCTCCTACCAAGTTCCCGATGCGCCCGGATTCATTCCCGCTCCGGAGCGGTTCGTCGGCAAACACATCGATGAGGCGTTGCCGCCGGAACTGGCCGGCGAGCTGGCATCAGCGTATCGGCGGGCGCACCAGTCCGGTGAGGTCCAGTCGTGGGAGTACCAGTACGAGGTAGACGGCGTACTCCGCGAGCGGGAAGCTCGCGTCTTCCCCATTCCCGGATCGGACGAAACGATGGTGATCGTTCGTGACATCACCGAACAAGTGCACACCCGGAAGTCGCTCGAAACCTCATTACGCTCTAAGAATGAGCTGATCGCTTCGATCGCCCATGAGATGCGCACCCCCTTGACCGCAGTGGTCGGCTACGCCCAGGTCCTCCAAGACGAAACCTCCGGGCTGTCGGGTGAGGAACGGACTGAGATAATCCGGGTGATCGCCGACGAAGGCGCCGACCTCACCAACATCGTCGAAGACCTGCTCACGGCCGCCAAAGCCGAAGCTGGGACCGTCACCGTGGTACATGTTCCCGTCGACCTGCGAGCCCAAACAGCACAGATTCTGGAGAGCTGGCACCAACCAAATGCCAGACATATCGAATTCACCGGGTCTGGGGTCCGGGCGACAGCCGACCCTGCCCGGGTCCGGCAGATCCTCCGCAACCTGATCTCCAACGCCCACCGCTACGGCGGAGACCGAATCCGAATCAACGTGAGTAGTGACGATACGACCGCCCGAGTGACGGTCAGCGACAACGGGCCCGGCATACCTGAAGAAGAACGCGAACGCATCTTCGAGTCCTACCAGCGGGCCCACCAGGCACCCGGACTGACCGCCTCACTGGGTTTGGGTCTCACCATCTCGCGCCACCTTGCCCGGCTCATGGACGGAGACCTCACCTACCAGCACCAACCAGGAGAAAGCACCTTCGAACTCGCCCTCCCCGCAGCCGTCTGAACGCTCATCCTCCTGCAGCCCCAACCCAGGCATGCGCACAGAGTCCAGGCTGGCCTATAGGAGAGGCGCACCGCTGGGGTCTGTCCGGCTCCGCACCGACTCGACGTCGACATAGCCCCAGGTAGCCTCGCTTCCACAGCCCAGCCCTGGATGGGCTCTTCGCGACAACGGCGACTTCCCACCCCCCGGCAGGTCGCCGCTGTCGCGTCCCGGTGTCCTATCGCGACACTCGCCACACAACTCGGCAGTCTCCCAAACACACCGCATCCGCAGGTGGGCCGGTTCGTGAAATGCTCGACTGGTACGCGAAATCTTCGGTGTCCGTGAACTTGTGGGAGCCGTCAGGTGGAACGTATGGTGTGGCGGTCGGATCGGGGGCAACCCCGCACCGGACCTGAAGAGGCCGAGAGGCCACCTTGGGTACCTTCCGGGAGACCAAACCCTTCGGGGTTTAGAGTTCCAGCTGGTCGGAAACCCCGAGAGGGTCAAGGTTTCGGTCGAGACTCCCTCGGGGCTTTTCGCGTCCCGACGCCCCCGCACCCGGAAGCCACCCGCCGGGCACCTCGCAACCGCTCGATCCGCTGGCGGTTCTCACTCGGCGTCGTCGTCTCCGCCAAGTTCCGG
>Ga0315545_1001268_pt1 | contig 24923 bp, 15 predicted proteins | sample SalMarSW160210MG_FD_203096 | JGI IMG/M metagenome (GOLD analysis project Ga0315545, IMG submission 203096) | Salt marsh sediment microbial communities from the Plum Island Ecosystem LTER, Massachusetts, United States - Salt Marsh Sediment SW1602-10 ...
GCGAACTGATCCGCCGTTGGCGACGCTTCGCGCTCAAGGACAAACGGCGCACTCGTTTGAGTACCTGCCGGCGGATCGAGTTGGCTATGGCTCAATCCTTGGAGGCTTAGGTTGACGCGCATGGGAGGAACCTCAGCCGTGTCTCGGAGATTCTTCTCTCTGTTCAGAGTCACCACGTGTGGACTGCCCCAGTTCAAAATGCTGATCATTACAATATTCCATTTCGTTTCGTCGCCGCCCGCGTCAAGGGTGAATAGGCAGCGCCCTTCCTGCCCGCACATAGAGCGGAATCCGCTCCAATGGTGCATCCGCCTCGATCCACTGGCCGCCCGCCAGCTCCTCATCCGCCCAGGCGTCGCGCCAGCCCGTCCCGTCAGGCAAATAGACCCGGCGGCTGCGCGCGCCCTCGAAGAGCACCGGCGCGACGAGCAGGTCGGGACCGAACATGAACTGATCGTCGATTTCCCAACAGACCTCATCCGCTGGAAAGTCATAAAACAGTGGGCGCATGGGTGGCGTCCCTTCCTCGTGTGCTTGGCGCATCAACTCCATGACGTAGGGCCGCAACCGCTCGCGTAGGAACATCAGTTCCCGGATGATGGCGTAGGCCTCGTCCCCAAACGACCACGCCTCGTTGGGGCCACCGGTATCCCACCAGTCCGCCGTAGATGCGCGGGCCCCGTGCAGGCGAAAAAGGGGGCAGAACACGCCGTACTGGAACCAGCGCACGATCAACTCGCGGAAATAGGGTGCGTCCACATCCCCACCGATGAAACCGCCGATATCGGTGGTCCACCAGGGAATGCCGCTCAAGCCGATGTTCAGCCCGGCGCGCACCTGTGCCTGCAGCGCTTCGAAGGTGGAGCGGATGTCGCCGGACCAGACGGCGACGCTGTATCGCTGGCTTCCGGCCCAGGCGGAGCGGCTGAGTGAGACAAACGGTTCTTCGCCAGCGGCGCGCATTCCCTCGTAGAAGGCCCGGGCGTGCATCAGGGGATAGATGTTCATCAGCGCCAAACCGTTGCCCAGGTGAAAACGCAGGTTCTCCGCATCCTGTGGGTCGATCTCCGGCTCGCAGGCGTCGAGCCACCAGGTCTTTATCCCGTGCTGGTGGTAGCCCTGGTGCACCTGCTCCCACACAAAGCTCCGTGCCTCTGGGTTGGTCGCGTCGTAGAAATGAACGTAAACCGTCCCCTCGCAGCCGACCTCCCTGAACGGCTTGAGCGTCGACACGCCACGCTCGGTGCGCACCAGCAGCCCGCGGCGGCGCATCTCGTCGTAATTGCGACTGCGGGGGCTGACGGTGGGCCAGATCGATACCATGACCTCAACGCCCATCTCTTTCAGCTCGCGCACCATCGCCGCCGGATCGGGCCAGCACTCGGGATCGAATTGCCAGTCGCCTTGCTTCGACCAGTGGAAAAAGTCGACCACGATGACGGAGAGCGGCAGGCTGCGCCGTTTGTACTCGCGGGCCACGGAGAGCAGTTCGTCCTGCGTGCGGTAGCGCAGCTTGCATTGCCAAAAGCCGGCCGCCCACGTGGGCAGCAGCGGTGCGTGGCCGGTGGTGTCGGCATAGTTCGCCACGATTGTCGCTGGCGTGTCGCCCGCTGTGATCCAATAATCCATCTGCTGCGCGGCCTCGGCCACCCAGCGGGTCTGGTTTTGCCCCAGTTCCACACGGCCGATGGCCGGGTTGTGCCACAGCAGGCCATATCCCCGGCTGGAGACCAGGAAGGGGATGCAGACCTCCGAGTTGGTCTGGAACAGGTCGATCACGCAGCCCTTTTGGTCGAGCCGGCCGTGCTGGTGTTGGCCCAACCCGTAGATGCGCTCGTCGTCATAGGCCTCGAAGCGCGCCTCGATGTGGAACAGATCGCCTCCCACCGACTTGAACTGCCGCGCCGAGGGCCTGGGGAAGTAGGAGGGCACTTCCGCCAGCAGTTCATCCCCGGTCGCCGCGTCGAGGAAGTGCACCCGCGCAGCGATGCCGCGCAGGCCGTTTGGCTCCAGGCACACCCGTGCCACGATCGCGCCGTTGCGCACGATCGCCTGCTCCTCGTCGATCTCGATCTGTGCTGCCATAGTGACGGGTTCCAGTAGCGCTCCGGGCAGATCGTCGCGGATCTCGGGCCCCATCGCGGCCCGTACGCGGAGGCTATCCTGTCCCCACGGTTCGATCTGCACCGTCTCGTGGTCGCGCTCCCAGATCAGTTTCCCATCACGTAGGCGAAAACCTTGCATTCCTCTACCCCCTTGCCATCCGACTAGTTTCGCTATTCATTCTCAACTGAACCAAGACGCAAAGCTCGCGAAGGAAAACTGGAATAGCTTGGCATTCTTCGCGCCTTCGCGGCGAAAGGTTTCCCCAGCCAGCTTCAACCAGAGCAGGCCTCTTTGTTCGTTGCGCCAAGTATAGCCCCAGCACCTGTGGAAGTCAAAACCGAGTCAAACGCATTGTGCTCGCCAAACTGGAAGGGTATCGGATGGGCGACTGCGTTTCGGACCGGCAGTGGCGCGACGTCCTGGGGGTGCTCAAGGTGCAGGGGGAGCGGCTCGACCGTGACTATATGCAGCAGATGGCGGTGACCCTCGGCGTTGCGGATCTGTTGGAGCGCGCCTTTGTAGAAGCTGACTGACGGCGCCGCAGCCGACGGCCAAGCAAACGCAGGTTGCCCCCCTCTCCCGCAGCCGCTACCCACCGGTCGAGGCAGGCTCAGTCGCCGATCCCCCACCAGTACATATCCGCCAGCTTCTGGTGCTCCTCCCGCAGGCGGACGTAGCTCTCGTAGCGATGCTCGCTCACCTGGCCTTCCTCCACCGCCTGGACGACGGCGCAACCCGGCTCGACCGTGTGGGTGCAGTCGGAAAACTGGCAGTGGGTGACGAACGGGGCGATGTCGGGGAAGTAGGCGTCCAGCTCCTCCGGGTCCACGTCGAAGAGGGCCAGGGCGCGCAGGCCGGGGGTATCGGCCACCCAGCCCTCACCTCCCAACGGGAAAAGCTGTGGCACGACGGTCGTGTGGCGGCCCCTGCCGGTGGCCTCGCTCACCTCGCGCACCTGCAATCCCAGGCCGGGCTGTAGCGCGTTGAGCAGGCTGGTTTTGCCCGTGCCCGATGGCCCCGCCATGACGGAGAGTTTCCCCTCCAGTTGTCGGCGGAGCTTGGCGATCCCCTTTCCTTTCACGGCGCTGGTATAAATGACCGGGTAGCCGATCTCTTCGTAGATGCGGAAGAGATCGCGCACCTCCCGGCGCTTCACCAAGTCGATCTTGTTGGCGCACACCACCGGGGAGATGTGCTGGAGCTCGGCGCCCACCAACAGCCGGTCGAGCATGCGCAGGCGCGGCTCGGGATCGGCGCAGGCAAAGACGAAAACGGCCTGGTCGGGGTTGGCGACGATGATCTGTTCCCGTTCGGCCAGGTAGCCGTTGCGGTCCCAGCGGCGGGAGCCGCGCCCACCGGGTCGCGGGGCCAGCCGCGCCAGCGCCCGCTTTCGCTCGGCCACCTCTTCGATCATCCCGCTGCCGTCCTCGGTCAGGCTGATGCGCACCCGGTCGCCGATGGCCACCAGGTCTGTGTCGCGGCGCTCTTTCTTGAGCCGTCCGCGTACCTGGCAGGTGAAATCACCCCTGTCGGTGTGGACGGTGAAAAAGCCGCTTTGGGCCTTGATGACTAGGCCGTCTAGGAAATCAGGCATAGGCAGTGAGCGATGGACAATGACCAGTGACCAATGGCGGAACGGTGCACATTGTAAACGGTTCTGGTGCTCCTGTCAATCGAGCAACGAGTTGACAGGGTTTCGTTTCCGGTTACAATGCGGCGGCGATGCGAGCTATTTCCCATTTATCGAGGCGAGCGAGGGGTGCACCTTTCGTCGTGCTGCTGTGCGTCGCTCTGATCGGCTGCTTCAGTTGTGCTCTCGCGCCCACCCCCGGCGCGGTTCCGTCTCCTTCCCCGACGACCACTTTGTCCCCGACGCAGGCCATCTACCTGCCGGTCATCGGGGGCGGCGGGGAGTCTCCTGTCGCCACGCCCACGCCGAAGGCGCCGACGCCCAGGCCGAAACCTACGCCCACGCCGTGGCCGCCGCCGGTTCCCAAGCCCGGCTATGGCATACAGGTGCACTTCTTCGCGGGTGATCTAGGGACGACCATCAAATGGATCAACGGCCTGGGCGTGGGGTGGGTCAAACAGCAGGTGGAGTGGCATACCATCGAGCACCTGCCGGGCGAGTTTGACTGGGAACTCCTGGATCACGTCGTGGCTTCATGTGAGGCCATGGGGTTTAAGTTACTCCTGAGTGTGGTTCGCGCACCCGACTGGCTGCGTGCCGATGAGCTGGAGAGCGGGCCGCCGACGGACTATGCGCAGTTTGGCCGCTTCATGGCCCAACTGGCGGCGCGCTACAAGGGGCGGGTGGCGGCCTACGAGCTGTGGAACGAGCCGAACCTAGCCCGCGAATGGCGCGGGGATACGCTCGACCCGGCGCGCTTCGTGGCACTGGTGGTCGAGGGCTCCAAGGCGGTGCGGACCGCCGACCCCGACGCGCTGGTCATCAGCGGTGGGCCGGGTGTCACCGGCATCGACGATGGTGTGGAGGCGATAGACGACCGTGTCTTTTTGCGCGGGATGTACGCGGCGGGCGTCGCCCAGTGGGTCGATGGCATCGGCGTGCATCCCTACAGCGCCGCCAACCCACCGGACGAGAGCTGGCAGGATGCCACGCACGTCGCCTCCGGCTACAACAGCCACCCCAGCTTTTTCTTCCGCGATACGCTGGAGGACTATCATGCCATCATGCTCGAATACGGCGATGTACAGCACCAACTCTGGGTCACCGAGTTCGGCTGGCCCTCTGCCGAGAATATGGGAGGCATGGACACGACGGGCTGGGAGTATGGGCGGGAGGTGAGCGAGAGACAGCAGGCGGAATACGTCGTGCGCGCGTACCACATGGGGGACGAGCGAGCGTGGGTGGGGCCGATGTTCCTGTGGAACCTGAACCTGGCGACGATCTGGGGGGCGGGGAACCCGGCCTCGGCCTATAGCCTGCTGCGGCCCGACGGCTCCTACCGCCCGGCGTACCTGGCTCTGCGTTGGGCGGAGCCGTTGGGGCGGTAGGTGGAGCATCCACTGCTCTACAACACCGCTCCAATCAGATTTGAATCCAGATGCAATTGAACAAGCCCGGCATATCTGTTAAGATGTGGCTGAGTTTCTCCTCATGGAAGGGTCTGACATGGGCTTTTACCTTTATCTGCCCACTGGGAGGTGTGGATTGAATGCTCAGCTTGCTTTCCTGAAGGTACGCGGGCCAGACGGTCAGGAGTTTAGCGTTGAATTGGCGAAGGGTCGCCTGACGGTAGGGAGGTTTCGTGACTTTAACGATGTGGCGCTCGAGCCCGACCCGCAGCAACTGGTCACGCGGAAGGCGCATTGCGTCGTCGAGTGGGACATGGATGGCTGGTGGGTGGTGGACAACGGCAGCGTGAACAGGACATTCGTGCGGCGGGGCCAGACAATGGGAGTGGTGAGTGGCCGGGCACCCATCACTGACGGTGACGTGATCTGCATCCTCGGAAGGATTACGGACGAGGGGGCTCCGGTCTACTGGGAGTTGGCCTTTCATGATCCCATGAAGACTCGGCCCGCTCAGGGCGGGTTGTACGTTACCTATCTGGAGTACGACTGGGTTCAGGCCAAGCTCTTCCGTGTCGCCGGTCCGAACAGGGAGGAGGTAGGCAGCCTGCGCCCACAAGAGCACAAGCTGGTCCGTTATATGGATCAGCGCAACCGGGCGAACGACAACGTGCCGGTGATGTGCACCTACGACGAGATCATCGCGGCGATCTGGGGTGAGGAGCCGTTCCACACGGAGGGCGAAGTCACTCGATTGGTCTGGGATTTGCGCCAGAGGGTCGAGCTCGATCCGAAGGAGCCGCAGCTTCTCCAGACGGTGCGCGGCCTGGGCTACCGCCTCGTAACGCGCCCTCTGGCATAGTAATGAAGCAGGGTGGAGGTTTCCGCCACAGGAGGTGTGTCATGAGAAGGTTCTCTGTTTTGCTCCTCGCACTAGTGACGCTTGTGGGCAGTGCATTGGCCTGCGGGCAAAGTCGAACACCCACGCCAAGCCCAATCCCGACACCGGCGCCGCTTCCTCTGCAGGCCCCTGGCTGGGAGGATGTCACAGTGCGTACCCTCTGCCTGGTGGTGGAACAGTCCTACCCCGGAATTGAGGGCAAAAGCCCCGAGCCTGTCGCCGAAGCCGTCCAGGGTATTCTGGCCAGGCTAGGTGTATCGGGCGTGTCTGAGGGAGAATCCTGTGACGCTACCCTGACGGTTGCCCTGACAGGAAAGGCCCGTGGGGCAGACTACATCGGAGCGGGCCACTGCTATTCTGGGGCAGAAGTAAGCGGCGAGATGGTTCTCACCGCGTCCGAACGTGCGCCCTTGACTTTGCTCATCGGTGGCAAGTATCCTCCCCCTGTCATGATTGCGAGCTGCCCTGATGAGCCAACGAATGCCCCGTTCGAAGAAGCCTGGTTGGAGGCCCTGTTCGAGGGTCTGGTCCATCTGTGGGGTCCTCAAGTTCTCATTCGATCCCTGGACGATGAGAGAGCGTGGGCGCGCCAGATCGTTGCCGAGGAACTGGGAGAGATCGGGCCTGAAGAAGGGGTGATCTCTGCTCTCATCCAGGCCTTGGAGGATGGGGATGAGGACGTGCGCGAGGCTGCCGCCGATGCCCTTGGGGAGATTGGGCCGTATGCGGTGGAGGCCGTGCCTGCCCTCATCGTTGCTCTGGGGGACGACAGGATAGGGGTGCGCCACGCCGCTGCCCTGGCCCTGGGGCAGATCGGGCCGGGGGCAAGGGAGGCTATCCCTGCTCTCATCCAGGCCCTGGGAGATGAAAGCAGTGTGGTGCGCCAGGCGGCCGCCAAGGCGCTGCGAGCCATCACCGGCCAGGATTTCGGCGAGGATGTTGAGCGCTGGCAGCAGTGGTGGGAGGCGCATCAATTGGACACACCAATGCCGGCGCCTTCGGGGTGCACTCCCGACGCCGTGTTCGAGGCAGATGTCACAGTTCCGGATGGTACTCGGATCGAGGCCGGTCAATCGTTTGTGAAGACGTGGCGTGTCCGCAATACAGGCGCGTGCGATTGGGACGCCAGCTATCGTCTCGTCTTTGTCGATGGCGAGCAGATGGGAGGCCCGGATTCTGTGGCCGTTCCAGAAACGCCGGCAGGTGAAAGCGCGTCAATCTCCGTGGAACTCCTCGCGCCGCTGGAGGAGGGAGAGCACCGGGGATATTGGCAGATGTGTGCAGGGGGAAAGTGCTTCGGGGACAGGATGTACGTTGAGATTATTTCAACAAAATGAGAGGAGGCATGCTGATGACTGCATATGATCCGTTGGTCATTCAAAAGTTCGCGGATCGCCTGTATAGGCGGGCTACGATGACATTGATCGTCTCCACGGCCTTTGGCGCCTTGGGCGGAGGTGTTGTCGGTCTGATCTTCTGTTTGAGCGCCGTTGCTCCGTCCTTGGCGCAGGGCGATTCGGCCACGCTCGTAGGTCTCGTCGTGAGTCTGATAGGGGGTCTCTTGGGAGCAGCGATCTTTGGCCTGGCGGGGTATCTGGGGGGTCTGGAGCGCGCGTTCCGGCTCAAGCTGCAAGCGCAGACTGTCCTGTGCCAGATCAAGATAGAGGAGAACACGCGCCGTGGTCTGATGTAGACATCAGGAAAAGGTGGAGGGGCTACGGGGTGCTGGGTGATGTGTCGGAAATGTCCCACACCTTGAGGTTGTCGAATTGAATGTGTACGCCTGGCTCTGAAGCATGGGCGTTGAGCTGTATTCCGCCTGTACGACACAGGTCGTCGCTGGCGAAGCCCACCGGTGCGCCGTTGATGTACAAGGCGATATTCTCTTCGCTGACTATCAAGGTCAGATGGTTCCAATCCTGTTCCTCGCGGATGTGACTGGACCATCCACCGACATCTATCGTCTTTGTCTTGTTCGACAAGCCCCACCTTTTGATGCGTGGGTAAGTCCATGCACTGTAGCATGGCTCGTCGTCCCGCTCGAATCGCCAACGAAAGCCGGTGTTCCCAGGCGCACTGCCGACCCACCGGGCATCCACTTGGATCACGAAATCGTCGAACTCGCGCAGCTCGTCCACAGACAGCCCTGAGCCGGTATCGGCGGTTTTGATCAGCACACTGTACACCCCATCCTCGTACCCGGTTTCCTGGCGGGCGTCGGACTGCACCGGCCAGCCGCTGGTTGGATCGCTAAAGTCGTCGGCATAGTCCGGCTCCCGGTCGGCGATGGCCGCCAGGATGGGGTCGCCGAAGGCGCGGGCATCGGCGGCTGGTGATTCTCCGGCCAGCAGGTTCTGAATCTCAGACGTGATTGGGCCAAAGATACGGGGCAGGGCGTCCGGGTTCTGCGTCGCCCAGATCACCACTCCGCCCACAGCCAGGCAGATGATGAGGGCCGCGAAGATGGCGATGCCCGTCGTTCCCGTGGCGATCTGCGCTAGAACTCTGCCCCACCGGGGGCGTCGCTCGGGATAGGTGACGGCGGCCGGCGGCGCGGGCGCTGCTCTTGGGAGGGGCGAAATCCTTGGAGCGATTCCTGGTGTCAGCGCCCTTCTTAGCGCGGCAGCCATCTCCCCGGCGGACGTGAACCGATCGTCCGGATCTTTGGCCAGGGCCTTGAATACGACCCGCTCGACTGCCTCGGGAATGGCTGGGTTCAGGCTGCGCGGCGGGGGGAGCGGGTTCAAGACATGCTGCATCACGATGCCCAGCGGAGTGTCGGCCATGAACGGCACTCGCCCGGTCAGCATCTCGAACAGCATCACCCCCAGGGAGTATACGTCGCTGCGGGCGTCCACTGGCTGGCCATGGCCTTGTTCCGGGGACATATAAGCCGGCGTCCCGATACCTACCCCCGTGGCCGTCAGGCCGCTGTCCCCGCCGAGCAGCTTGGCGATCCCAAAGTCGGCCAGGAGCGGCCAGCGCCCCTCTTCCATCAACACGTTGGTGGGCTTGATGTCGCGGTGGATGACGCCCCGCCGATGGGCATAATCCAGGGCGTCGGCCAACTGCTCAATGATCTTGGCGACGGTTTCCAGGTTCATCGGCTGGCGCATTTGTTTCTGGAGGGTGCCTGCCTCCACGTACTGCATGACGATGTACGACAGGTCGCCCTCGCGGCCAAAGTCGTGGACGCTCAGGATGTGGGGGTGTTGGAGCTGGGCTACGGCGTGGGCTTCCCGGGTGAAGCGGGCCGCAAAGTCAGGTTGGCGGGCAAGGTCAGGGGGCAAGACCTTGATCGCCACGTACCGGTTGAGGGAGGGCTGAAAGGCCTTGTATACGGTGGCCATTCCACCCTCGCCAAGGCGCTGCACGATCTGGTATTGGCCCAGCGTGCGGCCGGTTAGATCATCCATGGCTAACCTCTTGGAAAGCTATCACTGGATGTGGGGCCAGAGTTATGTGCCCTGGTGCAAGTATACACCTATCTGAGGTGAGATGCCAATGAGCGGTTCCCCTGCTCTGCTCTAGGGAGTAGGCGCAGGCGTCGGCGGCACGTACCCCTCTTCCGCCTGGGGCGGCAGTGTGGAAAGCGGCAGGCCGTAGTAAGCCTCGACCACCTGCCGCGTCAGCGGCGCGGCCACGCTCGTTCCTTCCCCCGCATTTTCCACCACGACGACGATGGCGATCTCGGGAGCGTTCGCCGGGGCGTAGGAGGCGAACCAGGAATGAGGCTGGGTGTCCGCCCCGCCCACCTCGGCGGTGCCGGTCTTGCCGGCAACGGGAATGCTCAACCCGGTGAAGCGGTACCAGGCTGTGCCGATGGAATTGGTGGTCACACCCAACAGCGCGCTCTGGATCGAAAGCAGGTTCTCCGAGCTGACGGGCAACGCGCCGACGACCTCCGGCGCAGTCACCTGCTCCGGTGTCTCTCCCGCCGCGCTGATGCGCTGGATGACGTAGGGCCGGTAGAGCGTGCCGCCGTTGGCCACCGCAGCCATCATGCGCGCCACCTGCAGTGGGGTCACCAACAGATAGCCCTGCCCGATGGCCAGATTGACCGAGTCGCCTACCCACCATGGCTCGCCGATGGTGTTGACCTTCCAGTCGGGATCGGGAACCAGCCCGCTTTCCTCCAGCACTCCCTCCAACCCGGTCCTTTCCCCGAGCCCGTAACCCCGGGCGTACCGGGGCAGCATATTCTGGTCTATCCCGTCGAGGCGTTGCCCCACGGAGTAGAACACGACGTCGCACGAGGCGGTGAGGCCATCCTGAAGTGTGATATCACCGTGCCCGTCTGTCTTCCAGCATCCCTTGCGGTAGGCTGGCCCCAGCCCTTCCCAGTAGCCGGGGCAGAAAAAGCCTGTGTGAGTGGGGTGCATGCCTCCATCCCCCACCGCCGCCGACATGGTGACGATCTTGAACACCGAGCCGGGTGGGTAGGTGGCCTGCGTAGCCCGGTTGAAGAGCGGGCGGCGGGGATCGGTCACGATCTGGTTCCGCTCCGCCGCGCCGGTCGGCCCGACGAAGGCGTTGGAGTTAAAGCCCGGCCCGCTGGCCATCGCCAGCACCGCGCCGCTGCGCACGTCGAGCACGACGATGGCCCCCTTGCGCCCGCCCAGGATCTGCTCCACCTTTTCCTGAAAGTTGCGGTCGATGGTGGTATAGATGGCGCGGCTGGGGATGGGGTCGCTCTTGGCTATCGTGATGACCTTCTCGCCGCTGCCGGTGACGATGGTCAGCTCGCCGCCGTGCCTGCCCGCCAGGATCTCTTCCCCCCACGCCTCCAGGCCGGAGACGCCCACCCACTCGTCCCCTCGGTACCCCCTGGCCCGATAGGCGTCCAGTTGTTCGGCAGGCACGGGGGAGACCCAGCCGATGACGTGGGGCGCGATGCCGTGATACGGATAGGCGCGCCCGTCCTTCTCGTCGCGATAGATGCCGGCGATGGAGAGCAGGTCGTTGTAGTTCACACTCACCTCGGCAGAGATATCGGCGACGGGCACTTTCCAATCGGCGGGCGCGCTGGCGTACTTGCTGCGCATCACGTCGGGATCGAGTCCCGTGACTGTCACCAGTGCCTGCAAGACGGCGGCCTCGTTCTCGATCTGGCCGGGGACGACACCCACGGTGACGATGACCCCCTGGGCCGCCAGTCCTAGGCCGTTTCGGTCGTAGATGTTGGCGCGCACCGGGATGGTATAGTCCATGCGGAAGTAGAGGCCGCCCGCCAGTTGCGGCCAGATCAGCCCTGCATCCCAGTCGATTCCCCATTGGCCCCCGTTCAGGCTGAGGGACATCACCGTGTCGGTGATCAGCGTGCCGGCCAGGGCCGTCTCCAGTTCCAGATGAAAGGCCAACTGGGCGCGATCGCCCTCCCACAGGGCGGATTGGGGGCGAGTGGTGACGGTGAGGACGGAGGCCGTGTTGAGCGCGTTCCGGTAGCGCTGGGTGAACCCGTCGGCGTCGATGGCGGCCCGGCTTTCTGGAGAGAGGAGGGCGTACATCGCCGCATAGTCCCGCACTTCCCAGGCATCGAGGAAGGTGGCGGCTGCCCCGTCGGGCGAGGGCGGTGGGAGGGTGGGGGCGGGCGTGAAAGCGGCGGTGAGCGTCGATAGGGGAACGGGCGTCGTCGTATCTGGCGAGCAGGTGCAGCCCGCCAGCAGGAGCGCGGCGAGGAGCACAGCCAGTGATTTGCGATTTGTGATTCGCGATTGGCGGGTCGTCATTCGTTGCTCAGAATATCCTCATAGACCGGGCAGTAGCGGCCCGTGTGGGCCTGGCAGTCAACCGGGACGTTCCGGAGTGCCTCGATCCCCCAGGCGCGCAGGCGGCGCGCGAGGTGGCAGAGGGGCAGGCCCATCACGTTGAGGTAGCAGCCCTGCAGTCCGGCGACCGGGCGGAAACCTACGTGCTGGATACCGTAGGCGCCGGCCTTGTCCAGTGGATCGCCGCTGGCGACGTAGGCGGCCAGCTCGGCGTCGGTGTAAGCACGCATCGTCACCTGTGTCTCGGCCACATCGGTCGCGGTGCGGCCGCTGCCCGTCTCCACCAGGGTGATGCCGCTGTAGACGGCGTGGGTCTGCCCACGCAGGAGGCGCAGCATCTCGGTTGCCTCGTCATCGTCGCGCGGCTTGCCCAGCGGTTGGCCTTCGAAGGCGACGATGGTATCGCAGCCGACGACGATGGCGTGGTCGGCGCTGGCGGCTCTGCGACTGCGGGCCTTCACCTGGCTCAGTCGGGCGGCCAGCGCGGCGGGCGGCTCATCTGGCCGGGTTTCCTCGGCCACGTCGGGCGTGATCGTCTCGAAGGGGAGCCCCAATAGCGCCAGCAGCTCGCGGCGCCGGGGAGATTGAGAGGCCAGCAGCAGGTGATGTTCACCCATGGCGAGCGATATTGTAGCACACGTGGGCAAAATGACCAGTCGGCCGTCGAGAGGTACGACCCCCACGGCCTGCCGCGAGGGTGGGGGGGGAAGCAGGTACTCGTGCGATGCGATTGCAAAGAGAGGGCAGGTGTGTTATCATTCTGGTCGGGAATCACGTGATCTCGGAGGATAGGACGGTATGGCTATGCAATGCGTGCGGCGCGAATCCGCCGATCCGCGCCGCCAGCGTTTGTATCGGCGGGCGATACTGATCGCCATCGCGGGAAACGCTCTCCTGGCGATGGCGAAGGGAGCGGTGGCGTGGCTCTCGGGCAGTAGCGCGGTGCTATCGGATGCGGCCAACTCGCTTTCGGACACGTTGTACAGCTTGCTGATGGCGATCGGGCTCTATCTCGCGCAGCAACCTGCTGACGAGACCCATCCCCAGGGACACAGCCGCTTCGAGCCGTTGGTCAGCCTGTTCATTGCTGCGGCGATGGGGGCAGCGGGGTTTACGGCAGGGCGAGAGGCCGTGTTGCGATTTCTTTCCGGGGCGCGGGCGATCGAGCCTGGCTGGCCCACCGCCGCGTTGATCGGTAGCGTGTTGATCAAAGTCGTCATGTACGTGCGGGTGGGGCGTATCGGGCAGTTGACCCAGAGCCCTGCCATCCGCGCCAGCGCCCGCGATAATCTGGCCGATGTCTTGACCTCCACTGCGGCGCTGGTCGGCGTGTGGGGTTCAAGCCTCATCCATCCACTGCTCGATCCGCTGGCGGGCATACTGGTTGCGCTGTGGGTTTTCCGTTCGCTGTGGGGGATTCTATCGGAGAATCTGGGCTATCTCACAGGGCGCGGCGCGCTGCCGGAGCTCACGGATCGGATTGTGGCGACCGCCTCGTCCGTGCCGGGGGTTCTCGGCGTTCACCAGGTCATCGCCGATCACGTCGGGCCGCAACTGCGGGTGGATATGCACGTTGACGTGGACGGCAAGATGGGGCTCCACCAGGCCCACGCCGTCGCCGACCAGGTGCAAGCAGGGGTCGAGGCGCTGCCTGCGGTGGATCTGGCCTTCGTGCACGTGGAGCCGGTCGGCGATCTCGCAGAGGCAGGAGAACAGGAGAGAATCTCAGTTCAGCTTCGGTGTCTGGCGGACGAGATGGGGATCGACGTCCATCACGTGTGGATCTATGAGGCGAGGGGAGGCCATTACGTGGAGGTTCACGCGGAGGCTGATCGGGCGCTTTGCCTGCACGACGCGCATGCATTGGTATCTTCGTTTGAGGATCGGGCGTGTGCAGAGATACCCGGCTTGGCAGAGGTGACCGTTCACATCGAGCCTCAGGGGCAGTTGGTCCAGACGCCTACCTCTGGCCTGGCGGAGGCGGGGGTGGCCGAGCTGGTGCAGAAGGTGGCAGCCGAGGTCGTCGAAGGGGATGCATGCCACCGCATCCGGGTGCGACGGAGCGATGGGGGGTGGTCCGTCTCGATGCATTGCACGTTACCCGGCGAGATCCCGCTGGTTGTGGCCCATCAGATCAGCACCCGGTTGGAAGCGCGGTTGCGGGAAGAGGTCGCCGGGCTGGAGCGCGTGGTCATCCATACCGAGCCTGATGAGGGAGGAGCCTGATCAGCTCTCCGAGGTCTGAGGGGGTTGTTCTTCCAGGCGGCGCAGTTCCGCCAGCAGGATCTGCGGGGTGATCTGGGACTTCAGCAGAATCCCTTGGGTGTTCTCGTCGAGGAATCGACGCTGCTCCGGCGTCACGTCGATGGCGGTGAGGACGATGACGGGGATGTTCGCCGTTTCAGAGACCTCCCGGAGCTTGGACAGCATTTCGAAGCCGGTCGTGCCCGGCATCACCAAGTCGAGGATGATCATGTCTGGGCGTTCGTCGTGCGCCGCATCGAGACCCTGCTGCCCGTCGCTCGCCACGAGCGTCTCATAGTGTTCGGGGGGCAGCATCTCCTCCAGCAACTGGATGACGTCGGGGTCGTCGTCCACGAGTAGCACTCTTATCTTTCGATCCTCTGGTGCGGGCATTTTCATTCGCTTCAGCAAGTTCTGCACGTCGCTGCGGTGCACCGGTTTGGTTAGATAGTCTGCCGCACCCAGGCTGAACGCCAATTCTTGTCCATCCTTCACCGCCGTGATGACGAGTATTGGGATGTCCTGCGTGCGAAGGTCTGACTTGAGAGCGCTGATGATCTTCCAGCCATCCTGCTCGGGGAGCATGAGGTCGAGGGTGATGAAAGCGGGGTCTAGCGCCACCGTTCGCTCCAGCACCTCTGCGCCGGTATAGTGCTGAATGGGCGTGTATCCCTCCTGCCGCAGGTAAAAGGCCAGTAGATTGCTGAATTGGCGATCGTCCTCGACCACCAGGACCGTCTTGTTCTCTGTGGATAGTGTGATGGTGCTGCCCGTCTTTGCTTCCGTGTCTGGGGGGCCGGCGATGGGAAGCAAGAAGGAGAAGGTCGCGCCGTGACCCGGTTCGCTTTCGACCCAGATGCGGCCTCCGTGCATTTCCACCAGCTTCCTGCTGATGGTCAGTCCCAGCCCGGTTCCCTTGACCTTCTCTGAAAAGTCGCCTGCCTGGCGAAATTCCTCAAAGATGATCTCCTGATCCTCCGACTTGATCCCGATGCCGGTGTCGGATACGGCGAAGAGCATCGTGTTGGGATCGACCATGTGGCACGCAAGGGTGATGCGGCCTTCCTCAGGCGTGAACTTGTTGGCGTTGCTGAGCAGATTCAGCAGCACTTGCTTGATGCGGAAAGGATCGGCGATGAGAGACGGCAAGTCGTCCCCCATTCTCATTTCCAGCACTTGCGCCTTCTTGTCAAAGAGGGGCTTGACCGTTGCCTGCACTTCCCTCATCCATTCGGCCACGTCGAAGGAGGTCGGTTCCAACGTCATGTGGCCGGCCTCGATCTTGGAGAGGTCGAGGATGTCGTTGATCAGGGCCAGGAGGTGTTCTCCGCTGTACAGGATGTTCTCCGCGCACTCCTTCTGGCCGGTAGATAGCTCGCCCGTCAGCCCATCCACCAACACTTCGGAGAAGCCGATGACAGAGTTGAGCGGCGTGCGGAGTTCGTGGCTCATGTTTGCCAGGAACTGGCTCTTGAGGCGGTCGAGCTCTTGCAGGCGAACGTTCGCTTCCTGCAGGGCCTCTGCTCGTTGTTGCAACTCGACGCGCGCGGCCTCCACTTCCTCGAACAGGCGGGCGTGTTGGATGGCGACGGCTGCCTGGCGCACGATACCTTCTGTCAGTTGCAGTTCCTCCTCGACGAAGGGATGTGCTTCTTCCCACCACGTAGCCCACAAACCGCCGATGATCTCGTCTCTCACGGTCATCGGGATCAGGAGAATGGACTCAGCAGGGAATAGCTGCTGTGTCCTCTCGTTGAGTCGCGGGTCGTCGGGAGCGGCGCTGGTGTAGATCGGTTGTCGGCTGCGCCAAGCCTCTTCCACGAATGGATGTTCCGCGATCGGAATGAGCAACTCTCGGTAGGTTTCGAGCCATTTTGGGGGCACCTGGTAGCCGATGACAGGCCTGAGCGCTGTTCCATCTTCGTCGAGCAGACAGACCGCCGTCATATCGGCGCCGATGGCCTGGGCCACGGCCTCAGCCAGTCGCTGCAGGACTTCTGTGCTGTCGAGCGTTGAAGCGGCTGCTTTGCTGGCTTCCAGGAGGAGCTCTGTCCGCTGAACTTGCTCCCGCGTTGCCTCGAACAGCGAGGCGTTCTCCATGGCGATGGCGGCTTGGTGGATCAATGTCTGACCCAGCGCGATTTCCCCTGGGGCGAAACGGCGCGGGCCATCGTTTTCCCACACTGCAGCCAGACCCAGCGTGTGGCCATGCACTGCTATTGGCAGGAGCAGTGCAGCCTGTGCCTCGTGGTCTGCCAGCACGGCTTTGTCCCGGGCATCGATCTCTGAATCGTCTATCCTCGCCTGAATGGGGCGACCCCAGCTTAGCGCTTCTGCCGCTGCGTGAAAGTCGCTCAGAGAGCGGGTTTGACCTGTGCCCGAACGTTGTTCGTCTGCCGGAGCCGGCTCGAGGGCCGCGTAATGGGCTACGACAGTGAGATCGCCGGTCTTTTCATCCAATTCATAGAGTTCGACGCGGCTGCTGTTCATCGCCTCGCACAGGCTGCGGGCCACGTAGGGCAGCATTTCGTCCAAATCGAGGGTGGAGGAGAGGGCAGCGGTCACGCCGTGGAGCAAGACCGCCTCACGCAATTGCACGCGCGTTTGTTCGTATAGTCGGGAGTTGTCGATGGCTATGGCGGCGTGATGGGCGAAGGCAAAGGCCAGGCGGGCTGTCTCTTCGCCGTAAGCGTTGGGCCGATGGGAATCTATCATCAGCAGGCCCAGCGTTTTGTTCTTGGAGATGAGGGGAACACACAGCCAGGAGCGCACAGGGCCTAGCTCTTCGATGGGGGAGCGCCAGGCCGGCTCGGCGTCTACGTCTGGAACGATGGCCGGTGCGTGCTCCTGTACGACGCGGTGAATCAGGGGAAGCTCTTCCCATACGAATCCTTGGGAGGAAGTGCGCTCGAGTCCGCGGGAGGCGACGATCCAGGCGGTAGGCGGATGGTCTTTGCTCGTCTGCGCAGACGAGCCCTGACCGTAGTGCAGCAGACTGATGGAAGCGCTATCGTAGGGTACCACGCGCTGGAGTTCGTCCAGCACGCGCTCCAGGAGCCGATCGAGCTGCAAGGTCGTGCTCAATGCTTCAGCGGTGTCGAGCAGCGTGTGAGCCACCTCACGCTCGCGGGCCACGTCTTCGAACAGGCGAGCGTTTTCCACCGCCAGGCCGATCTGCTGCCCGATGGCCGTCAGCAGCGCCTGATCGCTTTCAGAGGTGGCGCGAGGGGCCTTGCTGAATAGGGAGAGCGTACCCAGGACGCGCTCTTTGTGCACGATCGGCGTGCCGGCGTAGGATCGCAGCCCTGCCTCTAGCAGTGGATCCACGTTCACGGGACAGTCTTGACGCAAGTCCGTCAGCCCCAGCGGCGTTCCTTCGCTGTAGACGAGGTCGCACAGGGTGTCACTCAAGCCGTGGGTTTGCATATGTTCGACGAGCTTCGGCGGCAAGCCCGCGTGGCAGAAGAGCACAAGGTCGCCGCTGTGTGCGTCGGCCAGGGCGATGAACCCCCCGGAAAACCCGAGAGCGTTGACAGTGCGTGAGAGTGCTTCGTCCAGCAGGTCTTTCAGGTCCAGGGAGACAGATAGTGCCTGGGCGACCGCGTTGAGGGTAGCCAGTTCCAGATTGCGCTGGTGTAGAAACTGCTCGGCTTCCACGCGCTCAATGGCCCGCCCCAGAATCTCGGCGGCGTTTCTCAGGAAGCCGATCTCCTCGCTCCTCCATTCCCGATGGCTTTTCGTCTCCTCAAAGTTGAGAAAGCCATAGAGGGATTCGTGGACAAAGACGGGCAAGGCTAGGACGGCGAGGGCGTCGGACTGTTCAAAAAGCTCCCGCTCGGATGGCGGCAATTGGCTCACCTCGGAGACGGCGATGATTTCGTTGTTGCTGAGGGTGTCCATCCACCAGGGAAGGGATGCTACGTCCAGGGCCTGTAGGTCTTCACTCCGTGGCGGGACTCTCTCCGCGGTCCACTCTTGCGTACAGGATACCTGGCCGCCTTCGTTGCCCACGCCGAGAAAATGGACGCGGTCGGTATCAAGCGCGCCGCCCATATCGCTCAGCGCTTCGTTGATCGCCTGACCCAGGCTCCTGAGATCGGCAAAGCGACTCGAGATCTGCCGAAGCACATATTCTGTCTGCAGGTAGTACGTCTGCTTGACCTCGGCCCGTTTGCGCTCGATGGCATAGTGGATGGCGCGCGCCAAGAGGTCGCTGCTAACCTGCCCCTTAACCAAGTAGTCCTGCGCACCCACCCGTACTGTGCTGACTGCCAGGTCTTCGTCGTCGAGGCCGCTTAGCACGATGATCGGTGCCTGCGGTGCCTGGGCCAAGACCTGGGTCACTGTGTCGAACCCTTGGCTGTCCGGCAGCGAGAGATCGAGCAGGACGACGTCGGGGTTTCCTTCTGCCAGCCATTCCAGCCCTGTCGAGAGCTGCTCTCTCTGCTCCAATTCGAAAGAGAGACCTTTTGCCTCGACGAGCATCTCTTGTAGAAGGCGGGCGTCGCCGGGATTGTCCTCGATCAGCAGGATTCTGATGGGCTTGTCTTCTTTTTCCATACGCGCTCAATCTGGCGGCAGCTTTACGATGGTTAGCCAGAATGCTTCGATGGACTGCACTACCTTGATGAACTGTTCCAGATCCACCGGCTTGGTGACGTAGCAGTTGGCGTGAAGGTCGTACGATCTTAGGATGTCTTCTTCGGCTTGTGAGGTTGTCAGAATGACCACAGGGATACGTCTCAAGCTCCCATCCTCTTTGATCTCTGCGAGGACTTCGCGCCCATCCTTCCTTGGCATATTGAGGTCGAGCAGGATGATGTCGGGGCGGGGAGCGTTAGCGTATTCTCCCTTGCGGCGCAGAAACGCCGTGGCTTCCACGCCGTCCTTGACGATGTGGAGGTGGTTGGATACCTTGTTCTCTTTGAGGGCTTCCAGCGTCAGCCGGGCATCCCCGGGATTGTCTTCTACCAGGAGGATCTCTATGGGGCGACCTGTTTCTTGTGCGTGCATTTATACCACCTCCTCGTGACTGCTCAATGAACCCAAGATACGCCTCTTCTGTGGAGATGTGCCTTGTCCCGGCCGTGCCGACGCTGAGAACAAGGAATGCAGAGCTCGTGATCGGTATTGACTCTTATGCATGATATACTGGCTCTCTTGAGATAGCAAATCTGGTGAGTTAGCTGCTGTGTATGAGAGTATCTTCTTTGGCGGGTATGGTGAAGCAGAACGTCGAGCCTTTGCCGGGTTCAGATTCCACCCAGATTCGCCCATCGTGCCGCTCTACGATCTTTTTGCAGACGGCCAGGCCGATGCCTGTCCCTTCGTACTCCTCCCGGCCGTGCAGCCGCTGAAAGATCAGGAAGATATGCTCGAAATGCTTGGGGGCTATGCCGATGCCGTTATCCTGCACTGAGAACAGCCACTCACCGCCCCTATGTTCCACGCCGACGTGGACTTTCGGCGGGGTATCGGGCTTGTGGAACTTGATGGCGTTGCCGATGAGGTTCTGGAACAGTTGGGTCAACTGCACGTCGTCCGCGAGCACAGTCGGCAGGCTATCGTGGGTCACCACTGCGCCGCTCTCCTCGATGGCGACCTTCAGGTTAGCGAGGGCGTGATCCAGGACCGTGGCGCAATCGGTGAGGGCGAAGGATTTGCCGTGGGTGGTGACGTGGGAATAGGCGAGCAGGTCGTTGATCAGGGTCCGCATTCGCTCTGCACCATTCACGGCAAAGGAGATAAAGTCGTCGGCGTCCTCATCGATCTGGCCCTTGTAGCGCCGCTCGATGAGTTGGAGGTAGCTTTTCACCATGCGCAGCGGCTCTTGCAGGTCGTGCGAGGCGATGTAGGCGAACTGCTCCAACTCTTCGTTGGAGCGCGCCAGTGCTTGCGCCTGTCGTTTCAGTGCTTCCTCCGCCCGCCGGCGCTCCTGCAAGATCAGTGCCCCTTTCAATGCGCTGCTGATCTGTCGGCGCAGTATTTCGTACACTCTCGGTACCCGCTGTCCCATCTCGAACAGGACAAATCCGAGCTGATCCTCTTGGAAGAAGAGGGGCAGGACTGCCATGTTATAGCGTCTCTCGCGGGGCAACACCCCATCCGGTACCAGTCGGCGGGAGGGGAAACGTCGTCCGCCAGGCTCTAGCTCAACACGCCCCTTTTCATCGTATGCCAGCATCTGCCTGGACCATTCTGGAGGCACCTTTTCTCTCTCCTCATACAAAGAGAGATAACAGCTTGGGATGTTCACTCGTGGCAGTTCCCGCGCCATTGCGTCCATCAGGGCCGGTATGTCGAACGTAGTGATGAGTACCGCGTTGATCTGACTCAGCGCGGCGGTCTGTTGTTCTGCCTGAAAGGCCTGGTAGGTTTGTGCCTGTTGTGCGATTTCTCCAATCAATATTCGAGCTTGTTGCCACAGGGTTTCGGCCCGCGACAGAGCTCCGCTATCGTTTGCGATGCTGGGCAGCGTATGACGGCGCAGCACGGATATCATCCTGTGCCACGACTCTGCGCCATCATCTTCCAATGCAGCCTGGTGCAAGATCTTGTCTAATCTGGGTACAAAGGTGTCTGGTGATTTACCCGCTACCTCGGCAACGAAAGCATCCAGCAGTTGCTCCGCCCATCCAGGGTCCAGGCCCTTGGAGGAAGCGCCTGGCGCCTGCTTTATTTCGGAAAGAATGTGTCCCAGGTGCGTGCCGAAGGCAGGCTTGGACATCGCGCTTGTTGGCGTTCCCTCTTCCAACCCGGCTTGCTGCACTGCCTGAGATAGGCAACCGCATGACTGGCGCACGACCAACTCCGTGGGTAGGGTGACCTGTTCAGGTACTTGATCGCCCGCCAGCAGTGCCAGCAGCATCTCGGCTGCCTGTCTCCCTTGTTCGTACAAAGGCTGCCGCACGGTGGTTAATGGATACAGGGCGGCTTTGGTTTGTTCCAGGTCGTCGAAACCTACCACGGCCACGTCGTCAGGGACGTGTATGCCTCGCTCCTGTAGCGCTTCCAGAGCGGTGAGGGCCATCACGTCGGCGGCTGATGCCAGGGCCTCAAAGTCAACTGGGGGACGCAGCTTGCGCTCGTCGAGCAATATACGCACTGCTTCTGTACCCGAGTCAAAACTAAAGTAGCCGGGTACAACGAGGTCGGTATCAAGCGGCAGATTATGTTCGCTCAACGTCTCAATGTAGGCACGATACCGCTCCTCCGCCTCCTGATGGCCTTCAGGCCCACGGATGAAGGCGATACGGCTGTAGCCGTGAACCTCGATGAGATGGGTGATTGCGTCGCGCATGCCTTTCCTGTTATCCACCAGTACACTGGGGATGTCTTCCAATGCCAGTGCAACGCTGACCATAGGCAGTGGACGGTAGCGTTCAAGGAAGACTCTGAGCTCTTCTGGGGTAATGTAATTGCCCAGCGAGCCAGACAAAACCACCAGGCCGCCCACGTTCTCGGGGCCCACCAGATCGCCAATCACGTTGCGTTGAATCATAAGGGCGTCGGATTCGCGCAGTGACCCGACCCCAAAGGAGATCAGGTTGACGTCCCGTTCCTGAGCCATATCCGCTACGCCAGCGAACAGGGCGGCATGGTAGACTGGCTCAAGCCAATCGGTAAGCAGTCCGATGGTCGGGCGTTTGTTTTTCTTGGCGTTCATAGTGCCGTTTCTTCCCTGACCGGTACAGTGAAATAGAACGTCGATCCCTCATCCGGCTCCGATTCCACCCATATCTCCCCGCCGTGGCGTTCGACGATCTTTTTGCAGACGGCCAGGCCGATGCCTGTCCCTTCGTACTCCTCCCGGCCGTGCAGCCGCTGAAAGATCAGGAAGATATGCTCGAAATGCTTGGGGTCTATGCCGATGCCGTTATCCTGCACTGAGAACAGCCACTCACCGCCCCTATGTTCCACGCCGACGTGGACTTTCGGCGGGGTATCGGGCTTGTGGAACTTGATGGCGTTGCCGATGAGGTTCTGGAACAGTTGGGTCAACTGCACGTCGTCCGCGAGCACGGTCGGCAGGCTATCGTGGGTCACCACTGCGCCGCTCTCCTCGATGGCGACCTTCAGGTTAGCGAGGGCGTGATCCAGGACCGTGGCGCAATCGGTGAGGGCGAAGGGTTTGCCGTGGGTGGCCACACGGGAATACTGCAGCAGGTCGTTGACGAGGGTCTGCATGCGTTCCGCCCCATCCACAGCGAAGGCGATGAACTCGTCGGCATCCCCGTCGAGCTGACCTGCGTACCGTCGTTCGAGGAGTTGGAGGTAGCTTTTCACCATGCGCAGCGGCTCTTGCAGGTCGTGGGAGGCGACGTAGGCAAAGTTCCGTAGCTCTTCGTTGGAGCGGGTCAGCTCTTGTGCTTGTCGTGCCAGTTCCTCCTCTGCCTGCTTGTGCTTTTGCACAAGCAGCGAGCCTTGCATCGCGCTGCTGATTAGGCTGACCAGCGAGCTATAGACCTCTACGGCTGGTGGCCCCACCTCAAGAGTGAGACACCCAAACTGGCTCTCTCTGAAGCTAAGAGGTCCTACCACCCAGGTGTATCGCCGCTCTCGCGGCATCAGCTCATCCGGGATCAGCCGGTGGGTGAGAAATCGTCGTCCAGTAGCGCCCACCTCGATCCGATCTCCTCTGTCGCAGGCCAGTATCAGCCTCGACCACTCGGCTGGGCGTTCTTGCCCGTCGTAAAGGGAGAGATAAAAGGTCGTAAAGCCTAATCGTACTAGCCTGTGGTTGAGGGCCTCGACGAGATACTCCTTCTTGAACGGCGCCGTCAAGTTGTCACGAAGATAAGTCAGCATAACACCCTGCTGCGTTTCCTCCACCTCCTGGAGCACCCAATTCCTCTGCACCATTCTGCCGATCGCCACTCGCCCTTGGTTGAAGAGATCTTCAGCCCGAGATAGAGTCGTGATATCTGTCATATATGGCGATACGTATCGGCGCATCACAGATAGCACTTCTTGCCAATCGTTCAATTGACTACTCGTGACGTCCACCTGTTGCAGCACGTCATCCAGTGACGCACGAAAATGTCCTGATAAGGCTAGTCCCGCGTCCGCGCCGTTCGTCGTCGAGTCGGATGTCATCTCTTTCAGGAAGGCATCCAGCAGTTGCCCTGCCCATCTAGAAGAGGATGGCTCCGCACCTCCCATCGCTCGCGCCATCTCGGAAACGATCTCTTCTCGCTGCGTGATGATAGATTCTCTCAGAGATTCGGCTTTTCTTGCTGCCGTTCCCGCCACGGCGCGAACGGCCACTGGCTTGGAACAACCACAAGACTGCCGCACCACCAGCTTTGTAGGAAGTAGTGTCTGCTCGGGTACCTGTTCACCGGCCAACAGCTTTAGCATCACTTCGATGCCTGCATATCCCAACCGCTGTATCGGCTGTTCCACAGTAGTCAGCGAAGGGCTGGAAGCTATTGCCTCTTTTGTGTCGTCAAAGCCTCCCAGGGCCATGTCGTCCGGGATGCGTACACCCCGATTCTCAAGCTCCCTCAACGCGCCGAGCGCCATCCAGTCGTTGGCAGCCACTATGGCGTCAAGCTTGGCCTCGCGCTCATCGAGCAGCAGGCGAACTGCGTCCCTGCCCGTTTCGAATATGAAATCGCCCGGCGCGACGAGGTCGGGATCGAGGGGCAGGTCATGCTCGGCGAGCGCATCGACGTAGGCGCGGTACCTTAGCGCCGCCTCCTCGTTGCTCTCCGGCCCACGAATGAAGGCAATGCGGCGGTAGCCGTGGACCTCGATGAAGTGAGTGACGATGTCTCGCATGCCCTTCTCGTTGTCCACGATGACGCAGGGAAGGCCTGGGGTCTGCGCGATGCCGACCATGGGCAAAGGACGATAGCGGTTGATGAAACTCGCGAACTCTGTTGTGGCTACATAGTTGCCCATCGTGCCACTGACGAGGAGACCATCGACTCCCTCGGCAGCGCTCAGGTCGTGGAAGACATCGTGCTGCACGCTGTATGGCCCGCTGTAATCGGGCGCGTTTAGGGGCCTGCTCAAGTACCAAATCAGATTGACATCCAATTCCGAGGCTGCATCGATGAGTCCCTTCCATACAGCCCTGTGATAGGGCGACCTGCCAACTTCGGCCAGCATGCCGATGGTCGGACGCTTTCTTGCTTGGGCGTTCATGACGTGCCTCCTCCCCTGTCTGGAATGGTAAAGTAGAACGTCGAGCCTTTGCCGGGTTCGGATTTCACCCAGATGCTGCCGCCGTGGCGCTCAACGATCCGCTTGCAGACGGCCAGGCCGATGCCTGTCCCTTCGTACTCCTCCCGGCCGTGCAACCGTTGAAAGATCAGGAAGATGCGCTCGAAATGCTTGGGGTCTATGCCGATGCCGTTATCCTGCACTGAGAACAGCCACTCACCGTCCTTGCGTTCCACGCCAACGTGGACTTTCGGTGGGGTATCGAGCTTGTGGAACTTGATGGCGTTGCCGATCAGGTTCTGGAACAGTTGGGTCAACTGCACGTCGTCGGCGAGCACCGTGGGCAGGCTGTCGTGGCTCACCACTGCGCCGCTCTCCTCGATGGCGACCTTCAGGTTGGCGAGCGCGTGGTCCAGGACCGTAGCACAATCGGTGGGGGCGAAGGGTTTGCCGTGGGTGGCCACGCGGGAATACTGCAACAGGTCGTTGATGAGGATGCGCATGCGTTCCGCCCCATCCACAGCGAAGGCGATGAATTCGTCGGCATCCTCGTCAAGCTGACCTTGGTAGCGTCGTTCGAGGAGTTGGAGGTAGCTTTTCACCATGCGCAGCGGCTCTTGCAGGTCGTGGGAGGCGACGTAGGCAAAGTGCTGTAGTTCCTCGTTGGAGCGGGTCAGTTCTCGTGCCTGTCGCGCCAG
>Ga0315545_1001269_pt1 | contig 24918 bp, 26 predicted proteins | sample SalMarSW160210MG_FD_203096 | JGI IMG/M metagenome (GOLD analysis project Ga0315545, IMG submission 203096) | Salt marsh sediment microbial communities from the Plum Island Ecosystem LTER, Massachusetts, United States - Salt Marsh Sediment SW1602-10 ...
GTTGCGGTTCGCGATTCGTGAGGGTGGCCGGACGGTGGGTGCCGGCCGGGTCATCAAGATCCTGAAGTAACGAGGACACCACATGGCTTCTGACAAGAGACCTCCGGTCACGCTCGCCTGCGAGGATTGCAAGCGACGGAACTACGTGACCACGAAGAACAAGACGAACACGCGCGAGCGGCTGGAACTCAAGAAGTACTGCCGCTGGTGCCGCACGCACACGGTGCACCGCGAGACCCGCTGACCAATAATGGTATTGGCGGGTCGTCGGGTCATTCGGCATCCGCCCCCGGAGGGCGGAGCTACCCTCGACCGCAATGTCGCTCGATCATCTGCTATCGAAGACGTACGGTCCGCGCACCTGCCGTGTTGTTCCGGAGAAGATCGCCGAGTACGTGGCGGCCACCGGTGACGATCCGGATCGCTGGAGGGGCGCGGCTCCACCCTCGTTCGCCGGTTTGCTGCTGTTCGTGGTGGCCTCCGAGTTCGTCTCTGCCCCCGACGTCATCGAGCACACCCGTGTGCTGCTCCACACCGATCAGGTGTTCCGCTGGCACCAGCCGCTGACGGTGGGTCGGAAGGTCCAAGTGACCGGGAGAGTCGAGCGGGTGCGCCACCGCGGCCCGGTGTCCCTTGTCACCTTCTCGACCGCGGTGACGGTCGAGGACGGCTCGCCTCTCATCGAGGCGACCTCGAAGTTTGTCATGGGGTCCGAGCCGGCGCAGGAGACGATCGAGGAGTGGCCCGAGCCTCCGGTGAACGATCGCGCCCGCACCGACCCTCCGGTGCCGGCTCCGCTCCCGGCGGTGGGCGGTGCTCTGCCACAGCTCGCCAAGTCGGCGAGCCGGGCCGATCTCGTCCGCTACGCCGGTGCGTCCGGCGACTTCAACCCGATCCATTTGGACCACCGGGCCGCAGTGGCCGCCGGGCTCCCGGGTGTCGTGGCGCATGGGCTTCTCCTGGCGGCCTGGGTCACCCAGGCTGCATCCGCCGCTACCGCCAGGGAGGATCCCCTGGTTGATCTCCGGCTCCGCTTCCGAGCTCCCCTTCGTCCCGGGGCACCCGCTTTGGTGAGCGCCGATGTGGAGACGATCGAAGCCGACACGGCAACACTCCAGGTGGCGGTACGGTGTGACGGCGCAAGGCTCGTCACCGGCCGCGCCACGGCGAGAACGCGGTAACCCCATGACACCAGGAGAGGTCAGACCCGAAGACGGAGATCTGTTGCTCAGAGCCAGGAACGGCGACCGAGCGGCGTTCTCCGAGCTGGTCAGAATCCACCAGAACGAGGTGTACACGTTGGCCCTTCGTCTCGTCGCCGACCGTGATCTCGCCGCCGATGTCGCGCAGGAGGCCTTCGTGCGGGCATGGCGCTCCCTGCCGGGGTTCCGTGGCGAAGCGCGGTTCTCGACATGGATGCACCGCATCACCGTCAACGCCGCATGGTCCCAGCGGCGACGGGTAGCTCGTCATCGGGCCGACCCTCTCGACGCGGGCTTCCAGGAGCCGGCATCACGAGATCTCTCACCGGAACGGGCGGCAGAGTCTGCCGATCTGCGCGGCCGTCTACTCGAGGCGCTGAAGACGTTGACAGATCCGGTGCGGACCGTCGTTGTGCTCAAGGACGTGTACGACTGGCCGCACGCCGAGATCGCCGATCACCTCGGCATCTCGGTGACGGCCGCCAAGGTACGGCTCCACCGGGGACGGCGCCAGCTCCGAGATCGCCTGTGGCACGAGATGGAGGCGGCTCGATGAGTATTCACTGCGCCGTCATGCGACTGACCCTTCCCAGGATGGACCGGATCGAGTGGCAAGAGAGCCGACTGGGCCGCCATGCCGCGACGTGCCTGCGCTGTCAGGCGGAGACGGCTCGCTATCGTAAGCTCCACCGAGGGCTCGGGGAATTGGCCGAGGTCACGGAACCGGCACCGGTCTCGCTCGTTGCCGAGGTGGAGAAGGCCATCGGCGGTGAGATCGGGGAGCCGGCGAGGGTCCGTGCCCGAGTGGCCGGAGCCGTCGCCGCCGCCGGAGCCGTCACCGCCGCGGTCGCTGGAGCGGCCGCGGTGATCGCGTGGCGACGAGCTCACGGCGCCACCTGAGACCGTTGCCGCGGCGAATCCGATCGTCTCACCAGTAGGGGTTCCGGGGTTTTACACTGAGTCCGTCCGGCTCATATACTCCCCGCCCGGGCCCACGGCCCCCCTGGAGGGGTGTAGCTCTAATTGGCAGAGCGCCGGTCTCCAAAACCGGAGGTTGCGGGTTCGAGTCCCGCCGCCCCTGCGCACCAAGGAAGGATCAGCACGTGAATCGAGAGATGCGACGCCTCCAGCAGAAGGAGGAGGAGCGCGCCAAGAAGCGACGCCAAGAGGGCCCGCGTCAGCGCAAACGTGATCGCGTTGGGATCCGGCAGTATCTCCACGAGGTGAGGCAGGAGCTGAAGAAGGTCGCCTGGCCGACCCGGCAGGAGACGATCACCTTCACTGTCGTCGTGCTGATCGTGACCGTCTTCGTCACGGGGTTCACCTTCGGCCTCGACTTCTCGTTCAAGAAGAGCATTCTCGATCTGCTCAGTGCGACGGCGTAGCAATGGCCGAAACCGCTCAAGAGAACGACGAGCTGATCGAGGAGACCGTGGACGCGGTCGATGAGGCTCCGGCTGTGGTCGATGAGGCCGTGGACGTGGTCGAGGAAACCGTGGACGTGGTCGATGAGGCTCCGGCTGTGGTCGATGAGGCTCCGGCTGTGGTCGATGAGGCCGTGGACGTGGTCGATGAGGCTCCGGCTGTGGTCGAGGAGGCTCCAGCGCCGCTCAGCCCATATGACCTGCCCGGTGGCTGGTATGTCGTGCATTCATACTCCGGCTACGAGAACAAGGTGAAGGCCAATCTGGAGACCCGGATCAAGTCGATGCACCTGGAGGACAAGATCTTCGACGTCGAGATTCCGATGGAGGAGGTCGTCGAGTTCAAGGCCGGCCGCAAGGTCAACGTCATGCGGAAGAAGTTCCCGGGCTACATCCTCGTGCGTCTCTACATGGACGACGACTCCTGGTACGCCGTTCGCAACACGCCGGGTGTGACCGGCTTCGTCGGATCGGGCGCCAAGCCGACTCCGCTGTCACGGCGCGAGGTGGAGCGGATCCTCGGCGTCCGCAAGGATGACGAGGAGAAGAAGGAGCCTCGGTTCAAGCCGGCCTGGGAGGTCGGCGAGACTGTACGGGTCGTCGAGGGCCCGTTCGCCGACTTCAATGGCGTCATCGAGGACATCAACGTGGACCAATCCAAGGTCCGGGTCCTGGTCGACATCTTCGGCCGGGAGACCCCGGTCGAGCTCAACTTCGATCAGATTCTCAAGTACTGAACCAAGCGAGGTTTTCAGAATGGGCCGCAAGAGACTGATGACGACCCTCAAGCTGCAGATTCCCGCCGGGCAGGCAAGCCCGGCGCCGCCGGTGGGACCGGCGCTGGGACAGCATGGCGTCAACATCATGGATTTCGTCAAGGCGTACAACGACGCCACCTCCGGCCAGATCGGCACGATCGTTCCCGTGGAGGTCTCGATCTACGAGGATCGCAGCTTCACGTTCGTGACCAAGACGCCGCCGGCGGCCGTGATGTTGCGCCAGGCTGCACGAGTCGAGAAGGGTTCGCCCACGCCTCGCAAGGAGAAGGTGGGAACGGTGACCCGAGACCAGGTGCGGCACATCGCGGAGACCAAGATGGCCGATCTCAACGCCAACGACATCGACGCTGCGATGAAGATCGTCGAGGGAACGGCGCGATCGATGGGGATCGAGGTCGCCGGCTGAGTCTGCTGCAGGCGGCGACGACACAAACGTGGGAGGAGCCCCGGCTCCGTCCGAACCACAGGAGGAAGCACCATGGCAGGCAAGTCCAAGAAATCCGTCGAGGCGGCGCGTCGTTACGACAAGACAGCGCTGTACGGTCCTCATGACGCCATCGACCTGGTGAAGACGCTGGCATTCGCCGGATTCGACGAAGGCGTCGACGCCGTGTTCCAGCTTGGCATCGACCCCCGCAAGGCCGATCAGCTCGTCCGAGGCACAGTCGCCCTGCCCCATGGCACCGGGAAGGAAGTGCGGGTGGCGGTCTTCGCCGAGAGCGACAACGCCCGTGATGCCGAGGCGGCAGGCGCCGACCTCGTCGGCGGCAAGGAGCTGGCGGACGAGATCGCGGGCGGGCGCTCGCTCGACTTCGATATCGTGATCGCCACCCCCGACATGATGCCGGCCGTCGGGAAGCTCGGCCCGATCCTCGGGCCTCGTGGACTGATGCCGAACCCGAAGAGTGGCACCGTGACGCAGGACGCCGCCAAGGCGGTGTCTGAGTTCAAGGCGGGCCGGGTGGAGTACCGCAATGATCGATACGGCAACGTGCACGTCCCGATCGGCCGCGTTTCGTTCGAGGCGCCGCAGCTCGTAGACAACTTCGGCGTTGTTGCCGACGAGATCATGCGCGCCCGGCCCCCGGCCGCCAAGGGCCGTTTCATGCGGAAGGTCTCGGTTTCGTCCACGATGGGGCCCGGCGTTCGCATCGACCCGTCCCTTGTCGAAGACTTCGTCAAGGAGCTGCGCTGAGGCCCGGGGGCGATTCTCGCTGGACATCCCCGGCAACTTCCGCGATAGTTCACTACAACAAGGACACGGGGAACCCGAGGCCGGTGGCAGGGACGATCCACCACCGTTCCGAGGGCGGAATTCGGCCGCTCCATTCCTTGGCCGGCCCCTACCCTGGCCAGACCTGGAGCGGTACGTGTAGATGGCTTCCTGGCCCGCCGTCTGCCCGAATCCTCAATGAGCGAAACCCGCTCTCCCGGACCACGGGTTCCCCGCCTTTGTCGTAGAGCGCTCGGAGCACCCGGGCGTTCTGCGCGTTCTCAGTGGCGAGGAATCATCTCGCCGCGGCCGGAGCGGCAGTCGCGGTGTCGGCTTTGACGTCGGTAGCGGCCGGTCGTAGCATCCCGCTTCGCACAACCCATACCTCGGCCCGAGACCGCAGGTGCCCGGCAGGGCGCAAGTTCACGATCGTGACGCCGGCGCAGGTCGCTCTTCCTCGAAGGGCTCCCGCTTGCGACTCGCCGCCGGGGGCCCGCTTCAATTGGTGGGCTCACTCGGGTGGGGATGTATCGCGACGAAGCAGGAGGAGGACGGATGCCAAGACCAGAGAAGGTCCAGGCGGTCGCCGAGATCAAGGAGCGACTCGAGCGCGCCCAGGCCGTGTTCCTCGCCGAGTATGCGGGCTTGTCGATGAAGGATCAGCAGGTGCTGCGGCGAGGGCTTCGAGAGGCCGAGGCCGAGTTCCGAGTCGTCAAGATGACGCTCGCACGTCGAGCCGCCGCCGAACTCGATCTTCCCGCACTCGACGAGTTGCTGCTGGGGCCGACCGGCCTCACATTTGCCGACGGCGATCCCGTGGGCGCTGCCAAGGCCCTCAAGAGATTTGCAGCCGATCACGAGCCTTTCTTCATCAAGGGTGGGCTGCTCGGTCACGAGTTCCTGACCCCGGAGCGCATCAGTGCCCTCTCCGAGATCGAGCCCCGTGAGATGCTGCTCGCCAAGGCGGCAGGGACGATGAAGGCTCCCATGACCAAGCTGGCCGGCTTGCTGGCGGCGATGCCGCGCAACCTGGCGTCGATGATGCTGCAGCTGGTCGAGAGGAAGCAGGAGGCCGGCGACACCACCGGAGCCCCGGAGCCGGCCGCCGTCGAGCCTGCGGCGGCTGAGGAGGTCGAGCCTGCGGCGAAGTCTGAAGTCCCCGAGGTTTCCGAAGGCGAGGATGCAGAATCCGATGATGAACCGGCTGAAGAGGCCGAGGAGGAATGACAATGGCCAAGATGACCACAGAGGAGCTCCTGGGCGTCTTCGAGAAGATGTCCGTGCTCGAACTCTCCGAGTTCCTCAAAGCGTTCGAGGAGAAGTTCGACGTGACCGCCGCCGCTCCCGTGGCGGTCACGGCAGCGCCTGCCGCCGGCGATGCGGCGGCGGCAGCCGAGGAGGAGCAGGACGAGTTCGACGTCGTGCTCGCGGAGGTTGGAGCCGCGAAGATTCAGGTGATCCGGGTCGTGCGCGCCCTGACGAGCCTCGGCCTCAAAGAGGCGAAGGACGTTGTCGACCAGGCACCGGGGGCCGTGCTCGAAGCCGTTGACAAGGAAACGGCCGAGAAGGCGAAGGCCGCCCTCGAAGAGGCCGGCGCAACCGTGGAGCTGAAGTAGCCGGCTTCACCCCGGCGAGAAGAACGCGCAGGGGTCGCTTCAGCGGCCCCTGCCGCCCGTCGGCCACCGGCTCCAAGGGTGGATTCGCGTCGCGACGCTCTCCGGTGAGGGTGACGGGGCCTTGACACCTCCGGTCGGCGCGTTGTATGTTCGAGGTACCAGTTGAAGAAGTACTCCGCGACTCTCGCCTTGCAGAGCCGGGTTAGCTGTGTGCTAACCTGGCCTTTCTGTCGTCCTTGCCCGCTCTGACCCGCTCGTTTCCACAACCGATCTGTTGGCCGCTCCGACACGCTCGCCCTGACCATGAGGAGGATCGCCGTTGCCTCGTGCGCGCACCCGCCGTCTGTCATTCGCCAAGATCCCTGAGGTCCAACCACTCTCCGATCTCCTCTCCGTTCAGCACGATTCATTCCTCTGGTTTCTCGAGCATGGCCTGAGGCAGATCTTCGCCGAGGTGTCGCCCATCGAGGACTTCACCGGCAATCTTGCGTTGGAGCTCACGGACCATCGTTTTGGCGATCCCCCTCTCAGCATCGACGAGGCCAAGGAACAGGACGCCAACTACTCCAGGCCGCTGTTCGTGACGGCCCGCTTCCTCAATCGTGAGACGGGCGAGATCAAGGAGCAGCAGGTCTTCCTCGGCGATTTCCCGATGATGACGCCCAACGGCACGTTCATCATCAACGGCACCGAGCGCGTCGTCGTCAGCCAGCTCGTTCGGTCTCCCGGGGTCTACTTCGACCAGTCGATCGACAAGACCTCCGACAGGGACGTCTTCGCCGCCAAGGTGATCCCGGGGCGGGGAGCCTGGCTCGAGTTCGACATCGACAAGAAGGACACGGTCGGCGTGAGGGTCGATCGCAAGCGCCGCCAGCTCGTCACCACCTTTCTGCGAGCGCTTGGTTTCGGCGAGACCGACGAGGAGATCTTGGAGCTGTTCGACGGCGCCGAGGTCATTCGCAACAGCCTCGAGAAAGACACCACCTCCACCCGAGACGAGGCTCTGCTCGATCTCTACCGCAAGCTGCGTCCGGGCGAGCTGACCACGGTCGAGTCGGCACGCGGCCTCATCAACACCCTCTTCTACAACTCCAAGCGCTACGACCTCACCCGAGTCGGCCGCTACAAGCTGGAGCAGAAGTTCGGGCGTGAGCCGACGATGTCGGATGAGTACCGGATCGACGAGAACGGGCTGCTGAGTCAGGACGACGTCCTCGGGACGATCCGCTACCTGATCGCACTACACACCGGCCAGGACGGCTTCCGTGTCGATGACATCGACAACTTCGCCAACCGTCGCGTCCGCACCGTCGGCGAGCTGATCCAGAACCAGATACGAGTCGGTCTCAGCCGATTGGAGCGCGTCGTTCGGGAGCGAATGACCACTCAGGATCCCGAGGCGATAACGCCGCAGAGCTTGATCAACATCCGACCGGTCGTGGCATCCATCAAGGAGTTCTTCGCGACGAGTCAGCTCAGCCAGTTCATGGACCAGCCGAATCCGCTGGCGGGCCTGACCCATCGGCGCCGCCTCTCGGCGCTGGGCCCCGGCGGCCTGTCTCGGGAGCGGGCCGGTTTCGAAGTTCGCGATGTGCACCCTTCGCATTACGGCCGGATGTGCCCGATCGAGACTCCGGAGGGTCCCAACATCGGCCTCATCGGCTCGCTCGCTAGCTACGCCAGGGTCAATCGCTTCGGGTTCATAGAGACGCCGTACCGCCGGGTCGTGGACGGCAGAGTGACGGACGCCGTTGATTACCTGACCGCCTCCGCCGAGGAGTCGCACGTCATCGCCCAGGCAAACGCGCCGCTGAACGATGACGGGTCGTTCGTCAACGACCGGGTGCTCGTGCGCAAGACCGGTGGCGAGGTCGAATACGTCACCCCGGTGCAAGTGGACTACATGGACGTGTCGCCCAAGCAGGTCGTCTCGGTCTCGACTTCGCTGATCCCGTTCCTCGAGCACGACGACGCCAACCGCGCCCTCATGGGATCCAACATGCAGCGCCAGGCGGTCCCGCTGCTGCAGTCCGAGGCGCCGCTGGTGGGAACCGGCGTCGAGGCACAGGCCGCCGAGGATTCCGGCGACGTGCTGCTCAGCCCGGTCGCGGGCGAGGTCGTCGAGGTGACCGGCGATCAGATCGTGATCAAGGAGAGTGGCACCAACAAGAAGCACACCCTCCGGCTGCGCGCCTTCGAGCGCTCGAACCAGGGCACCTGCATCAACCAGCGGCCCCGGATCGCCGAGGGCGTGAAGGTGGAGGTGGGCGACATCCTCGCCGACGGGCCGTCGACCGATCACGGTGAGCTCGCGCTCGGATGCAACCTGCTCGTGGCGTTCATGTCGTGGGAGGGTCACAACTTCGAGGACGCCATCATCATCTCGGAGCGACTGGTCAAGGACGACATCCTGACCTCGATCCACATCGAGGAGCACGAGATCGAGGCCCGCGACACCAAGCTCGGTGCCGAGGAGATCACCCGGGACATTCCCAACGTCGCCGAAGAGGTCCTGCGCGATCTCGACGACCGGGGCATCATTCGCATCGGGGCCGAAGTGGGCGCCGGTGACTACCTGGTCGGCAAGGTCACGCCCAAGGGCGAGACCGAGTTGACGCCGGAGGAACGGTTGCTGCGGGCCATTTTCGGCGAGAAGGCTCGCGAGGTGCGCGATGTCTCGCTCAAGGTTCCTCACGGTGAGAGCGGCAAGGCGATCGCCATCAAGGAGTTCCGCCGCGACGAGGGCTTCGACCTCCCGCCCGGCATGAACGAGCTGGTGCGCGTCTACGTTGCCAAGCAGCGCAAGATCTCCGAGGGCGACAAACTCGCCGGGCGCCACGGGAACAAGGGGGTCATCGCCAAGATCCTTCCTGAAGAGGACATGCCTTTCCTCGAGGACGGCACCCCCGTCGACATCATCTTGTCGCCCCTCGGCGTTCCTTCACGTATGAACCTGGGCCAGGTGCTCGAGACCCATCTCGGATGGGCCGCCGCCCAGGGCTGGGACTCCTTCAGCGATCTCGAGAGCCCGGCATCGGGCGGCGCCGAGCCGTGGACCACGGTGGCGACGCCGGTGTTCGACGGGGCGCGGGAGACCGAGATCCTCAAGCTGCTCCAGGTGTCGAAGCCCAACCGCGACGGCGACAGGCTGATCGATGACGCCGGCAAGGCGCGGCTTTACGACGGTCGCAGCGGCGAGCCCTTCGATTCACGGATCACGGTCGGCTACATCTACGTGCTGAAGCTGGTTCACCTTGTCGACGACAAGATCCACGCCCGCTCGACTGGCCCGTATTCGATGATCACCCAGCAGCCGCTCGGCGGGAAGGCGCAGTTCGGCGGACAGCGCTTCGGGGAGATGGAGGTCTGGGCGCTCGAGGCCTACGGCGCCGCCTACGCCCTGCAGGAGCTGCTGACGATCAAGTCGGACGACGTGCGGGGCCGCGTGAAGGTCTACGAAGCCATCGTCAAGGGCGAGAACATCCCCGAGCCGGGCATCCCGGAGTCGTTCAAGGTGCTCATCAAGGAGATGCAGAGCCTGTGCCTCAATGTCGAGATGCTGTCGGCCGGTGAGGAGGTCGAGCTCAAGGAGCTCGAGGAGGACGTGTTCCGCACGGCAGCATCGCTCGGGATCGACATCTCGCGTCCCGAGCGCGCCGAGGCCACCCCGTGAAGTTTCCGTTGAGTCGTTGGAGAAGGTGAGCGCAACGTGCCACAGCTGTTCGATGAACTGAAGATCGGCCTCGCCAGTGCGGACCAGATTCGATCCTGGTCCTTTGGTGAGGTGAAGAAGCCGGAGACGATCAACTACCGGACGCTGAAGCCGGAGAAGGACGGCTTGTTCGACGAGCGCATCTTCGGTCCCACCCGGGACTGGGAGTGCTATTGCGGCAAGTACAAGCGGGTGCGATTCCGCGGCATCGTCTGTGAGCGCTGCGGTGTCGAGGTGACGCGGGCCAAGGTGCGCCGCGAGCGTATGGGCCACATCGAGCTCGCTGCTCCCGTCACCCACATCTGGTTCTTCAAGGGTGTCCCGAGCCGGCTCGGCTACCTGCTCGACATGTCTCCGAAGGACCTCGAGAAGGTCATCTACTTCGCCGCCTACCTCATCACCTGGGTCGATGACGAGAAGCGCCATGCCGATCTGCCCGATCTGGAGGAGGCCACCCGTCACGAGCTGGAGCTCATCCGCTCCGAGTTTGGGGAGTGGAAGGAAGCCCGTCTGGAGCGGCTCGAGGAAGAGTTGGCGCAGATGGAGGAGGCCGGGGCCAAGACCCAGGAGGTGAGCGGGCGCCGCCGCGAGGTGGAGCGCGAGGTCAAGGACCGCGAGGAGCGGTCCCAGGTCGAGGAGGAACTCCTCCAGGAGGCATTCGACACCTTCCGAACGATGAAGCCGAAGCAGCTCGTGGAATCCGAGCAGCTGTGGCGCGAGATCGTCGACCGCTACGGCGAGTACTACGTCGGCGGCATGGGTGCCGAATCGGTGAAAGACCTCGTTGCCAGGCTCGACCTCGCCGAGGAGGTCGCGCTGCTCCGTGAGGACCTCGAGGCTAATTCGCAGCAGCGGCGCCAGCGGGCCATGAAGCGGCTCAAGGTGGTCTCGCCGTTCGCGGAGGGCAGGAACGATCCGCGGGGCATGATCCTCGAGGCGATCCCGGTGATCCCGCCCGATCTGCGCCCCATGGTGCAGCTCGACGGCGGTCGTTTCGCCACCTCGGACCTCAACGACCTGTACCGGCGGGTGATCAACCGCAACAACCGGCTGAAGCGGCTGCTCGACCTCGGTGCTCCCGAGATCATCGTGAACAACGAGAAGCGGATGCTCCAGGAAGCCGTTGACGCTCTCTTCGACAACGGTCGCCGCGGCCGCGCTGTGACCGGACCGGGCAACCGGCCCCTCAAGTCGCTGTCCGACATGCTGAAGGGCAAGCAGGGTCGATTCCGCCAGAACCTGCTGGGCAAGCGGGTGGATTACTCGGGACGGTCCGTCATTGTCGTCGGTCCCCAACTCAAGCTGCACCAGTGCGGCCTGCCGAAGATCATGGCGCTCGAGCTGTTCAAGCCGTTTGTCATGAAGCGCCTCGTCGACCTGGACCTGGCCCAGAACATCAAGGCGGCCAAGCGCATGGTGGAACGGCGCCGTCCCCAGGTGTGGGACGTGCTGAGCGACGTGATCCAGGAGCATCCGGTGTTCCTGAATCGTGCTCCGACGCTGCACCGCCTCGGCATCCAGGCGTTCGAGCCGATGCTGGTGGAAGGCAAGGCGATCCAGATCCACCCGCTCGTCTGTGAGGCCTTCAACGCCGATTTCGACGGTGATCAGATGGCGGTCCACCTTCCGTTGTCGGCCGAGGCGCAGGCGGAGGCCCGGGTGCTCATGCTGTCCACCAACAACGTGCTGTCTCCGGCTTCCGGCCGCCCGATCGTGACACCCTCCCAGGACATGGTCATCGGCGTGTTCTACCTCACCGAGGCCGTCGACGGCGAGCCAGGCACCGGTCGGGTCTTCGTCGATCTCGATGAGGCCCGCATGGCCTACGACGTCGGCGACGTCGGCCTGCACGCCCCGATCAGGCTGCGAGTGGGGAGCCTCGCGGGCGAGCCGGAGATGCACGCCGTGTTCAAGGACGCGGTGGGCGATCTCATCACCGACGAGCCCGTGGATGGCAACAAGCTGCTCGACACCACCGTGGGCCGGGCGATGTTCAACGAGGTCTTCCCCGAATCCTTCCCGTATGTGAACTCGCCGATCTACAAGTCGGATCTGCGGATGCTGATCGAGGAGATCATCGGGCGTTATGACAAACCGGACGTGGCTCGCACGCTCGACGCCATCAAGGACCTCGGGTTCCACTTCGCCACCCGGGCGGGTCTGACCATCGGGCTCGAAGACGTGAAGACCCCTCCCCAGAAGGCGGAGATCCTCGGGGCTTTCGAGGCGCGGGCGGCCAAGGTCGAGTCCCTCTACCAGAAGGGCGTGATCACCGACGACGAGCGGCGTCAGGAGCTGATCGAGATCTGGACCGAGGCGACCGACGACGTCAAGGACGCCATGCAGGCGAATCTCGAGACCGAGAAGTTCAACCCCATCGACATGATGGTTCGCTCCGGCGCCAGGGGAAACATGATGCAGCTCCGCCAGATCGCAGGTATGCGTGGCTTGGTGGCGAACCCGAAGGGTGACATCATTCCTCAGCCGATCAAGGCGAACTTCCGTGAGGGCCTGTCGGTGCTCGAGTACTTCATCTCGACCCACGGCGCCCGGAAGGGGCTGGCGGACACCGCGCTGCGGACGGCCGACTCCGGGTATCTCACTCGGCGCCTGGTAGATGTCTCTCAGGAGGTCATCATCCACGGTGAGCCGAGTGACGACACCGGATTACTGATCGAGGTCCGAGATGCCGGGGGCGAGCCGATCCGCAACCTGCGCAATCGGATCTACGGCCGGATCCTGGCCGAGGACGTCAAGGTCGGCCGGTCGTTGGTCGAGACCAAGAATGGCATCAAGCTGCGAGCGGGGGAACTCATCGACCGGGCCGCGATGCAGGCGATCTCCGAGGCCAGCGACGTGCAGACGATCAGGGTTCGTTCCCCGCTCACCGATCAGTCTCGCTACGGGATCAGCCGGGAATCGTACGGTCTCAGCCTGGCGACCGGCCTGATGGTCGAGCCCGGCGAAGCGGTCGGGATCATGGCTGCACAGTCGATCGGAGAGCCGGGCACCCAGCTCACGATGCGCACCTTCCACACGGGCGGGGTCGCCGGTGAGGACATCACCCACGGTCTTCCCCGCGTGGTCGAGCTCTTCGAGGCGCGCACTCCGAAAGGCAAAGCGCTGCTCGCCGAGCACGGCGGGGCCGTGCGCATCGTCGAGGACGAAGAGGGGCGACGCATTGCGGTAGCGGACAAGGATGAGGAGACCGAGTACCCGCTGCCCAGGCGAGCGCGACTCCGGGTGGCAGACGGGGATGTCATCGAGCCGGGAGCGCAGCTCACCGAGGGGCCGCTCGATCCCAAGGAGGTGCTCGAGATCCGGGGCGTGCGGGCCTGCCAGCGCTACCTGGTCGATCAGGTGCAGGAGGTCTACCGCAGCCAGGGTGTCGATATCCACGACAAGCACATCGAGCTGATCGTGCGCCAGATGCTGAGCAGGGTCCGTGTGGTCAGCTCCGGGGACTCCCGGTTCCTACCGGCCGAACTCGTCGATCATCAGGACTTCCGTGAGGCCAACCGGCACCTCGTCGAGGACGGGAAGACGCCGGCCGAGGGCCGACCCGAGCTGATGGGTATCACCAAGGCGTCGCTGGCGACCGACTCTTGGCTGTCGGCGGCGTCGTTCCAGGAGACGACACGGGTGCTCACCGAGGCGTCACTGCAGTCCCGATCGGACTTCATGCGTGGCCTGAAGGAGAACGTGATCATCGGCAAGCTGATCCCGGCCGGGACGGGGAGCGAGACCTACCAGTCGATCCAACCGTCGCTGCCGGACGCCACCGTGGTGAGTGCGCTCGGCCTCTTTGGAGACACGCCTCCGGAAGCGGCCGAAGAAGCGCTCCCGACCAACCCCGCCGAGTGGCTTGCCAGCCTGGGCGCCCAAGCCGAGGGAGAAGCCAACGCCGCGCCCGGCGACGAGGACGACGAGTAGGCCCGAGGCAGCGGGCGGTAGTGTCGAGGGTCCTCCCCCTGAGGGGGAGGACCCTTCGCTGTTCGGGGTGTCGGTCTCAGGAGCTGGTGGCCATCCACAGCCGGATCGAGCGTGCCAGCAACGTGGCCGCTTCGTTGCGGGAGACACTGCGCCGCGGGCAGTAGAGGGTGTGGTCGTCGTTGCAGCCGAGGGTGACGCCAGCGGCGGCGATGGCGTTGATGTCCGATTCGAAGATGATGCCGTCGTCGTCGACGAAGGCATCGACCTGCGAGGCGGGTAGGTCGAAGGCGCGCATCAAGAATGCGGCGAGCTGGCCGCGCGTCACCGGCTCGTCCGGACACACCGTGTCCTCGCCGCAGCCGTGCACGATGCCGAGGGGTGCGAGCCGGTTGATGGCATCTTCCGCCCAGTGCCCGTCGTCATCGGTGAAGGCATCCTGGGTCGCCGGGAGTGGCTGCAGGACTCGATCCAGAATCGCCAGGGTCTCTGCTCGGCTCAGCGACCGATCCGGGCAGTAGAGATCGCCGCCACAGCCGTAGATGTAGCCGGCGTTGAACATCCACTCGATGTCGGGCTCGTGAGGGCTCTCGTCGTCGTCGGTGAAGCGAGTGAGGCAGCCAATGGGCCCGGTGGTGCTCAGCTCGAGGTCGTCGATGCGGAGCCCCAGCGATTGGTCGTTGGAAATGGTCGACCCACCGAAGTAGACGTTGAGCCAGAAGGTGCGCACCGTCAGCCAGCCCTCCTCGGCGCGTCGGAACTGCAGCCCGTCGCGGGAGAACGCCAGCCGCCCGTCGACCCAACCCTCGAGCAAGCCGTTGGCCTCGCCGGGGTCGTTGAGGCGAATGTGACCCTCGATGCAATACCAGCGCTCCTGTTCCAGGATCCCTCTGGTGTTCCAGAGCATGGTGTCACCGCAGAGGCCGGCCTGATCGAGGTGGTAGACGTAGTAGCCGAGGGGGACCTCGCCCGGCTCTGCGCCCTCGGTGCCGGCCGCGGCGAATTGCATGCGCGCCGACCAGCCCGGTTCTTCCGGTGTCGAGGGGAGGCAGCCTTTGGCGGTCCGGTTGGGCGCTCCCGCGAAACCGGGGAGCTTCCCCCCGGTGATGGCATCCCATGAGTCGAGGCGTATGTGGTACCGGAACCAGGCTTCATTGGTCTCCTCGGGAAGCCGGTAGTGAGGACCGGTGCCGCGGCGCTGGTTGGGCGGAATGGTGACGGCGAGGCCGTTCCCGTGGTAGCCCTCGGAGATGACCGCGTTGGCCTCGTCTGCGGCGCGCCAATCGATCCAGGTGTCGTGCCATTCGTCGCTCTCGAACGGTTCGACGAGTACGGGCTCCTGGCCGGTGGCGGGGGTGGAAAGCACGAGCATGCCCGTCAGCAGGATCATCGCCGTCCCGAGGGAGCGGCGCCGCAATCGACGTCGGGTGGGATCGGCTGGATTCACGTTCACAGAGCGTACCGGTCTTGCCACCTTAGGTATGTTTTCCGCCGGCCCACCTGCCCCGCTGTAGCATGGGACTCACATGCGATTGTTCGTGATGTGCGGCCGATGTGGGCGGGCGCTGGCGTGGCCCGGTGGCTGTTGCCGGCATTGCCGACGCGCCGCCGACGCCCCACCGGTGGGCCGTCATCGGTCGGGCGCGTCGAAACGTCCCGGCGCGAGTTGAGGCAGGAGCGGTCGGCGCCGTGATTACCTTCTCCCTGCTCGGCATCCCGGTGCGGGTTCACTTCTCGTTTGCGCTCATCGCCGTCTTGGCCCTCGGTCAACTCGAGGGCGCTGAGATCGTGGCGTGGACTGCCGCCGCCTTCCTGGCGGTGCTTGCCCACGAGGCCGGTCACGCTTTCACGGCGCGACACTACGGGGCCAAATCGGTTGCGATCACGCTGTTCGCCCTCGGTGGCGTGACGACGTTCCCGACCACCACGGAGCTCTCTCCCGGGAAGCGCTTCGTCATCTCGGCGGCCGGCTCCGCCGTCGGGGTCTCCCTGGGTGGCGCGCTCCTGCTCGCCAGATCGGCTGGTTGGTTCGACTCGACCTCGGATTTCGCCTGGGTCACCATCGGAAGCTTCATCTACGTTGCGCTGGTGTGGGGGATCCTCAACTGGCTCCCGATCCTTCCGCTCGACGGCGGTCATATGGTCGTGAGCCTGCTCGAGATGGTCACTCCCCGGCGGGCACTGGGGATCGCCAAGGTGGTGTCGGTGGTTACCGGCATGGCGGCGGCAGTTGCCGCGGTCGTGGTGCTCGATTCTCCTTTCCTGGCCTTCTTCGTGGGTTTCATCGTGGTCACCGGGCTTCAGCAGGGGTCGCAACGCTCGGGCCGGGCCGGTACAGCCTCGCAGTCCGCCGGGTCGGCGAAGAGCCGCGCCGAGGAGCCACCCGAGTTCCCGATCTGAGCCACCTCGGCAGTGCTGCGGCGGACACCCGGCCTTCCGCCCCGGGGGGACCCGCGCCGAAGGGTCGGGACCTCACTACGCTGGGCGCAGTGAGCACCAGGGAGTGACTATGAAGAAGCTGTTGTGCCTGGCCCTGATCGTGGGTGTGCTGATCGTCATCGGGATCAGGACCGGCGTCATCGAGGTTCACACCGACAACTGAGCCGTTTCGGCCCTGGGGCGGGAACCTGGCCGGACCTGCAGGTGTCGCTTCGATCGGTGGTTCATCTGCCGACGCGAGAAGAAGACGACTGTGAGGTCGCCGCCATGCGAGCGTTTGCCACGTGCAACCGCCGTGGGAGATGGCCGGCACGCGTCGGCGGCCTCCATGTTTCGTGATGGCGCCGCAGCCGCAGCGCCGGCGAGAATCGGGGTCGTTTCAGGCTGGTCGCAGGAGTAGGCGGCCTCTCGGTACTTACACCGGCCGTCCCCGGTCGTCACACCTGGGCGGGTCTCTCGATTGCCTCCGAATCGTCTTCGGGCGGCCTGTCACCGGCTTGCGTGCCTCGCCGGAGGGTCCCTATACTCCCGCCCCGGTTTTCCCAACGGGTCCGCGCTTACCTGGAGGCGCCTCGGCGCTGTTGTGAGCGAAGAGATCCACGAGGGGTCGGCGGCGGCCGCCACAGGTGGCAGCGCCGATTTTCGTCTGTAAGTACCCGTCCCTGAAGAGGGGTCGGGGTGCGCCGAAGAGAGAAGAGAAACCACTGTGCCGACCGTGCAGCAACTGATCCGTCAGGGTCGGAAGCCGAAGCCGAAGAAGACGAAGACTCTGGGTCTCGCCGGCTCGCCGCAGCGTCGCGGCGTGTGCACCCGCGTGTACACGGTGACGCCCAAGAAGCCCAATTCGGCGCTGCGCAAGGTCGCACGTGTGCGGCTCACGTCACAAGTGGAAATCACCGCCTACATCCCGGGCGAGGGGCACAACCTGCAAGAGCATTCAATCGTGCTCGTCCGGGGCGGCCGGGTGAGGGACCTGCCGGGCGTCAGGTACAAGGTCATTCGCGGAGCGCTCGATGCCGCGGGCGTCGATGGGCGCAAGCAATCCCGGTCCCGATACGGCGCCAAGAAGGAGTCCTAGGCGATGCGTCGTGCACCCGCTGAAGTACGCAAAGTCGAGCCCGATCCGATCTACCGGAGCGTGCTCGTGAGCCAGATCATCAACAAGGTCCTGTGGCGCGGCAAGAAGGGTGCCGCCCGGCGCATCGTCTACGGCGCCATGGAGATCATCGAGCGGCGCACCGGCGCCGATCCGCTCCCGACCCTCAAGAAGGCGATCGACAACGTCCGTCCCTCGGTCGAGGTCCGGTCCCGGCGGGTCGGCGGCTCGTCGTATCAGGTCCCCGTCGAGGTGCGGCCGCGGAGGGCGCAGACTCTGGCGGTGCGCTGGCTCGTGGAGTTCGCCCGCCGCCGCAAGGAGAACACGATGGCGGAACGGCTCGCGCACGAGATGCTCGACGCCGCTAATCGCACCGGCGCCGCGGTGAAGCGGCGCGAGGACGTCCACAAGATGGCCGAGTCCAACAAGGCGTTCGCCCACTACCGCTGGTAGGCACCGAGATACAGAGATCATGGCACGCGAAATCCCCCTCGAGAAGATCCGCAACATCGGAATCATGGCCCACATCGACGCGGGCAAGACGACGACGACGGAGCGGATCCTCTACTACACCGGACGCACCTACAAGATGGGTGAGGTCCATGAGGGCGCGGCCGTGATGGACTGGATGGAGCAGGAGCAGGAGCGCGGTATCACGATCACCTCGGCCGCCACCACCTGCAACTGGCAGGACCACACCATCAACATCATCGACACCCCCGGGCACGTCGACTTCACGGTCGAGGTGGAGCGTTCCCTGCGCGTGCTCGACGGGGCGGTTGCGGTCTTCGATGCGGTCTCGGGCGTCGAGCCGCAATCCGAGACCGTATGGCACCAAGCGGACAAGTACGTGGTGCCCCGCGTCTGCTTCATCAACAAGATGGATCGGGTCGGGGCTGATTTCTTTGCGACGATGCGATCGATCGTCGAGCGCCTCGGCGGCAATCCGGTGGCTCTCCAGGTCCCGATGGGTGCAGAGGGCAACTTCGGTGGGGTCATCGATCTCGTCGTGATGCGGGCCATCGTCTGGCATGACGAGGAAGGCAAGCAACGCGAGGTCGTCGATATCCCCGAGGCATTCCAGGAGCTGGCCGACGAGTGGCATCACAAGATGCTCGACGTGGTCGCCTCCGAGGACGAGAACCTGCTCGAGAAGTACCTGGCCGACCACGACCTCGAGCCCGACGAGATCCGCAAGGTGATCCGGCGGGGCACCATCAGCCGTGATTTCGTCCCCGTCCTCTGCGGGTCCGCCTTCAAGAACAAGGGTGTGCAGCCGCTGCTCGACGCCGTGGTCTGGTATCTCCCATCGCCCGTCGACCTTCCTCCGATCCAGGGCTTCAGGCCCGGCAAGGAGACCGAGCTGGTGGAGCGCAGCCCGGCCGACGAAGAGCCGTTCAGTGCCCTCGCCTTCAAGATCATGAGTGACGAGTACGTTGGGAAGCTCACCTACATCCGGGTGTACTCCGGAACGGCCGTCAAGGGCGATGCGGTCGTCAATACCTCCAACGGCAAGAAGGAGCGCTTCGGCCGCCTGCTGCGCATGCACGCCGACAAGCAGGAGGATGTGGAAGAAATCCGCACCGGCGACATCATTGCCGCTGTCGGGCTCAAGCACACCAAGACCGGCGATACGCTTGCCGCCGCTTCCGCGCCCGTGCAGCTCGAGTCGATGACCTTCCCCGAGCCCGTGATTGCCGTCGCCATCGAGCCCAAGACGAAGAGCGATCAGGACAAGCTCAGCAACGCGCTGGGCAGGCTCTCCGAGGAGGACCCGACCTTCCAGGTTCGTTCCGACGAGGACACCGGCCAGACGATCATCTCCGGGATGGGCGAGCTGCACCTCGAGGTGATCGTGAGCCGCCTGGTGCGCGAGTTCAAGGTCGAGGCCAACATCGGGCGTCCCCAGGTGGCCTACCGGGAAACGGTGAAGCGGGCGGTCAAGGGCATCAACACCCGCCTGAAGCGTCAGACCGGCGGAGCCGGCATGTTCGCCCACGTCGTGATCGATCTCGAGCCTCTTCTACCGGGCTCGGGCTTCGAATTCGTCGACGCGGTCAAGGGCGGGCGCGTTCCACGCGAGTTCATTCCCGCCGTCGAGAAGGGCATGCGTGATGCCCTCGAAGGCGGGGTGCTCGCCGGATACCCGCTGGTGGACGTGCGGGCGACGCTCACCGACGGTTCGAGCCATTCGGTGGATTCCTCCGAGATGGCGTTCCGCATCGTCGGCTCGATGGCGCTCCAGGAAGCGGCCAAGCAGGCAGGCGTCAAGCTGCTCGAACCGATGATGGAGCTCGAGGTCGTCACACCGGACGATTACATGGGCGACGTCATCGGCGATCTGACGTCGCGGCGATCGAAGGTCGAGGCGATGGAACAGCGGGGCGTTGTCCGAGTGGTGAAGGCGCTCACGCCGCTGGCGGAGATGTTCGGTTACGCCACGGACCTGCGGTCACGGACCCAGGGTCGAGCGAACTACACCATGCAGTTCCACTCATATCAGGAAGTACCGACCACGGCTGCGCAGGAGATCGTGGCCAAGGTTCGAGGCGAGTAAGGAGATTGAGGGATATGGCCAAGGCGAAGTTTGTGCGGACGAAGCCGCATTTGAATGTGGGGACGATGGGTCATATCGATCATGGGAAGACGACGTTGACTGCTGCGATTACGCGGGTGTTGGCGGAGTCGAATCCGAATGTGCAGTTTACGGCGTTTGATGAGATTGATAAGGCGCCGGAGGAGCGTGAGCGGGGGATCACGATTGCGATTGCGCATGTGGAGTATGAGACGGCGAATCGTCATTATGCGCATGTGGATATGCCGGGGCATGCGGATTATGTGAAGAACATGATTACGGGTGCTGCGCAGGTGGATGGTGCGATTTTGGTGGTGGGTGCTGATGATGGGCCGATGCCGCAGACGCGGGAGCATGTGGTGTTGGCGCGTCAGGTGGGTGTTCCGTGCATTGTGGTGTATTTGAACAAGGTTGATTTGGTGGATGATGAGGAGCTTCTGGATTTGGTGGAGCTCGAGGTGCGGGATTTGTTGACGGAGTATGAGTTTCCGGGTGATGAGGTGCCGGTGATTCGTGGTTCGGCGCTGAAGGCGTTGGAGGGGGATGCTGAGGCGGGTCACATCATGGAGTTGTTGGATGCGGTGGATTCGTATATTCCTGAGCCGCCGCGGGATACGGAGAAGCCGTTTTTGATGCCGATTGAGGATGTGTTTTCGATTACGGGTCGGGGGACGGTGGTGACGGGTCGGGTTGAGCAGGGGAAGTTGTCGACGGGTACTGAGGTGGAGATCATTGGGTTGCGGCCGGTGCAGAAGACGACGGTGACCGGGGTGGAGATGTTCCGGAAGTTGTTGGATGAGGCGCAGGCTGGGGACAATGTGGGGTTGTTGCTGCGGGGGATCGGGAAGGATGAGGTGGAGCGGGGTCAGGTGGTGGCGTTGCCTGGTTCGATTACTCCGCATACTGAGTTTGAGGCGCAGGTGTATGTGTTGACGAAGGAGGAGGGTGGCCGTCATAACCCGTTCTTTGACGGGTATCGGCCACAGTTCTATTTCCGGACGACGGATGTGACGGGTTCGGTGCGGATGCCGGAGGGCACTGAGATGGTGATGCCGGGCGACAACACGGAGATGACGGTGGAGTTGATTGCGCCGATCGCGATGGATGAGGGGTTGCGGTTCGCGATTCGTGAGGGTGGCCGGACGGTGGGTGCCGGCCGGGTCATCAAGATCCTGAAGTAACGAGGACACCACATGGCAAACGAGCATCGGATCAGGATTCGCCTGAAGGCGTACGACCACTCTGTGGTCGATGAGTCCGCGCGCAAGATCGCCGAGACGGTGATCCGCACGCAGGCGAAGATCAAGGGTCCGGTGCCCCTGCCGACCCGGATTCATCGCTACTGCGTGATCCGTGGGCCACACGTCGACAAGACCAGCCGCGAGCACTTCGAGATCCGCATCCACAAGCGGCTCATCGACATCCTCGATCCGACCCCGAAAACGGTCGACTCGCTGATGCGGCTCGATCTCCCGGCAGGGGTGGAAGTGGAGATCAAGACGTGAGGACGATCCTGGGCGAGAAGTTGGGCATGACCCAGATCTTCGACGAGGAGTCTCGGGCGATTCCGGTGACCGTCATCAAGGCTGGGCCTGTCCACATCACGCAGATCAAGCGACCTGAGACCGACGGTTACGCGGCCGTCCAGATCGCGTTCAAGGAACTCGCCTCACGTCATGTGGTGCGCCCCGCCGCCGGCCATTTCGCTCGGTCCGGGGTCGCTCCCACCAAGCACCTCCTCGAGGTGAGGGTCGACGACCCGGCGGAGTATGAGATCGGTCAGGAGATCACCATCTCCGAGATGTTCGAAGAGGGGCAGAAGGCCGACGTCACCGGGGTCACGAAGGGCAAGGGGTTCGCCGGTGTGATGAAGCGCCACAACTTCAAGGGGCAGGGTGCTTCCCACGGCGCCCACAAGGTCCACCGGGCACCTGGATCGATCGGAGCGTGTGCCACGCCGGCACGCGTGTTCAAGGGCAAGCGGCTCCCGGGGCGCATGGGCGGCGAGCAGCGCACTGTGCTGAGCCTCGACATCGTCAAGATCGACGCTGAGCGCCATCTGCTGATGGTCCGCGGCGCCGTGCCGGGAGCCAAGGGCGCATTGGTCGCGATCAGAGGGGCGGTGAAGGGCCGTGGCTGAGAAGCTGCTCGCTGAGCTGTACACCGCCGACGGCAGCCGCACGGGCGACGTCGAGCTGTCGGCGGAGATCTTCGGCATCGAGCCGAACGTGCCTGTGATGCATCAGGTCGTCACCGCCCAGCTGGCTGCGGCTCGGGCCGGGACGGCCTCCACCAAGACCCGGTCCGAGGTGCGTGGCGGCGGACGCAAGCCGTGGCGCCAGAAGGGCCTGGGCCGCGCCCGCCAAGGCTCGAGCCGGTCGCCTCAATGGGCCGGTGGCGGTGTCGCCCACGGTCCCAAGCCGCGCAGCTACGCCCAGCGGACCAACAAGAAGATGAAGAGGCTCGCGTTGCGCAGCGCTCTCTCCACCCGGGCTGCCGCCGGGCAGATCAAGGTCGTCGAGACCTTCGAGGTCTGGGAGACGCCGAAGACCAAGAACGCCGCGGTCCTGCTCGAGGCCATGGGCGTACGCGGCAAGGTGCTGCTCCTCACCGAAGACCACGAGAAGGTGGCGATCACCTCGTTCCGCAACATCGACGGCGTCATCGCCAGCAGCCTCGGACAGGCCAACACCTACGACGTGTTGTGGGCGGATACGGTGGTGATGAGTCGCGGCACCCTCGAGCTCGGGCAATCGGCGCCACGAGGAACAGAGGCACACGCCGCCGGAGCCGTGGACGAGAACCCGAACGGCGAGGGCGACGCAACATGAAGAAGGACCCCCGCGACGTGATCCTGGCGCCGATCGTGTCGGAGAAATCGTACGACCTCATCCAGGACTACAACACGTACACCTTCAGGGTGGACCCACGGTCCACCAAAACCGAGATCAAGCAGGCTGTGCAGACGATCTTCGACGTGCGGGTGGTGTCGGTGAACACCCTGAACCGTGGCGGCAAGAAAAAGCGCACGGGCTGGGTGGTCGGAAAACGGCGCAGCACCAAGCGTGCCTTGGTGAAGCTCGCCATCGGCGATTCGATCGACATCTTCGAGGTTTGAAACCATGGGCGTGAAGAAACTGAAACCGACATCACCGGGACGCCGGTTCCAGACTGTCTCCGATTTCGAGACCGTCACCACGGCGACGCCGGAGAAGAGCCTCCTGGCGAAGCAGAAGCGATCGTCGGGCCGCAACGCCCATGGCCGTGTCACCTCCCGCCACCGCGGAGGGGGACACAAGCGGCGCTACCGGATCATCGATTTCCGTCGCAACAAGGACGGGATCGCGGCGAAGGTCGCGTCGGTGGAGTACGACCCGAATCGCAACGCCCGTATCGCGCTGTTGCACTATGTCGACGGCGAGAAGCGCTACATCCTGGCGCCGGTGGGCATCACGGTGGGCGACCGCCTCGAGTCCGGCTCCAGCGCCGATATCCGCCCAGGCAACGCCCTTCCGTTGCGCAACATCCCGACCGGCACCGTCGTGCATGCCGTAGAGCTGCGCCCGGGCGGCGGGGCCAAGATGGGCCGTGCCGCAGGCACCGCCATCCAGCTCATGTCCAAGGAGGGCGACCTCGCCCTGCTGCGGCTCCCGTCGGGAGAGGTGCGGCAGGTGCTGCTGGACTGTCGGGCCACCGTCGGGCAGGTCGGCAACACCGAGGCGGAGCTGGTGAAGGTCGGCAAGGCGGGAAGGAGCCGCTGGAAGGGCAAGCGGCCCCAGACTCGCGGTGTCGCCATGAACCCGGTCGACCATCCGCTGGGCGGCGGCGAGGGCCGCAGCTCGGGAGGGCGGCACCCGGTGAGCCCGTGGGGCAAGCCGGAAGGGCGCACCCGTAAGGCAAACAAGGCGAGTGACAAGCTCATCGTTCGCCGCCGTTCGAAGAAGGGTCGGAGGTAGCCGATGGCACGGAGCCTGCGAAAAGGACCGTTTGTTGACGACCACCTCATCCGCAAGATCGAGGCGGCGAACACGAAGGGCGAGAAGAAGGTCATACGCACCTGGAGTCGTCGCTCGACGATCATTCCGGAGATGGTGGGCCACACCATCGCAGTGCATGACGGCCACAGGCACGTCCCGGTGTACGTCAGCGAGTCGATGGTCGGTCACAAGCTCGGGGAGTTCGCTCCGACGCGGACGTTCCGAGGCCACGCCGGCGAGAGATCGGTGAGGAAGCGATGAGGACGCGAGCCCAGGCCAAGTACGTACGGCAGTCGCCCTACAAGGTGCGGCGCGTGCTCGATCTCGTCCGGGGTCTTCCCGTCGAGCAGGCGCGTGGCGTCCTGAAGTTCACCAATCGCCGTTCGGCTCCCACGATTCGCAAGGTGCTCGACTCGGCGGTCGCCAATGCCGAGCACAACCTCGCTCTCGACGCCGATGAGCTGTTCGTCGCCGAGGCCTATGCCGACGAGGGGCCCACGCTCAAGCGATGGCGGCCTCGAGCACGCGGTCGCGCCACCCGCATCAACAAGCGCACCAGCCACATCACCATCGTGGTGGCCGACGAGCACGAGTCCGAGGAGGATTCCTGATGGGCCAGAAGATGCACCCCTACGGGCTTCGCCTCGGCATCGTGACGGATTGGAAGTCGCGCTGGTACAGCGACAAGGACTACGCGGATCAGGTCAACGAGGACAACCAGATACGGCGCTACCTGCACGGCGAGCTCACTCGCGGCGCCGTCTCTCGCGTTGACATCGAGCGGATCGGCGACAAGAAGGTGCAGGTCGACGTGCACACTGCCCGCCCGGGCGTCGTCATCGGCCGGGCTGGCTCCGAGGCGGAGCGTCTCCGCAGCGGCCTGGAATCGCTGACGAATCGTATGGTCAAGTTCAACGTCATCGAAGTCCAGAACCCGGAGCTCGACGCCAAGCTG